>JAEEGI010027409.1_pt1 | contig 10904 bp, 9 predicted proteins | sample 8958751 | NCBI WGS metagenome assembly JAEEGI01 (sample SAMN16246545, study PRJNA631951) | gut metagenome | biome: gut microbiome; feature: rumen; material: KS-attached | host: Bos | place: Iran: Karaj | collected 2018-10 | reverse complement strand
AAAATTTCCTTTTATAGTGTCCATGAATTTTCCTTTCGATTCTCGAAAAGGCATGCAAACAAAGCCTCGTTAAAGGCGTATGGTTATGGATCACGCTGGAAATAGTTAATTAAGAAATTAAGCTACAGAAGCAGATCCTGCACGCCTGTTGTTTATTGTTCTTGTTGTTATTCTTTGTACTGTCATTGCAAGGACCTCCTCCCGTTTGATGTTAGCGGTGATTATACGCGCAGATCCTGAGAAATGCAATGGGGACGAAAGAATACGACGGAAAGATGATGTTATGAGAGAATTCAGCTTCCAGGGCTTTATTTGTTATAATGCTCTCGAAAACACAACGGGGATAAAAGGCACGGATATAACAATGAATAAGACAAAGCAGGACGGGAACGTTCCTGTAAATGAACCTTCAAAGAAAAGGCTTAAATGGATCCTTATAACAGCGGCGCTCATACTGCCGGTCTTTTTGCTGATCAGGTTCATAAGCCCCACGTGGACTCCTGAGATAAAAGGCCACAATTCAATAAGCGAACTTAGGAGTGTATCCATAAACGGTGCTGATCTTACGGTCCTCATCAGAGGCAAGAACAAGGATAATCCCGTGCTGATATTCGTTCACGGAGGACCGTGCTGCTCCGAGATCCCTTATGTAAGGAAATATCAGGATGAATTAGAGAAGGACTTTACGATCGTTCATTACGACCAGAGAGGAAGCGGGCGCTCTTATAAGGCCGGTCAGGACTATTCGGACGTCACAGCCAAGACTCATGTCGATGACCTGATCGCCCTGACAGAATATGTGGAAGATTGCCTGAATAAGGACAAAGTGATCCTCTTAGGGCATTCCTACGGCACATATATCGCGACCCAGGCAGCATCTCTAAGGCCTGATCTGTATGAAGCTTATGTCGGTATCGGGCAGATGTCTGATACCATCAAAAGCGAACTTAACACGCTCGATAAATGCATTGCCGCAGCTGAGGAAAAGGGCGATAAAACTGATGCGGAAAAGCTCAGAGACCTTAAGCCTTCTATCCAAAGTGGTACCGCGATCGTCCCAAGAGACTACGTGCGCAAATATGGGTTTGCCGCAAGGAAGATCGACGATAACAGAGACTATGTTCTGGCGTTTCTCTTCGGAACCGAATACAACCTGTTTAATGCCGCAGGCTTCTATATGGCTTCAGCGAAGTATCAGGACGCGCTTGTCATGGAGGGCCTTACTCATCCCATAACAGAGATAGTAACGGACCTTGATATCCCTGTTTATTTCGTTATGGGCAAGTACGACGGCATGACATCACCTGAGGCCGCAAAGGAATATCTGGACAGCTTAGGCGGCGAAGGCGCGCGTGAGATGGTCATCTACAAAGAGTCGGCACACTACCCGCAGTTCGAAGAAAAGGAAGCATTCAGCAAGTGGATGCGGGAGACATTTAAAGGGGTATAAAACTCTTGTAACGAATTCAAAGTTTTCCCGTCTAACAGATGACAAAATCTGAAAAGGCGGGATAATTTATGGAAAAGAAAAACACTCCGGCAAAGGCTTTCTGGCTTACTAAAGACGCAGGACTGAACCGCATACTGTGGTATCTGATACTGACAGCGCTCCTGTCAGCGTTCTGTTTTATAACACTCCATGTCTGGCTTTTGCCTTATTCAATCGCATATAACGAGACGGGCGTAATGACCCCCGGCTATTTCCTCTATGCGGCGATCGGCATCCTCTTCTCAACACCCGGACCGTTCGTAGCAGTCCTGATCCACTCCCTGTTCATCGAGAGAACGGGCCTTAAGTTCATGATGAAGGGTATCTTCCGCACCGAAAAGAAGCTTAGGACAGTCATTGTCACAGGCATCTTCTGCCTGATGGCCCTTGTCTATGCGCTCATCTGCGGCACACCCAACGGCTCTCCGTGGTATATGTTCATCTTAGGATTGATCGTCATGATCCCGTTCGTCGGCATCGCCGAAGAAACAGGCTGGCGCGGCATCCTCCAGCCCGAACTCGACAAGAAGCTCACCTACCCCTTATCGGTCATCATCACGGCCTTCATCTGGTGCATCTGGCACTACTCTGCCTGGATCGATCCCACATCGCGCCACTACAACGACAGCTTCATCGGCTTTGCCATCACCATCTTCATCTGGTCATTTGCCATGGCAGCCATCTACAAGGCCACGAAAAGCGTCTTCGCCTGCGCCTTCTACCACGCCTTCATCGACTCCATCGGCGCCGTCTACGACTGGAACGCTTTGTTTGATGCGTTTCCGGGCAGCGTATCTGTCAACGTATTCCGCGTAGTTTGGTTTGGAGTAGCGATTGTGATTTGGGTGTGGGGAGAAAGGAAGGAAAAGAGAATAACTGCTGGAGGATGAGGATCCGGCTGGGATAGAAAAACTCATTATAAATAGGTTGGTAAATCGAATTGATATATAGCAACTCAACAATCAGAAATGTAACTAACTGCTTATTCTTGGATAGTGGAGCTTCCAAATTGTAATACGCAATTCAGCAGTGTTTGATTCTATAGAGCATTTGTAAAACCTATCATGTTCCGCATTTGCGGCTTGAATGATTATCCTAATCTGAATTATCTGCCAAAATGATATAATCATAGTGTCCGTTTTAGAATAAACCCATAGTCAATGGGCATGTTTTTCAATTTTGGTTTAGAAGGCAGAAACAACATGAAAGTAGTAATTAGCAATATCCTCTTGAACAATTATCGAAAAAAGAACTTTGCTGACATAGGATATCATGATGAGGGGTTATATTTGTTTCAAGACTCATCTTGGAATGATTATGGTTGTTCATCCCATTTCATAATGGTTTACTACCCTTCTGATTCATCTGGCATTTCTCCAATTGAAATTGGGTGGATAAAACTTTGCCCAGATTCTAAACAAATGACTGAGTTATATAACCGTATAGTCGGTATTCCTAAACCTGGAGATTCATCGGACAGACCAATAAAAGATACTATTTTGGATGAAAACAGCAAATTATGTTCATGTCCTATGTCACTTCATTACTATTTTAAGCTTTACGAAACGCTTAAAAATGATATGAGCCAAGTAATCGGCGTCCTAGAATTATTAGGCGACATTACACAACTGTCTGATGAACAGATAAAAGACTACGAATTGAACTATATATATATGAATTCGATTTTAAGAAATGATAGTGTAAGTAGCCCTAATATGATTAGGTTTAGTGAAATAATAAATAACGCTCGCGAATACATCGATAGCTCTACAAGCACAATAAATATTATTATTAATTTTTATGAAGTGCTTTCCAAATCGGATTTAACTACTGTAAAAAAGATATGTGCTGATTTAAATAGCAACGAACTTGATTATTATTTTTTAGCTCCTTTAATCGACAGAATTCTAGGAACTATTGAAGAAAAAGAAGAAGACATCAATGAAAAAGATTTATATTTTTATGAATTAAAGTATTCGTTATCTGATTATGATGAATCAGATGGGAAAAAGAATTATCAATTAATTGTACTGCAAAATATAATTGAAATTAAAAAAATACTATTATTTAAATGGGATGCATCTGACAAACCAGATTTAGGTCATTATACCAGCATGAAAACTGTTCCTAATCTTATTAGCTTCGGGAAAGACAATTACTTTAGGTTTACTTGTGCTTCACAGCTTAATGATCCACTAGAAGGAAAAGTAATATTTGATTTTCTCAACAAAGCAATAACTACTCATTCAAATGGGGAGAGTAACCAAATCTCTTCTCCATCAAATTACACATATTTTATTGCATCCGCAACATCTCAAAGTGATAGTCTCCCCATGTGGAAACAATATACAGAAGATGCAGATGGTGCATATTTGACTTTCTCTAAAGATTATCTGACAAGAATTAGTCAAATCAATGGCATGAAATTCGGAAAAATCTGCTATCTCTCCTATTCTGATCAAAGTGTTTTAAAATGCATTATAGATAATGAAGAAAATGTCACCGTAACTGAATGTCTTAACAAAATCTTCGAGGCGATTCGCAATGAACCTAGCTTATTTACTGTTAACAATGGATTACTTACTCGACTAACAGAAATTAGTTTTCTATTTAAACGTTATGAATATTCTTATGAAAGTGAATATCGAATCTTTATTGAATCCAGCGTTGAAAAACTAGACGCATTTGATTCAGCTACTGATTATATGAAAAAGGAACATCAGCCTGATTTAACTGTAGTAACAGAAGCTGACGGTAATCCTGTTCCACGACTCCGTATTGCTATTACTGCATGTCCTATTGTATATGAAAGCATAAAAATAGGCCCGAAAGCAATTAATAGAGATTACGTCGAACCATATGTAAAGGCATGCTATAAAAGAAATCAAGAACTGTTTAATAGTAGGAAAGATCGCATTCATTATTCTGATATCTCTTTATATGAATCCGCTATCCAATTTAGATAACTATTGTATAAAACAAAGAACCGACTATTATGTTTCTTTAATCTTCTTCACCACTTCCACATCTGCCGGCAACCAATCAACAGAATCGATTTCGTCGATCGATAACCACTTTGCTGCTTCGTGTTCCAGAAGTTTCATATCAGAATCAGGTACAAGTTCAGCCCAGAAGCAATCCATGGATAAATGAAAAATGGGATAATCATACTCGACTGTAGTGAGAAGATCACCGACGATTATGTCTGCATTCAGTTCTTCCTTTATTTCTCTTGCGATTGCATGTTCAGGTGACTCTCCTTCTTCTATCTTCCCGCCTGGGAATTCCCATCCGTCCTTAAAGTCACCGTATCCGCGCTGAGTTGCGAAGATCTTGTTTCCTTTTCGTATTATTGCAGCTACTACTCTTACAGTTTTCATTCTATCTCTTCTATTCCTATGCTCTTCAGGTACTGGTATGTACCATCGTAGAATTCCGGAAGTCGCGTCTTGTCTTCGTAGTAGCCCGTAGCAGTTTTGTTACCATTACCTTCCGGCACGCATATAATCATGCCTGCTCTTGCTCTAGTAAGGAGTACTCTGTATGCATTTAGCATATACTTGCGCAATTCGTCTTTGCTTTCTGTTCCAGGAAACTGCTCAACCCATTCGGTTTTGCCGTTAAAGGTGAAGAACCGCCATTTACCATTCTCGTAACGCATATCCGCGTCCCAAAGAAGGCACGTATAATCCAGTTCCAAACCTTGTACCTGAATCTCGGTAGCTGCATCTTCCAAATAATTAGACGCTCTTGTGTCTATCTTATCTTCAAGGAACCAATGAACTGAATTCTCATCTCCTTGTGGAAGGACATGAATGCCTAACGGCTTATATCGCGCTGATTCCTTGGTGATTAATACTCCTGTTCGCTCTGTGCCACGGACTTTTTCATGCAACCAGTTTTTGGCTGTGTTCATGTTTCTGGTAAGAATAATTGGATACTCGTCCTTTATTTGTTCATAGAGAGAAGCCGCAGAAGGATCAACATCAAGCAATGCATGAACAAATGCAGAAAGCTTCTCGGCTTTGTAAGCACGTAAACTTGTTCCGAGATGGAGATGTTCTGAATAAGTAACATTAGGATTGTTTTGCAATAGTTCGCTTACCTTGCCATCAGCATATTCAGCCTCTTTCAACTGCGGAGCTATATAGACCTTCCAATTCGTATAAGTCTCGTTCAGCGCATTTATCCATTCAGAGATGCCGGCTTCACCGGTATGGATCTCCTGGCCACCTCCTACAAGACAAACTATTGTTGCCCAGTCTTCACGCTGATCGAGTGACCAAATCAGGAAAGAGGCTTCGGATAAAGGGAAATTGGCAACCTTGGTCTTATTACCGTAGGTGCCGCCTCGCTTCAGATAATCAGCAAGTCTCTTGTGTGTCCATGAACGCTGTGCTTCATCGAAAATAGCAACATGTTCAACCTCTGCATATCCAGCTTTATCCTTTTCTCGAATAGCTTTTTCGGGATCTATCTCAAGCACTCCGTTTTCAACCGGATTCTTGATTTTGCCGACCATTACGTCTCTATATCTGTGAATTATCTGAATGAATTCTCCAACCTCACGTCTTGAATCGGATAACTTCTTTGATTTTCCATTTGCTTTGCATTTCTCATAGTTATCCCTGGCTAAAGCCTCAATAAGCACAGCTACCAGCGGTCCGTTTCCGGAAAGATATACGGCTAACTCACCCTTTTGGGGTTCATCTTTTCCTTGGAACGTCTGTCTGATTGCCACATCTAATCCAACCAAAGTTTTTCCTGCACCAGGAACTCCCGTTACAAAACATATACTCTTTTGCCTGTTCTTCTTACTGTTTTGAATGACTTCAAGTATGTATTCGATGGTTTTATCAGTGTATACATTGTCTATTTCGTGCCTGGTAATAGCTTCAACCGTATGGCTTACATAAAGTGTTCTGGCAGCTTCGATAATAGTAGGTGTAGGTGCATAGCGGCTTATGATCCACTTATCACTAATCGGGTTCTCGTTTGGATACTTAGATATCACCATTGAAATTAATGAAGACAGTTTATCTCCACCAGTTACCAAAGGATTTATAACTCTATCGTCATAGACAGATAACTGAATTACACTTGAAGATGTGTCCGCCTCAGTAGCTACAAGGATAGGAACGATAAGGCAGTCATGGCTTTCTTTGTGGAAGTTTTTCAAATCCAAAGCATAGTCCATAACCTGGTCAATATCACTCTGCTCGTACTTTGCTTTTCCAGCTTTAAACTCAATGCAGAATATGATTCCCTTCAAAAGGACTACAACATCAATTCGTTTTCCAAAACGTGGAATATCATATTCGAAAATAACCTGCCCGTCATTTCCTTTCCACGGTTCTAGGACATTTTTCAATATGGGTATTTCTTTTTCCCATGCCTCTATCTGGGTAGACATTAAATTGCCATGATATGAATTACAGAGCTTTCCAGATATAGAATCGTTATCTTCACTAAGAAAGAGGTCAATGCTATTAGAATAGTAACAATGCGCACTGCCATTCATGAATTAATGCCTCCAAAGACAAATGATACTCGTTTTATTTTATGTCCTTAATAATATGCTTTATGAAAATATCTTAACACTTCTTCAACACAAGATATTAGATTATCTGTTGTATCGTCTTTAGGAAAATTATTTCTGCCGTGCATCACATCGTTTCGAGGATTAACAATAAGATTGTCATAGTCCTTTTTAGGAAATCCTTGATCAATCTTCCTCATTAGCTTTATTCTATCGCCCAAAGACTGGTATTTACTTAATAATATTTCAGGTAATATTCCTAATGTTTGACAATACTGATTAATTTGATTAAGTAAAACAATTTCCAATGCAGCACAAGCTTCCATGATAGCTCTTCTATTCTGGTTTTGATTTACAGCACTATAAGCTGATAAAATCATCTGATACTCTAGTAATAAATTGTTGCCTGAATCTGCAAAAGCAATTGCTTCTCTAATCTGTTCTTCAGAAGCAAACGACGAATTCGTTGGAAATGAAACACTAATTTCAATTGGAGTAAGATTCGGTATATATTTGCCATCCATTAACTGAAGCATGCAAGTATTTCGACCTGAATCCCCATTTCTGTCAAGGCCTTGTTTTGTTACTAGTTTCAAATAACACAAGAAGGCATATTCCCAATTTTCAATTGACTCATATAATTTTCTTGCATATTCGTTAACTAATTCTTTTTCGCATTCAATTGAAAGTGCTAAGAATCTAACAAAACTATTGACATCAGGGTAGCTTTTCGGTTCCCCCCAATCAATAGGTTTATCCCCACGTGTCCATGTCTTTGCCAATAGAGGCGGTAACAACGGATTGCAAAATCCAACTACAGGTTTTTTATCGTCTATAACTGGAAGCATCGGGAAGTGGATTTGAGCTTTAATACCATTAATCTCACAATTTAGGACTTTACCTAAAACATCTTTTTTACAGAATAATGTATCAGATAGTGACAATAATCCATTCATACTTTTTCTCCGTCGTTCTACAATAATTATTTATTTGTTAGAAGAAGTTGGTTTTAATTTATCATAACTAAAGGGACATAATAGGGACTAATCCATTATTTCAGCTGCCAAACATGTGTTTAAACCAGGGGGCTAAAGTAGCCAGGGAAATATGGCTTTTAGTCCCTTTTATGTCACTGTTCATTTGATAGACTGAGTAAGTAGAAGGGAAAAGAAGACAATGAATTATGTGTATGCAGACTGCAAACATTGTAAAGAATTATTTAACTTGTAAACCTAAAAACAGTCATTATTCTGCGGAGATAGTATAATAAAGAAGTAAATTCTTACCTATTTACAAACAACAAAAGTTGAAGGGAGCGTGTAAAGATGAAGTTTAGTACATTATTGAAATCTGTTTCTCTGTTGCTAATTCTTTCAATGGTCCTTTCTGTTGTTTCATGCTCAACACCACCGAAGGCCTCTTTGTCTGGTCCAAATTCACCTATTGTTTCGGAGAATATTCAGATTGAAAACACTGAAGTTGAGAATATTGAAGAGGAAAACATAGTTTACGAGCATATTACTACCGAAACATACACCAAAGAAATTATTGAGGTTGAGAATACTATAACGGAATTACTCCTCGAAGAAGATGTTGTCGAGGAAGTATATTTTGTGCAAACAATTTATGTATCGGAAGAGAACATCGATGAGTTTTCTCAAAACAGCCAGGTATCTAGGGTTTTTGGAGAAAACATTGATATAGCTGATTTGCTTAAGAAGGTTGCCGTTGGTACAGGTGTAATTGTTACTTTGGTAATACTGAAACGTGCTCATATTCCAGGAAAACTTGGAAGCATGGTTGCTTGCGCTGCTTCAGAATCTTTGAAGTTTGGTAAAGATGGTGCTGCTATTGGCTCTATATTTGGCGGAGCAACTGGTGCAGCAGATTCTGTTGATAGCTCGGGAAGAACTTCTGCTGTTATTGGATTTGCAGTTTGTACAGTTGGTTTGATTTTGTCGATTATATCGTTTGTGGCAGCAATTCCTTCTGGTGGATCATCAACAATCACAGCAGCTGCTGGCATTCACCTTGCGTTAGCTGGAATAGAAATGATGATCATGACTGCTGAAACGGCCCGTTCTGGCTACAATATGGTTAAGTCTTTTCAAGCAAAAGATGCTTCTGATATAGATTGGAATAACATAAATTGGAATGATGTTGGCATATCCTCTGTTGAACAGTCTATAAATGGTGCTGCTAATGGCTATATGTGGGGCTCAATATTTGGTGCTGTACATGGTGGCGTTGATGGATTAGAGTTTTTTGAAAAATACCATACGCCATATAGTACTTATAACGCTCGTCTTGTTAAGACTCCAATTGAAGGAGGCAGTTGGACTGGAACTAGAGGCGAATCAGATTTTGTTCTTGATAATCCAATTAAATTGCCAAATGGGAAAACTGTAACAAAGATTACATATCGTAATGCTGTTCCAGATTTTTCTCCGTTCCAAGTTGCCAGAGTAAAGATTCCTAACATGACAAACAACCGTTATAGCATCAAGAGGCTTAATATCAAGGGAAACTTTGAGCAGGCAGATACTGTTCTAGCTGAGTATTGGTCAAGAATAAGGTATGAGGGAAAAGCAAATTGGACTGCCAGCGATATAGCTACATATAGAACAAATAATGGTCTAACTTGGCACGAAATGAATGATTTGCAGTCAATGCAGTTAGTTCCTACTGAAGTTAATGGTACATTTGGTCATTTAGGAGGAGTAGGAGAATATAATCGCATGACCGGTAAGGTCGTTGATTATGATCCATACCCCTCAGAACCAAAGGTTAGTCCTTCTGACCCTCAATACGGTCAAGGCATCATTTTCAATCCTGCAATTTACGAGGGAGACAGCAATGGTTGATTATTTAGAGATTAAGTTGTGGGGCAAGGAAGAAACCCTTCCTATTGAGTACAATTGCTATGATGGAGAATCAATAACTGAACAACAGATTGATGCCATCAACAATTTACAAGAGCATTTAGAGTTCTTCGACTATACGCTCGATCAGCTAATAGGCTTTCTGAGAAACAGGGGTTGTGATACAGAGCTAAGCGAAGAAAACATATATGACTATGTTCAGCCCCAATGTATATTTGTAAAACGCGAAGCCGAAAAACCAAGGGTCGCTTTGATGTGTCAAAGTGTTTTGGAAGAAGATGGTATTGCAGTTATCATTTCAGAAGAAGGAACGATAACTGTTAGCACACAAGATATGCTTATATAAATTTAAAACATAAGGAGACAAATTTATGAACGGGATCAAAAAAGTATTTGCGGTATTGCTTATTACAGTATTTGCAGTAGTTCCATTAACAGGTTGCAAGACACAGTATGAAGCTGCATCCAGCTTTTCTTACAGCGCAGACAAGGGCCATAGTTATGGTGATGGAACAAAAGAGTATGCTATCGGCGATACGGTCTATATGAAGGTTAAGTTTAAGGTAACCTCAAATAAGAAAAAGACATCGCAAGTTAAGGTTGTTCTTACTATACCTAAAATAGACAATGTTGATGCCAAATACATGGACGGTCAGGTCATTACACCTAACTTCGATGCTGTTAATAATGTCACTACATATGAGTTTACTGCGAACGCATCTAATGAACCTGGCGAATATGAGTGCGTAATTCAGTTTATTCCGAACGCAGTAGGTTCAGTAACAATGACTCTGGTTTACGATGACAGCATTGACCCTTCATACGATATCCAGAGCACGCTTGAATTTGTTGAACCTCAGCCCACAACTGGAGAGCAATAAGAATGGTTAGTTATTGGTTTCGACACAGATTCTTTTTCACTGTGCTTTTTACGGCTGCAGTTGCACTAATTGCTGTAATACTGTTTGTATTTCCATTTATTTCAAATAGGGCA
>JAEEGI010027408.1_pt1 | contig 10905 bp, 6 predicted proteins | sample 8958751 | NCBI WGS metagenome assembly JAEEGI01 (sample SAMN16246545, study PRJNA631951) | gut metagenome | biome: gut microbiome; feature: rumen; material: KS-attached | host: Bos | place: Iran: Karaj | collected 2018-10 | reverse complement strand
ATGGACTGATTATAACATAAAAAATCAGAAAAATCAATTATTAAATTCAAAAAAGCTGAGAGTTTTATAATTTGAAACAATAAAACAAGCGTGGTATAATAGTCATATACTCATCTGGAGGTGCTGTACATGAAACTGAACTATGATCGCAAATCAAAAGATCCAACATATTTTATCCAACAAGGCATCCGAAACGGCAAGAAGGTTACCACAAAAAATGTCAAAAGAATCGGAAAACATTCCGAACTGCTTGCCATCACCAGTGACCCGCTTTATATCACCGTCTAAAAGATCTGAATAAAAAATTAAAAAAAAATTTGAAGTAAAAGCTCCCATACAACATCCCGAAGCACATAAGAAGGGGCTGAAACCCTTATTTCATATAGGTTTCAGCCCCTTTAGCATTCATCAACTGTTAAAAACGGGATTTTAGCCGTACTGGACATTTATTTCGGCCTCCGCTTCATAAATCGTTCTATTATCAAACAACTTTGAATCCTCAAACTGCTCTACGCACTTCTCGCGTAGTTTATCAGAACATTTAAATACAAGGGTGTTCGTTGTTATATTCCAAAGTTCCAAAGTATATATCTCATCGGAAGCTCCAACATATCCTGAAATCATATAGCGGTTATCATGATAGATAAACTCCATTTCAGGGTTATTATACAGCTCCGTAACGAACTCACTTATAGTTCTGCCTGTCATTTGTTTCGCCTCCTATAGTAGTCGAGATAGTCATTGATTTGTGAATCAGAAACACCTTTGAAATACTTCCTGTACTTTTGTATCTCATCTGGTGTCATCATCCTGCCTTTCTGACGATGTTCAATACCCGGCTATGAGTATTCGTGAATATGAAATACATTTTTACCATTCTCGGAAAGACCGCTTTCAAAATGATACCCTATTTCAAGAGTAGGAAGATGTCCTTCATTAAATTCTCTATAGGCACCGGCATCGTCATAGCCCACAAGTGACGCAAAGGGCGAGAACTATAATCAATCCTCAAAAGTCAGTCTCATCTGATACCATTCTGCACCACCGTGTGTGGATTTTGCGGTCAGGCCTTCGTTGACAAAGCCGAATTTCTCATAATAACGGATAAGTCTGTCCTTGCAGGTCAGCACAACTCCCATTCGTCCTTGTTCTCTTGCAATCGTGATAAACCGTCCGATGAGTTCACCGGCACAGCCCTTTCTGCGGTATGCAGGAACGGTGTTGACACCGAAAAGCATCTGCCATTTGCCCTTTTCATCGTGCAGAGCTGCGTTTTCATACATTTCATCGGTCAGGTCACGCTCATTCGTTACAAAACCGTCCACGAAAGCAATGAGCCTATCATCTTCAAACATCAGCAGGAAATGGTCGGCGTAATGTTTCAGCCTGTCGGAGAATTGCTCCGCAGTTGCAGCTTCGGCAGGCGGAAAGCACTCGGCTTCCACCGCTGCAATAATGTCTTTGTCTGCTGATGCTGCCGTTCTAATTGTTCTCATAAATAATGAATCCTCCTCTCATCAAACCTGTTCTGTTGTTCCTTTGTCTCCGCAGGATATCCCACAGGAATAACTGCGAAAGGTTGAAGTCCATTTGGATTTCCCAGAGCTGCTTCTGCCTTTGCCATTCTGTCCTCCAATGGAGCTGCACAGAGCCAGACTGCCCCCAAGCCCAGCGATACCGCTTCAAGAAGCAGGTTCTCAGTGGCGCAAGACAGATCAAGAAGTACAGTTTCATTCCAACGCAGACCCTCGGTTCGATAGCAAGGGACGATAACAGCAGGTGCATTTTTAGCGCAAGCCGCATAGGGACTTATTTTAGAAAGCGCCTCTATCTTGTCCTTATCCGTTACCACAAAAAACTCCCACGGCTGCTGATTGCCTGCCGAGGGTGCTTGCATTGCAGCTTTGAGAAGCTGAGTGATCTTCTCAGGCTCAACAGGTCTGTCCTCGAATTTTCTTACGCTTACTCTTGTATAGATCTCATTCATTGTGATTCCTCCAAATCTTTTTATCATCCTGCGGACGGGTGAGGTGTTTTATTATTTACTGCGATAAATCAGAATTTGACCTATGGGATTATGCATTTTTCTTACTTTCAAAATATGCATAATAACAACCATCTAAAACAGAAAGATGATATAGTTGCACATTTTTTTCAGAGGCAAGTTCACCTTCTATATATGCAGCACAGTTTACCCAATACGCCATTTTAAGATTAGTATCTAAAGGCTCTGTTTCTAATATGCCTTTCGACTCTTCATCATTTTCAATGTAGTTTTTGATGTTAATTTCATAGAAAATCAACTCACTATAGTTTAGTCCTCCATATTTACCTGTTCCACTATAGACTTGTTTTATATCTTCTTTTATGTCATTACTTAACATATTTTTTAAACTTGAGTTACGTCCAACTTGAATCCATTTTTCGGCTTCATTAATTTTTCCTATCAAAACCCAAACACAGGATAAATTTTCAACATCTTTTCCCCATTTATTTCCCCGTTTTTTTCTATATCTTAGGTTCATTGAAGATGGGAATTTGCCTGACAAGTTTGATATATTCTCTCCATTACAATCGTATAGTACCCATCCATTGTCAACTTTTTTTATTGAACATATTAATAATTTTCCTATTTCATTGTTGCTCATAGTATCATCCTCACAAATTCCGATTTACACGAGCATTCCGAGTGCCTGCCCTTATCCGTATCTATACATCATCATTTTCAATAAGTCAATCATAAATCAAGTTCTCCTTAACCTATACCTACCCTGAATACATTGACCGAACTTGCAGACACGCGCACAATACTATCGTCGACCGAAATACATCTGCGCCTTGGTATTACCTTTTCGGGTTCAGCAAAGCTGTTGCCATCGTCCTTGCTGTTTGCGGTGAGAGTCTGAACACAGAACTTACTGCTCAATGTTCTGTCGCTTTCAAGTGAAACCTCAATATCACTCTCAGTCAGATTTACCAGCTTTATTATCAGTTCATTTTTAGCTGTATCTACTGTGCAGACCGCTGTGATGTCAGGCACTTGTTTTATAATTCCGCTGTGCATGAGATTGCCGTTTATGTAGAGTTCATAGCTGTTTCCGTCAATAGAAAAAGTAAAACTCTTGACTTCAAGCTCGCCCGTGTATTCGCTTTCGGAAACTATCATTTTTGACCAGCCGTTATAATGTGTCACAGTACATCTGCCGTCTGCCGCTGTCAGTTCATAGCGGTTCTGATCTTCGTTTGTAAGTCCGTTGTCAAAAAACGTGAGATGCAGCTCACTGACAGGCTTATCAAAATCATAACTGTAAACAACACCCGTGTTTGTTCCGGTGCTGTCGATAGCTTTTTTATCTCCGTCTGTGAGCAGGCAAGTGCTGCCCTTATCGTGACGGGAAAAGTATCCAGTTTCCACATCACAGCCGCAAACATAGTTGCCCCTGTTTTCTGCAAACATTTTCAGCATATAGTAGCTGGGAATACCATAGCACTGATGATTGTTAAATGTTATAAGGTCAGGCTGCCACTCTGTGAATCTCGGGTTATTAAGAAGCGGTGCATAGCTGGTCATTTTTACCTTGTCCTGATCCCGTTCTATCCCTGTCAGGAATGCCGCCTCACCCAGCTCACCCATAAGTGTACCTTGCTTGCAGCCGATAGTAGATGCATATTCGCCAACATAGATATCTGTGCCTGTGTGACCGTGGTAGGTATCATGGTTTGATGCGAAAAACAGCGGATCGGCATAATAATGATCGTCAATCAGATCAGCAGAAAGACCGCTTTTTTCAACGTGGTCGGTGGCGATATATTTAAACTGTGGAAATTCTGCTTTGAGTCTGTCGTAAAACAGCTTGTAGCGATTTTCGTATTCTTCACCATAATTCTCGTTGCCGATCTCGAGATATTTCAGACATTTGAACGGCTCGGTGTGACCGTTGGCGGCACGTTTAGAACCCCATTCGCTGTCGGCAGGTGCGGTCGCATAGAGTATTGCATGGAGGGCGTCCTGATAAAACTCCTCTACAAGCTCGTCATCAAAATAATCGGGACAGCGAGCCTGACAGGTCATACCGCAGTTGAAAACGTACATAGCGTCTATCCCTGCGTCCTCGCAAAACTGCATAAACTCGTGAAATCCGAGCCCGTTGGTGGAGTTATATCCCCAAAGCAGGCGGTGCGGTCTGCGCTCCCAAACAGGTCCTATGCTGTCCTCAAAACGGTAGGCGGTCTCCCTTGTGAAGCCTTCGACAATGCAGCCTCCGGGGAAACGCAGGAAGGACGGTTTAAGCCCTACAAGCATAGTGGCCAGGTCTTTTCTAAGCCCGTTTTCTCTGCCGCAAAAAGTATCAATGGGGAACAGAGATGTAAACCCGATAGTTACCGTTTCACAAGAATCCGAATGCAGTTCAAGCGCCGCATTAAAGTCGGTCTTGTTTGCCTTGAAAATGCACTCGTATTTTGTATATCCGCCCTTTACAATAAACGTGTGACTGTCACTTATGCAAACACCGTCACTTGAAACCAGCCGAACTCTGAGCTCAGCAGCGGTCTCGGTCTTGGCGAACATATAAAATCTGTATTCGCAGCCTTCCCTTACCGCAAGGCCTTCAAAGCCCCTGTTGTATATTTTTCCGCCCTTAAAGCGGACATTCAAAGCACGCTTTCTTGCACTGTTCAGAGTACATTTATCGGTAAGCGACATTTCAGCGCTGTCAGCTCTCCATCCGTAGATTCCCTCACCCTCAAAGCAGTTAAAGCTGCATACCCAGCCCGTAGGTGAGGTAATAGTTTTACTTTCCGGGGAGTAGGTGCATCTGTCAGGGATAACACCGTCATCAAAGGCTCTGTTTGCCAGCATCTCTGCATAGAGTCCACCGTCACCCGAACGGTTTATATCCTCAAAGAAAATGCCGTAAAGGCTCTTTGAAATATCTGTGATCTTTTTATCTGTGTCAATTTTGATCTTATGCATTTTTAAAAACCTCACTGTGTATTATTATGCTTCTTTGATCGATATACAGTATATCATGTTTTTCCTTTTCTGTAAATAAAAAGCGTAAAGCCGTACGGCTCACTAGTATTAATTATGCATTAATACTGTGCCGTACGGCTAAATTTATAATTCCCTGGTGATTCTAAACGTTATGATTTTTTTGCTGAATTTAATGGTTTTATTTCTTCAGCCTTTTTTTCTTTACTTGAATCCTTTGTCTTAGATGCTGATTTCTTATTTTTTTCTTCTAATCTTCTCTGCTTTAGTTTACGATTTACATTTTCATTTTTTTCCAGTTCTGAAAGAGTAACTTTCTTTCTGCTTTCCGTTCCCTTTCTGACAGAAAGTGCTTTTTGTTCATATTCTTTAGCCTTATCAAGGTCTACAACAGCAAGAGCTGCAAGAACATTTTCTTTTCTTACGTCTCCGCTGCTATGATGCGCAGTTTTCATTCCTTTTTCATCTAAATAATCAGTCAAAGCTTTAGTAAGATTCTTTGTTTTATCAGGATGAAAATCGATATTTTTATCTTTATCCTTTAAGAAATCTTCCAGCATTTCAGTTACCTTATTAAACTCATCGGTATTTTTATGCCATAGATAACCTGAGCCGGTATCCTTTAGATTTAGTAAAATATCATTTAACTTTTCCATCTTAGGATCGTTTTCTTTATGTAAATCATCTAAACGTTTTTCTTCTTCAGCTCTTTTTCTTCGTTGTTCTTCTCTTTCCTTATCTTCCTTATTTTTTCTTTCTATTTCCTTTTTTTCTTGTTCTGCTCTATCTGCAATTTCTTTTGCTTTTCTATCTGCTTCCTCCTTAAGTCTTTGTTTTTCAGCTTCAATTGTTTCATCGAGTTTCTTTTTCGCTTCTTCTACTTTATCTTCGGCCTTTTTTAATTCTTCTTTCTTGATATCATAATTCTTTTCGTCCTTACCTTCGTTTTTAGCTTCTTCCAATGCCTTTTCATTTATATCTTTATTATTGGTAAGTCCTTTAATTCTATCTTGAATTTCAGTTTGTTTTTTAGCAAATGCATCATTTAAAGAAATATTCGGATTTTCATTAAATATTTCATTATACTTATTCAAATCAGAATCCAATTTTTCTTTCTGTGATTTTAAATCATCAATTTCACTCAGATTCTCTTCGGCCATTGAGTCTATTACGTTACTGATATTATCAGTAATGTTACGCATACTCTTCATGATATCAATTACATTTTCTACGACACCTTGTTCTTTTTCCGCACTATCTCCTTCAGCTAGCATACCTTCACGAATTTTAACTGCTTTTTCTTTCATATTAGCAATTGTTTCCGCAAAACTTGCCTGCTCTTCGTCTTCTTCAGCTGGTTTTCCACCTCCTCCAGCTAATTTTTGTTTAATTGTTCCATAAAAACTAACTAAGGTTTCAGCAGCTGATACAACAGTATCTATGCGGCCCATATTTTTAGGTGTGAATATACCCTTGAACTTTTCGCTGTACTTTTCAATATCTTCGTTCTTCTCAATGATTTCTTTGTCTTTTTTATTCTTTATTGCCTCATCAAGAACTAACTGTTTAATATTAGCATTTAAATTGTTATAAGCACTGGAATTAACTACATCCAAAACATTTGCGCCTGATTCAAGCATTTTATTTCCGTAGTTTTCCACAACATTTTTCTTTATATTAAGATATGTTCTGTTAGCTTCAAGTTCTTCATTCTTTGCAATTTTAGGATCTTTATAGTATTCCTTGAGTTTATCTTTAAGATCATCAAGTTTCTTTTTCTCATCTATTTTTGCATCCGCAAGTTTTTTCTGCCTTTCCGCAATATCCTTTTGAATTATTTCTCTTTCCTGCTGCAATTTCAGTGCTTGCTCTTTAGCTTCATTTGCAGCTTTCAATTCAGAAGTATATGCATCTTGAGTGATCTTACTTTCTAAACTTTCCAATTTCTTATTTTCATCTTTTTCTTCCGCTTTGTTTGTAGTATTATTTTTATAAATTTCGTTTGCCGTTACAGTATGCTGTACCTGTGCCCTTCCTTTTGCAAGAGCAGTATCTCCCTTAAGTTTATATAGTGTTTCTTGCTCCTTAAGTTCATCTTCCATCTGTTTTACTTTTCCTTTTACAACAGCTTCAGATACTCCTACAGCAAGTTGATCCATAAAACCTTTGGCATTTTGTGTAACAGAATTGGCAAGACCAATAAAGAATCCTTTTACCTGCTTTTTATGAATTGTCTTGTTAAGTTCATCAGATTCTTTTTGTATTCCTGATTTAAAGATTTCCTTTTTTTCTTTTTCAGATAAATTACTATTATCTTTATTAAATTCAGCAAATTTATTTATACCTTCATTAAAATCGTTTCTGATTATATTTAAAGCCAGTTCATTTCTTCTTAAAGCATCTTCAGCAGTTTTAACAACTGCTTTTCTATGTGTTAAGGTTTCATTAGCTTTATTAAATTCATTTCGCGATTCCTTTAGATGGTTTTCTGCATTCTCAAGTTCTTTCCTTGCATCTGTTATAGCCTTAGTATCTTCAATTTTATCTCTATTTATTTTATCTGTTTCTTCTTTTGCTTTTCTATTGATTTCATCTATCAATTCCTTTTGCTTAAGTTCGATAAGGTTTTTATTTTCTATTTCTGCATTACGGCTTTGTTTTACTTCGGAAATCATTTTTTCCTGGTATTGTATAGAAGTATCTATATTTTTTATCTCTTGATCAATAAATTCCTGATGAATCTTAAGCTGAGCATCTAAGCCTTTTTGTGCCAATTTTACCGGTGATTCTTTTGTTTCTTTTACATTATTCAGGAAACTATTTTCTGCTTCCTCTCTTGCCTTAGCTTCCTCGTACGATGATTCCATATTATTTGTTATCGTTTTTAACTTATTAGAAACAATCTTAACAATCTTTCCGGCTTCAATAGTTATTTGAGAAATGTTTTCGATGATAGTATCTTTATCTTCACCGCTTTTTTCCATTGATTCCTCAATACTCTTAGCCTTTTCTCTTAAATCACTGATAGTGTCCTTTATATTTAGCTTAAATGCTTCCTCTGCTTCTTCTTTATTCTCTTCTTTCTTTTCTTCTTTATTTTCTTCTTTATTCTCTTCTTTCTTTTCTTCTTTATTTTCTTCCTTCTTTTCTTCTTTATTTTCTTCCTTCTTTTCTTCTTTATCTTCTTCTTTCTTTTCTTCTTTATTTTCTTCTTTATTTTCTTCTTCTTTTTTGTCTTCCTCGTCATCGCCCAAATATTCAGTTATTTTATTGTAAGCACTAAAAAGAGTTTCTGCAAGACCAACTACAGTATCAACCTTTTTCATATTGTCTTTTGTAAGGTATTTACCAAGTTTGTCACTATACTCCTGGAGTGTTTTCATCTGTTCTAGGAGATCTTTATCTTCTCTTAATATCTGCGCTTCTTCCTGGGTCAGCTTATCTGAAGTCAAACTAACTCCGGCACTCAAATAATCTTTGATTACTTCATTACTAATTTCATTATTCTCAGAAATTTTTAATGAAGGAATAGTTGTGGTTGCATTGTTTATTTCTGTAGCAAGATTAAGCATATCATTTTCATCACGTTTAGCCTTATTTTTTTCAAGTTTTTCTTTATTACTATCCTTAATCTTACCAAAAAATTCATCTTCAAGATCCTTAAGTTTTTTTGGCTGTTCCGCTTTTGCTTTTTCTAATTCATCTTTCTTTAGTACTATTTTATTCTGAATTTGTTCGTATGAAGAAATATTCTTATCTTCCTTGATAATTGCTTCATTCATTTTTTCATGAGCTTGAAGTAATTCATCTTTATTCCCTTTAACAGGGCCTTTCCAAGAATTTTCTATTATTTTTTTATTATTATACTCTTTATCATAATTACCAACTATTGCTTTTGATTTATTTAGTGCTGCCTTTTCTAATTTGTTTATCTCATTTTCCAGCCCTGTTACTTCACCTTTTACTATACCTGATGCAACTGTAAAACCGGCTTTTTCAACATTTTCACCTACTGCATCAGCTATTTTTGTAGCAAAGCCCGTAAGTGCAGAACCTATAAGCATTTTCCTTTTTTTGCTTGTAGCTGCGCTTTTTCTCTTATTTACTTCTTCAAGATATCTTGCATCACATGCTTCTTGATCCTTCCACTTCTCGTACTCTTTTCTTTCATTTTCTAAATTATTATTATTTTTAGTTATTTCTTTATTTGACTTCTCAATTGCTTTATCAAGAGCATTCTTCTGTAGTATTAATTCTGATTGAAGCGATTTATAATAATTGAATCTTGCTTTATCAAGTTCAATTTCTAATTTCTTTCTAACTTCATTTCTATCTTTAGAAGGATCAAATTTATCAGCTAAATCACCTAGCTCACTGTATTTTTCCTTAAAATTTCCTTTTTTATCAAAAAGATTATCAACTTTATCAGATTGATGATTTTTTATCCAATCTATCTTTGCCTGATTCTCATTTTTTACTTCTTTTTCACTACTGGTTCTTATATTTTCATCGCATAATTTAATAATTCTAGGACCATAGCTATTTATTTTATTTTCAATATCAAAATAATCATCTAGAGGCGATTTAGGTGAATCAGCTTTATAACCTAATTTAGAAAATACATTATCCGGATTTTGTTGCATGTAATTTTTGAGGTTTTCATCTACTATTTTCTTTTTATCCTCATATATTTTTCTTTTCTTTTCATCAGTAGAATCTTTGTGTTCTGTAAGATCAGCAAAATGCTTTACAGATTTAGATGACATAGCAGTATCTTTAATATATTTCTTTACTAATAAGCGCCTTGCAACAAGTCCTTTATAAAAATTAAAATCTGATTCGAGATTATCGTTTTGATCCTTTTCGCTCGCTCCCACTTCCTTAGTATATTCCATACGTTTTTTGGAATATGCTTCACGATTTGCATTTAAAGAATTATATTCTCTAAGATCATTATAATCAATTTTACTGGAATTGTTCTGTCCATACTTATCCATCCACTTACGATCCTGTTCTGTCAGAACACTATTAGCTGCTTTTTTTGAATCCTGCAAAATCTCATTTTTAAGTATATTCGCTTGGAGAGATAAATTTACAAGGTCATAGACACTATTCACTCTTACTTTATCTGTATCTAATTTATAATTATCATTACTATCGCTTTTTTGTTGAGAAGATACTATATCATTCAATTTATTTACAGTATTATTATCATTTATTTTTAATTTGCCTTCCGCGTCGAATAAATCAGCTGATTTAACCTTGAGCGTATCCTTTTTGCTCAAATCCTTCTTTTCTCTTTTTTCAAATATATATTTATCGAGTTCTTTTGTTTCCATTTCCAAAAGATTTTTTTGAGCATCTTTAAATTTAACTTTTTCATCTCTGCTTTTCTTAGTATTTTCAAGAATTGCAGAGTACTGAAGTATTGTTTCATCATAAAGTTTTATCTGCTGCAAGTTTTTATTCTGTTCTTCCTTTAATCTCTCTTCTTCCTGCTGAATAGCAATATCACCGTTTTTCTCGATGTTGTTCTCCTGCTGAGGATTATTGTTATTTTCTTCTGGACGTGGCATAATTTACTTCCTCCTTAAAATTTGTTATTGTTATAATTTTATCTAATCATCAGGATATGCTAAACAGTCTATAGTAAAGAATCTGTATAATAAATACTCCTTTAATACATTATATCATTCATTACATTATCTACCAGTTTTAACATCGCCTTTATAATTTCATTATACATTATTCCAATATTAATTTCATTCACCAAGTTGGTTAATTTTCCCGAAATTTTTTTCGTATTATTTATAAAGTTAACATAGTTATATAATAGCTATCAGTTAATTAGATAAGTCCTAATTTAGACTTAATTTATATTCCACTTTTTATTCTGGAAAAAATACTGGAGG
>JAEEGI010027407.1_pt1 | contig 10905 bp, 9 predicted proteins | sample 8958751 | NCBI WGS metagenome assembly JAEEGI01 (sample SAMN16246545, study PRJNA631951) | gut metagenome | biome: gut microbiome; feature: rumen; material: KS-attached | host: Bos | place: Iran: Karaj | collected 2018-10 | reverse complement strand
TATTCATTTTTAAAAAATATGGTTATTAAAGATAATAAAGGAAAAGATAATAGTTATATTAAAATAGATAATAAAGATGATCTTGATAAGATTAAATTAGATAAGAAAGTATCTCTATATTTAGAAGTAGATAATATGAATTATCATACATCTAACATATTAAGTATATCTATAACAGATAAAGATAATACTTATATAATTAATAAAGATTTAGTAAATAGTGTAGTAGATTTATTAAAAGATAAAGAAGTAATTACATATGATTTAAAGAAAGTACAAGTAATATTAAAAACTAAAATTAACTGTAATCTTGATTTAATGGTAATATCTTACTTAATTGATATGCCAGCAAATCCAGATATATATTTACTTATGAATTCTTTCGGAGTATCTTGTATTTCTTATGAAGCATTAAAGAAAAATAAATTTGAAAATTTAGATGAAGAAATGGCTAAGAAAAGTAAATTTATTTATGAATATTCTGATGAATTAGAAGGTAAACTAAAAGAAGATAATTATTTAAAAATATATAATGAAATTGAAAGACCTTTGATTGATGTTTTAACTGATATGGAAATAAATGGTTTTAGATTTGAAAATGACAAATTGAAAAAATTAACTAGTGAAGTTGAAGATACACTTAATACTTTAGAGAATGAAATATATAATTTAAGTAATACTAAATTTAATATATCTAGTCCTAAACAACTAGCTCATGTTTTATTTGATATTATGGATATAGATCATGATCATAAATTAAAGAACCAAAAGACAGACAATAAAACATTACAAAATTATATTGATGATGAGCCAATAATAGAAAAAGTATTAGAGTATCGTAATGTTAAAAAGTTATATACTACTTATTTATTAACATTAAAAGATTATGTATTAAGTGATGGTAAAATACATACAATATTTAATCAAACATTAACAAGAACCGGAAGGCTTTCAAGTAGTGAACCAAACTTACAAAATATACCTGTTAAAGAAGAATTAGGAAGAAAAATTAGATATGCATTTACACCAGAATATGATTATATTCTAAGTGCTGATTATTCACAAATTGAACTTAGATTACTTGCTCATATTTCTGGTTCAAAAGAATTGATTGAAGCTTTCAATAATGGGGAAGATATTCATACAAAAGTAGCAAGTGATATTTATGGAGTTAAAGAAAGTGAAGTATCTAAACACATGCGTAGTACTGCTAAAGCAGTTATATTTGGTATTGTTTATGGAATAAGTGGATTTGGTTTAGGTACTAATTTACATATATCCAAATATGAAGCAAGTAACTTTATTAAAAAATATTATGAATTATATCCTGGTGTTAAAAAATATATGGATGATATTGTAAGTGAAGCATATAAAACTGGTGAAGTTAGAACTATGTTTGGTAGAGTAAGAAAATTAAATGAATTAAAAGATTCATCATATATGGTTAGATCAAGTGGAGAAAGAATGGCCTTAAATACTCCAATTCAAGGTTCAAGTGCAGATATAATGAAACTGGCTATGATCGAAGTATATAAAAAGATCAAAGAGAATAAATTGCAAAGTAAAATGATATTACAAATACATGATGAAATATTGATTGATTGTAAGAAGGAAGAAATAGATAAATTAAAAGAATTAGTTAAGGAATCTATGGAAAATATTGTGAAATTAAGTGTTCCATTAAAAGTAGAAATAAATGTCGGAACCAATTGGTTTGAAGCAAAATAATTGCTTCTTTTTTGTTGCTTATTATAGATATTTAAGAGTGAGGCAGTGCCATCAAAATCCAAAATTCAGAGGATATTACTTCAAGTAAAGTAGGTGAGGTAAGATGAAGTCAAGAAATTTAATTAAAGTATTGATTATCATTTTTTTTAGTTCTTCTAGTGATTATATTATTAGACCAATTAAAAGACGTTGCCTTTTTAGGATAGCAACGTCAAACTAAACAGTTTGGTGGCGCAAAACTCGCGCTTACCTAATTTAATTATATCCAATTATTTAATTATTATCAGTAAATATTAATCTACTTTTTGATTAACTTCCATAATAACTGGTAAGATAATTGGTCTTCTTCCTGTAAGTTCATTTATAAATGGAAGTAGTTCAAATATAATTTGGTTTTTTAAATCAGTATAATTATAAATATTGTCTTTTAAAAAGTTTGTTACTATATCTGCAATTTTATTTTCAATCTTTCCTATTAGTTCTGCATTCTCATTAACTAGAACAAATCCTCTTGCAGTAACATTTGGTTTAATTAATAACTTCCTAGTTAATGTATTTATATTTAATATCGTAATTAATATACCATCTTGGCTCATTAGTTTTCTATCTTTAATAACTATTGATCCAACATCACCAACACGGGATCCATCAACATAGATGTCTCCAGCTTGAATTGTACCACCTCTTGATACAGTTCCATTTTTTAATAAGATAACATCACCATTACTACAAATAAATGTGTTTTCTTTAGGTATGCCACATAACTCAGCAATTTTAGTATGTTGTTGCAACATTCTAAATTCACCATGCATTGGCATAAAGTATTTTGGCTTAATAATTCTAAACATCCATTTTAATTCTTCAGTTTTAGCATGCCCTGATGTATGAACATCACTAAATTCAGAATTAGTATATACTTTTACACCTTTTAAATACAATTTGTTAATAGTTCTATTAATTGATTCAGCATTACCAGGAATTGGACTAGATGAGAATATTACTAAATCATCTGGTAATAATGATACTTGTTTATGAGTCCCATTAGCAATACGTGATAACGCTGCAAGTGGTTCTCCCTGACTTCCTGTACATAATATACATAATTCGTTTCTATTTAAGTTTTGTGCTTCATTTGCATCAACAAATATAGATTTATCTTGAATTAGACCATTATTTAATGCCAGTTCAATTGATGCTTCCATACTTCTTCCAAATACAATCAATCTACGATTATATTTTTTGCATGTTTCAACAATGTGTTTAACACGATAAATATTTGATGCGAATGTTGCAATTATAACTCTTCCTACATGTCTACCTATTATATCATTTAAAGTATCATCAACTACTGATTCACTATTAGAGAATCCGGGTACTAAGGCATTGGTAGAATCACTTAGTAGAAGAGTAATACCTTCTTCACCTAATCTTGCCATTTTATGTATATCTGCCATTGGTCCAATTGGAGTTAGGTCAAATTTAAAATCTCCCGTTTCAAATATAGTTCCATTTGGAGTATGAACAACTACGGCATAACTATCAGGTATTGAGTGGGTAGTATTAACAAATTCAACATTGAAATATTTAGTTTTAATATGTGAATCATTATCAACAACCTCAATATTATCGTAACTCATATCTCTATCTTCTAATTTTTTAATAATTAAATCTTTAGCAATCTTTGGAGCATATATAACCGGTATTTTTACTTGATTTAATAAAAATGGGATGCCTCCGATATGATCTTCATGTCCATGGGTTATTATTAAACCTTTTATTTTATTTTCATTTTGTTTTAAATAGGTGATATCTTGAATAACATAGTCGACACCTAAAAGTCCAACTTCTGGAAACATAACACCAGCATCTATTATTAATATCTCATCTTCATGAGTTATTACATACATATTTTTTCCAACTTCGCCAAGACCACCTAAAGCAACTATACTAGTTGCACTTGTATCTTTCATAATTTCCCTCTTTCTTAATATAAAAAGTTCTTTTAACTAATGTTAATTATACAATAAATATTATTAAAAGTCTATAAAAAGTAGTAATAGATGTAAAAGTTTGGTATTATATAGGAGGTGATATATATGGGATTATTTAGCAAATTTAAAAGCATTATTAGTAAAAAAGATAATTTTAAAGATGAAGAAATTAAAGTTTATGATGAAGGTTTAAAAAAGACAAGAGATAATTTTGTCTCTAAATTAAATATTCTTGGTATAAAATATACAAAAGTTTCTGAAGAATACTTTGATGAATTAGAAAGTTTACTTATTATGGCTGATATTGGTGTAAATACAGTTATGAAGTTTATGGATAAGTTAAGAGACAGAGTTAAACATGAAAATATAACTGATACTAAATATTTACAAGAAGTAATAGTAGATGAATTATTAATCATTTATGTTGAAGGAGAATCTCTATCTGATAAAATTAAAATAAATGATAATGGACCAACAGTTATTTTAATGGTGGGAGTAAATGGAGTAGGTAAAACTACTACAATTGCTAAACTAGCCTATAAATATAAAAATGAAGGCAAGAAAGTTATGATGATTGCTGGCGATACTTTTAGAGCAGGAGCAGTATCCCAACTTGAAATATGGGCAGAAAGAACTGGATCATTATTCTACGGGAAGGAAAATGCTGACCCTGCTAGTGTAATTTATGATGGACTAGTTAAAGCTAAAGAGGATAAAGTTGATATAGTACTTATTGATACAGCCGGAAGATTACAAAATAAAGTAAATTTAATGAAAGAATTAGAGAAAATTAATAAAGTAATTGAAAATCATATTGAAGGAGCACCGCAAGAGACATTGCTTGTAATTGATGCATCAACTGGACAAAATGGTATTATGCAAGCCAAGGCCTTTAAAGAAATTACTAATATAACAGGTATAGTATTAACTAAATTAGATGGTACTGCTAAAGGTGGTATAGTACTTGCTATTAAAGAAGAAGTAAATTTACCAGTTAAGTTTATTGGTTTAGGTGAAAAAATGGAAGATCTCAAACCATTTGATATTGAAAATTATATTTATGGATTATTTAAAGATATGATGTAATTAATACAAAAGGATGATTAATATGGAAAAATTTATATATTATAATGAATTATATTTAATATATAAGGATTTATTAAATAGTAGTGAACAAGAAGTATTTGACATGTATTATGGAAATAATTTAACTATGCAAGAAATTGCTGATAATATGAGTATATCTAAAGCGAGAGTGGGAGTAATAATTAAGAATGTCACTAAGAAATTAGATAAATATGAGAATAGTTTAAAGTTATATAATACTAAGAATGAATTAAATAATATATTAGATTTGAATAATATAGATGAAATTAAGAAAAAAATTGCTATAATACTTAAAGGAGAGTAATTATGTTTGAATATATGGGAGATAGATTATCTAATGCTATTAAAAATATTAGAGGAATGGGTAAAATAACTGAATCTAATATTAATGATGCCGTTAAAGAAATAAGAATGGCTTTACTCGAAGCAGATGTTAACTATAATGTAGTTAAAGAGTTTACTAATAGTGTAAAAGAAAAAGCATTAGGTAGTGAAGTAGAAAAAAGTTTAAAACCAGATGAATTATTTATTAAGATAGTTAAAGATGAATTAGTAGAATTACTTGGTGGAGATTATGTACCACTTCATACTGATGATAAATTTGAAGTAATTATGTTATGCGGATTACAAGGAAGTGGTAAAACTACTACTGCAGGTAAACTTGCTAATATGCTAAGGAAAAAAAATAAAAGAAGACCTCTATTAATAGCAGGAGATATTTATAGACCAGCTGCTATTAAACAATTACAAGAAATTGGTGAATCTTTAGATATACCAGTATTTACGGAAGAAAAGAAGAATGTTTTAGAAATAGTAAATGATGGTATAGAATATGCTAAAAATAATAATTATGATTATGTTATCATAGATACTGCTGGTAGATTACAAATTGATGAAAAATTAATGGATGAATTAAGGAATATTTCTAGTAATGTTAAATTAAATGAAATAATCTTAGTAATTGATGCCATGATGGGACAAGATGCTATAAATGTTATCACAGGATTTAATGATGCTTTATCATTAACTGGATGTATTTTAACTAAGATGGATGGTAATACTAAAGGTGGAGTAGCATTATCTCTAAGACATCTAACTAATGTACCAATTAAGTTTGTTGGTGATTCTGAAAAAATGGATGGACTTTCTGAATTCTATCCAGAAAGAATGGCAGAAAGAATTTTAGATATGGGTGATATCTTATCTATTGCTGAAAAAGTAGAAGGTGTAATAGATGAGGAAGAAGCAAAAAATCAAGCTATAAAAATGAAAAAAGGAAATTATGATTTAGAAGATTTCTTAACTAATTTAAAACAAATAAAGAAATTAGGCCCACTAGAAAATATTTTAAAAATGTTACCTGGTGCTAGAAATATGGGGATATCTGATATAAGTGTTAATCCTAAAGATATGGCTCATATTGAAGCAATAATACTATCTATGACGCCATACGAAAGACGTCATCCAGAATGTCTAAAAGCAACAAGAAAGCAAAGAATAGCTAAGGGTAGTGGTAGAAGTGTTGAAGAAGTAAATAGATTATTAAAGCAATTTGATATGATGAAAGATATGATGAAAAATATCAATAATGGTAATATGAAATTACCATTCTAAAAAAAGAAGAACTAAATGTTCTTCTTTTCTAATTTTCTAACGCTTTCATTTATATCTCTATGATATTCCCTTAAACTGTAAGCAGGAATTAAACCCATTCGTTTTAATGATTTAAAATATTCTAATTCACTTTTACAATCTAGATTAATTATTCTCTTCAATGTATCAATTGCTTTATCTCTATCACTTTGATATATACTATATAATTCAATAGCAAATAAATAGCTAATTAAATAATCATAAGAAGTAGTACCAATTTGAATAATATCATCAGTTTCTTCGGAAGACAATCCCAAATGTTTTTTGGCCCCCTCTTTTAATTCTTTATTACTTTTATATTTGCCTCCATAGAAGTTTTCTTCAGCCTTTATTAGGCCAATCTTAGATGCTAATACGTCAGCACTACAACATTGTATTTCATGAATACCCGCTCTTGCTCCAGTTGCCTCTCCATTTTTAAAAATGCTTTCTAAATAATTAGCACCAATCATTTCCATGAATAATGGTTCAATTTCACAAAATGTATGATTATCTCCACATAAACTTGATGGATTAATAACCGCACTAGTAGCATGACTATATTCATGTATAGTAGTTAGCACATCTTCAATAGTATAATCTCTAAAGGAACTAATAAATGATTCACCTAAACTAAGAATATTTAAACTTTCACCCATACAGTTTGGATCAATTTGTTCTCTTGTAAACATCATATGATCATATCTTCTTCTAAAGTTCTTTAAAAAGAAATGAAATAAATTTTTATCTAAACATGATTTATAAAAATCATGAGTTAAATCTAAGATATCTTTCTTAGAAAGAGAGTTTCTTTTTAAGGTTGGAGCAATAGTAAGACTAGAGGATGTTTCATCTCTAAATAATTCTAAGTCTCCCCACATGTATCTTCTTGGTACAAGTTCACTTTTAGCAATTGCGTAACTATCTAATAACTTAGGCATATCCTCTTTTTCTGGATTTTCTACATCAAGTAAATAGTTAGCTATTTCTTCAATATCTTGGTATATTAATTCTAATTTATGAGGATTTTTTTCCTCTCGTTTCATTTTTTGTAATAATTTATATCTATCTTTTATATCATCAATTGTCCAATTATATTTTTTCATTTTCAAAACTCCCTACTTGATTTATTTTAAAACGTATTCCTTATAAATACAAGTAAATTTGCAAATAAATATAAATTAATATATAATTATTACGAGGTGACATTATGCAAATCGATAAAGTTAATGAACCTATAATAGCAACCAGAATAAGTCAGTATCCAGAAGATAAAAAAGGAGAATTTTTACTTTTAGGTAGAAGTAATGTTGGAAAGAGCAGTTTTATTAACACTCTTATTGAAAGAAAAAATTTTGCAAGAACATCTGCTAAGCCAGGAAAAACTCAGACATTAAATTTTTATTTAGTAAATGATTTGTTTTATTTAGTAGATGTACCAGGATATGGTTTTGCAAGTGTATCTAAAGATACTCAAAAGAAATTTGGCATTATGATAGAAGATTACTTAAAAACAAGAAGTAATTTAAAACATGTATTCTTACTTGTTGATTATCGTCATAAACCAACAGAAGATGATATCTTAATGTATGATTTCTTAAAGTATTATAATTTAAATATAACTGTTGTAGCTACTAAATATGATAAAGTGTCTAAAAATGGTAGAGTTAAACAAGATAAAGTAATTAGAGAAACTCTAGGACTGGAAACAGATTTCATTCCTTGGTCAACAGTTACTAAAAAGGGTAGATTAGAAGTATTAGAAGTAATAGAAAGTTATTTAGAAAAGTAGGTGGATTATGAATAAGAAGGGTTTTACATTAATTGAGTTATTAGGAGTTATTACATTACTTGCTGTAATTGGAGGTATAGCGTATGCATCAATTACAGCAATCAATCAAAATATTAAAGAAAAAATGATTGAAAAGAAATTAGAAATGATTGAAGAAGCTGCTATAATATATGGAGGAGATATTAAAGGATCTATTATTAATAGTTCTAAGAAATATAATAATAATCCATGTATTAGTATTATTGCTAGTGATTTAGTACCAAATAATCTGGATGCGGATAACAATAATACTTGTTTAACCGCATCTTCATCAGCAACTCAAGAAGGTTGTATAGTAGATCCTAGTGATAATACAAAATATTTAGATAAAAAAGAAGTAATAATATATTATAAGAATAAAAGGGTCCATGCTAAAGTAGATTATAATGATAATTTAAGTTGTAGGTAGGGGGATATATATGAAGACAGTATGCCTAATTGGTAAACCAAATGTAGGTAAAAGTAGCATATTTAATAGACTTATTCATGAGAAAAAGTCTATTATTTTAGATACCCCAGGAATTACGAGAGATAGAATTTATGGAATAGTAGAGTACAATGATAAAAGATTTAATTTAATAGATACTGGTGGTATTCATGGTACAGATGAAGATTTTAATAAAGATATTTTAATTCAAGCAGAACTTGCTATTGATGAATCAGATACTATTATTTTTGTAGTAGATGGTATAAATGGTATAGATGATGCTGATAAAAAGATTAGAAATATGTTAAAAAAGTCAGGGAAAGATGTAATAGTACTTGTAAATAAAATAGATAATGATAAAAGAAAAGATAATATCTATGATTTTTATGAACTAGGGTTTTCTAATATAATATCTGTATCAGCAGAACACAACTTAGGCTTTACAGAATTATTAGAATTACTTACTAAAGATATTAAAGAAGAAGAATTAGTAGAGGATAATAAAATAAAATTCTCGTTTATAGGAAGGCCAAATGTAGGCAAAAGTAGTTTAATAAATGCTTTACTTAATGAAGATAGAGTAATAGTATCAGACATAGCGGGTACAACAAGAGATGCTATTGATACTGAATTTAGATATAATAACGAAGATTATATTGTAATAGATACTGCAGGAATGAGAAAAAAAGGTAAAGTATATGAGAGTATTGAAAAATATAGTTTACTTAGAAGTATGAAAGCAATTGAGAGAAGTGATGTATGTGTTTTAGTAGTGGATGCATCAACTGGTATAATTGAACATGATAAACATATCTTATCTTATGCAATCGAAGCTGGTAAAGGAATAGTTATATGTGTTAATAAATGGGATACTGTAAAGAATCCTGATGAAGATATAAAAAGATGGAAAAAAGAACTAGAAGTCTTATTTAAATTTGTCCCATATATTAACTTTGTCTTTACATCTGCTAAAACAAAGAAAAGAATGCATACTTTAATGCCTGAAGTAATAAATGCTTATAATAACAATCGTAAAGAAATAAAAACTAGTTTACTTAATGATGTAATAACTGAAGCAGTTTCATTACATGAACCACCTTCATATAAAGGAAAGAGACTAAAAATATATTTTGTATCAGAAACAGGTATTAGACCGCCTAAGTTTACATTTAATGTAAATGATAAAGGATTAGTTCATTTTAGTTATGAAAGGTACTTAGAAAACAAGATAAGAGAAGCATTTGATTTAACAGGAACACCAATTATCTTACAATTTAAGAATAAAGGAGAAGAATAGAATACCAAAAAATATTCTATTTTTTTATACAAATATATTGACACTAAAAAAAAATTTTTGTAGAATTATTATAGAAATATAGTAGGAGAAGATAATATTTCTAAAATAACAAAATGGGAGGAGGGAAAATAATGGAAAGAAAAAATACAATGTTATTAACAGTTATCGCTGTAGCTACTTTATTAGTTGCTGTAGTAGGTGCTACATTTGCATACTATAGTGTTCAAACTGGAGCAAACAATTCTACAACAGCTATTAACACTAGTACTGGTGCAGCTGCAACTGTAACTTATACTGCAGGACAAAGTCAATTATACTTAAAGGTAACTGCTGCTCAAATGGCTCCAGCAAATCAAAATGCTGTATATTATGCACAAACTACTGATGTTGCTGCTGCTACATCTGCAACTGATTACGTTTTAGGTACATTTACTGTAACTGGTGCTGGTAACAGTGATATTCATGAATGTACATTTGATTGGACTTTAACTACTTCTGGTACATTAAATCAATTAACAGAAACTGCTAATGGTAGAATTACTTTATCATTAGGTTCTGAAGCCGGTTCAATAACAGCTGCAAGTCTTGCTGGTGATCATGCATTCAGCACAACTGCTGCATCTGGAACTGGTACATTTAGAGCTACTGGAAATCAATCTAAGACAATTCATGGTACTGCATCAATTACTAATACAACATCTAAACAAAACGATACAGGAGTAAACGATATTTCTGGATTAACTGGTGTTGTTACAACATTCCAAGTAACAAATGTTGTATGTAACGCTGTTGCAAGTTAGTAGTTGTCCATTATTTTTTGAAAGAGTTTAATCTCGTAATAAAAGAAGAAGTATTATCTTCTTTTTTTGTTTATAACATTTTATTATATTTA
>JAEEGI010027404.1_pt1 | contig 10905 bp, 9 predicted proteins | sample 8958751 | NCBI WGS metagenome assembly JAEEGI01 (sample SAMN16246545, study PRJNA631951) | gut metagenome | biome: gut microbiome; feature: rumen; material: KS-attached | host: Bos | place: Iran: Karaj | collected 2018-10 | reverse complement strand
TGATGGCGGGCACGAAGTTGTAGGCCGACAGCATCTGCGGGTTGTAGAGCATCTTCTGGTTCACGAGTCCGCCCTGCATGCCGGTGATGACGCCTGTGGCATAGTTGGTCCATTGCTGCGCCATGTTTGGGTCGGCACCATCGACGATGAATTGCAAGCCGCTGTGTTTCGAGGCAAAATCCTTGGCAAAGACGATGGCAAGGTCGGCCTCCTGGTGACGAATCATCAGTTCGGCCTCCTGGGGCGTGGCTGTGGTGGCCGTAATGTTGAAATATTCCGAGGCGCTGAGTCGCTCGACGGCGGCTTGTGTCAGCGGGTCCATCTGCGAAGTGACCACCACGGTGCGCACGTTTCGGACATCGGTCGAGATGGCGAAGCCGAAGAGGAGCATCAGCATGGTCGGCATGCCGAACAGGATGAGCATCGTGCGCTTGTCGCGCAGGATGTGGCGGGCTTCCTTGATGACGAATGATATAAATTGTTTCATGATGTCAGTTGCTTGAACGTGTCGCTTGTCGGGCGAGATAGGTGAACACGTGGTCCATGTCGGGCTGATGGAAGCGCTCCTTCAGTTCGGCGGGCGTGCCGAGGGCGCTGATCTTGCCATCGACCATGATAGAGATGCGGTCGCAGTATTCGGCCTCGTCCATGTAGTGGGTGGTGACGAAGATGGTGATGCCGCGACGGGCGGCATCGTAGATGAGTTCCCAGAACTGGCGGCGAGTGGCGGGATCAACGCCGCCTGTCGGCTCGTCAAGGAAGACGACGCCGGGCTCGTGGAAGATGCTGACCGTGAAGGCCAGTTTCTGTTTCCAGCCCAAGGGCAGCGACTTCACGAGGTCGTTCTTGTGGTCGGCGAACTGTAGTCGCTCCAGTACCTCGTCGGTCTTGCGACGGATGACGTCGTCCTTCATCCCGTAGATGCCGGCAAAGAGTCGGATGTTCTCGGCCACGGTAAGGTCCTCGTAGAGCGAAAAGCGCTGCGACATGTAGCCGATGTGGCGCTTGATCTGCTCATACTCCGTGCGGATGTCGTAGCCCACCACACGGCCCGTACCGCTCGTGGGTTGGTTCAATCCCGTCAGCATGTGCATAGCTGTGGTCTTGCCTGCGCCATTGGCACCAAGGAAGCCGAAGATCTCGCCCCGCTTCACGGTGAACGAGATGTCGTCCACGGCATGGAACGAGCCAAAGGCCTTCACCAGATGCTCCACCTCAATCACGTTCTCCGTAATCTGCGATTCAGTCGCAGCATATTTATCAATCCCCGGCGGATTGAACACGTCGCTGAACCGGTCGAGTATCACCTCGGGCGTATCGATACCGCGAATCTTGCCATGGTCGAGGAAGGCAACCCGTTCGCAGCAGCGCACTTCGTCGAGGTAGGGCGTGGAGGCCATGATGGTGATGCCGCGTTCCTTTAGCATCAGCAGCATCTCCCACAATTCCTTGCGGCTCACAGGGTCAACGCCCGTCGTCGGTTCGTCGAGCAGCAGCACGCTGGGCGAATGAACCAGGGCGCACGAGAGTGCCAACTTCTGCTTCATACCGCCCGACAATGCTCCGGCTTTGCGATTGCGGAATCGCTCGATTTGCGAATAGATGGCACGGATGCTGTCGTAACCTTCTTCGATGGTGGTGCCGAACAGGGTGGCGAAGAATGTCAGGTTCTCCTCGACGGTCAGGTCCTGGTAGAGCGAGAACTTGCCCGGCATGTAGCCCACGCGCTTGCGTATCTCCTTCATGTCGCGCACCGTGTCAAACCCATCGACAAGGGCTGTTCCCGCTTCGGGCAGCAACAGAGTGCAGAGGATGCGGTAGAGCGATGTCTTGCCGGCTCCATCGGGACCGATAAGTCCGAACACCTCGCCTTTGGGGACGGCAAACGACACGTCGTCGAGTGCCTGCACCCCTCCGTACCGCATGCTGACGTTTTTCACTTCAATGGCATTCATTTCTTTCTGCCTTTATTTTAGGAACTGGGTCGCTTCGCTCAAAATTATAAGAAAATTGATTAAAAAAATTATCAAAAGAAGAATGTCCGGAATCAGCAGGGCATCCCGTTTTTCTTATAATTTTTTGATATAATTTTTCTATGATTTTGAGCTATGCGACCATTTCTTCTCAGAACTTCACCTCCCCGTACATGCCAATCTTGATGAATCCGTCGTTCTTGACACGGACCTTGACGGCATACACTAGGTCGGCACGCTCATCATCAGTCAGGATGGTCTTTGGGGTAAATTCCGAACGACTGGAGATCCACGAAACCGTGCCGTCGTATTCCTGCCTCTTCCCGTCGCCGTAATCAGCGAAAACCTTCACCTGCTGCCCGGTGCGAATGCTCTGCAACTGGGCCGAAGTGACGTAAGCGCGGATATAGACCTGCTCCATGTCGGCCATCTTGAACAATGGTTTGCCGACGGCTACGAATTCGCCACGTTCGGCATACTTTTCGAGCACGGTGCCCTTGAGCGGAGCCTTGATATGGCATTTGCGCAGCTGGTCACGCAGTTGGTCGATTTGCACTTCGGTGGCAGCTATCTGCTTGCTGAGCGCATTCGTGTTGGTCGAGAGGGAGGAGAGTTGTGCAGCCAGCTGGCGCTGGAGTACCTGCACCTGGTTGGTCGCGTCGTCGAGCATCTTGCTGGGTGCGGCACCGTCGGCAACGAGTTCCTTGTAGCGTTGCTGCTCTGCCTGGGCCTTGGCGAGTTGCTGACGCGTGGCGCTGGTTTGTTTCTCCATGTCGGGCTTCTGGCTTTGATAGACTTCCTGCGTGGCTCGTGCCTGCTGGAGTTTGAGCCAAGTCTGCGTGGTGTCGATCAGTCCCACTTCGCTTTCGGCTTCGATTTCGTCGCCCTCGTTGATGGCGAAGGTCAGCAGCGTGCCGTTCTGTTCGGCCGAAACGGTGGTTTCCGTGGCCTCGAAGGTGCCTGTGGCGTCGTATTCCTTTTCACTATTTCCGCAAGCCGCCAGCAAAAGGGCCGCGCTTGCCATGGTTATGAGCTTTTTCATATCTTGTGTTTAATTGTTGGTTGTAAATTTCATGTCATAGACCTCCTTCAGCAGCTTTATCTCATGCATCGACTGCTGCACGCGGGCCGCATTCTCGGCGTTGATTTCCTTCACGAGGTCGTTCACGTCGATGATGCCGTGGGCAAGCTTCGACTCTGCCGCTTTTCTGACCGACGAACGCAGGGCGATGATCTCCTCGTCGTCGTTCATCAGTCGGCGATATTGCTCGATGTTCTCGTTCTGCTGGATCAGTTCCAAGCGGTTGTTGAAAAGGAAGACTTCGCGGCTCGTCTCAGCCATGTCGCGTTGCAGGCGGATGCGGGCCTTGTCGTTGCGGTGCGTGTAGAATGCGCCGAGGTTCCACGACAGGCGGGCGCCCACCATGCCGTTCCACGACCAGTCGTGTGACATCATGTCGTCAAACATGTTATAGCCGGGATAGCCATAGAAGCCCGAGGCGAAGAGCGAAAGCCTGGGCCTCAAAGCAGCGTTGAGCAATCGTTCCTGCGCATTGGCCAGACTGAGCTGGGCATCGATGGCCTTGAGTTCGGGACGCTGTGCCACGTCCTGCGAGGGGAGGGCAATGAGCGCCGGTTTCTCCACGTGGGTCACTTCCATGCCGCAAAAGGCCGACAACATCCTCATCACCGCCCTGCGCTGGGCATCGAGGGTCGTGGCCTGCTGCATCACGTTCAGGCGTTCGGCCTTGACTGCCTGATAGTCGCTCTCCGAGGCTGTGCCGCGCTTCCACATTGAACTTAACTTCTGCTCGTTGGCGACAAGCAGCGACTGCAGGTCGTTGTTCAGCGCTATCTGCTCGTCGAGCATCAGCAGGCCGAAGTACATCTCATTTACACGGCGGCGTACCTGGTACATCGTCACCTCGGTCTGCGCTTCCTGCACGCGGCCTTGCTCGCGGGCAATGTCGCGCTGGCTGCTGATGGCGCCCCCATCAAAGACCATCTGCTGCACGTCGATGCCGACTTTGTACTGGTCTTTCTTCAGCCCTTTCATGTCGAGTCCCATCTGCTGATAGATGGCCTGCATCTGATCGGGCCACGCGACCACGTCGCTCTGATACGTCGCCTGTGCCGAAGCCGTCACCTGAGGAAGCCATCCTTTGCTGAGGTTGCTCACCGTAAGGTCGGTGGTCTTCTCGATCAGCCCGTATTGGCTTATCAATGGATAATTGCGCTCCGCTGCCTGCTGGCATTCCTCCAGCGTCTGCCCTTGGGCCAGGAGCGGCAGCAGCATCATTGCTACGAATAATCTTTTCATACGTTTTTCCTTCATTTGGTTTTGATGGTGCAAAGATACGGCGTTTTTTTCAATCTCCCGCTATCTTTTGAAGGGGAAAAATGTTCTTTTTGTTCGATTTGTTTACAAATAGAGTGTAAATAACCAATTTTTCATTATCTTTGCACCATCAAATCGAGATATTTTATGGAAAAACAGCCGAAACTGATGGACTTCTCGCGGATTCATGACATCCTGGAGCCGCACTACGAACATTTGCGCGAACATATATATATTAGTAAGGAACTGGGCATCCTGCATGGCGACCGGAAGGTGTTCGGCGTCATCATCCAGCAGCGTCCGCCTTTTGCCATCGACGACCATCGCTTCGGACTCATTCTGCGTGGGCAAGCCCGCATCAACTTCAACCTCGTCGAGAAGCAGTTGGAGGCCGGAACGCTTGTCTTTCTTGGTCCGGGCACCATCATCACGCCCGTCTCTTTTTCCGATGATCTCGAAATCTTCGGTATGGCGCTCTTCAACAGTTTTCCCATGCCTTTTGCCAGCGGCATGATGCCTTCTGCCTTCAGCGGACAGGTGCGCGACTTCCAGCTCAAGGTGGATGAGACAGATTTCGACACGGCCCGACGTATCATCGAGACCATTCGGCAGCTGGTAACCCAACCCGACTACAATCGGCAGACTGTCAGCAGTCTTGTGGCTGCGCTTATGCACCATTATGACGGGCTCTATCGTCAGCAGGCCGAGCGACAGCAGGCCTTGCTTTCGCGCGAGCAGACTATCTTCGACCGGTTCATCTATCTGGTCAACCAGCATGTGGCCCGCGAGCACCAGATTGCCTTTTATGCCACCAAGATGTGCCTCACCGAACGCTATCTCGGCACCATCATCCGACAGGCCAGCGGCGTCACGGCCAAGGAGTGGATCGACCGTGCCCTCGTCACGCGCATCAAGGTCGAACTGAAACATTCCGACAAGACTGTGACTCAGATTTCCGATGACCTGCTCTTCCCCAATCCCTCCTTTTTCAGCAAATATTTCAAGCGCCTGACGGGAATGACGCCATTGGAATTCAAAATGCAGGAGTGACGCAGAAAAGTTGCCGAAAGATTTGGTAATGTCGGAAAAAAATCGTAAATTTGCGCCGTCTTAAGCATACGATTATGATCAAATTAAAACAATTCACAAGCGTTGAGGAACTGTACAAAAACAGGAAAACTCCCACGGGAGAACTCATTATGGATGCGCTGATTTTCGCGCTGAATAACACCCGAACCATACAAGCTAACGAAATATCCTTGTTCCTCGATGTGAACGATAGGTCGTTCCGCGAGGCCGTGAATCTGCTGACAGGAATGCAGATCAAGGACATCGTGCAACATTGGCGCCTGCTGCAGGCCAAGGACCTCTGGGAAGAACAGAAGGCAGGTTTCAATAGTGTGAAGGAATTCGTCACAGAAAAGTCGAAGGATGCTCCCGAGGGATTCCTACTCTCGAAGCAGGTGAAAGACTCGTATAAGAATGAAGTAAGCCTCCAACGATTTGAAGAGGTGGCCAAACGTTGCGGATGGCGTTCGTATAAGAGTTTATTGCGTGTCGCCAGTCGATTCGGTGTTTCATTTGAGATAGAAAAGCGAGTCAGAAGACAATAGCACAATATCGGCCAAGATCGTGCTACTAATTTTCGCAATAGCACAATATCGGCCAAGATTGTGCTACTAATTTTCGCAATAGCACAATATCGGCCGAGATTGTGCTACTAATTTTCGCAATGGCACAATGTTGGCCGAGATTGTCCTATTAATTTTCGCGATAGCACAATGTTGGCCGAGATTGTGCTACTAATTTTCGCAATGGCACAATGTTGGCCGAGATTGTGCTGCTAATTTTCGCAATGGCACAATGTTGGCCGAGATTGTGCTGCTAATTTTCGCAATAGCACAATGTTGGCCGAGATTGTTCTGTTAATTTTCGCAATAGCACAATGTTGGCCGAAATTGTGCTATTGATTTTTGCGAAAGCACAATAACAGCCGAAATTGTGCTATTTCCTTCCTAACGCCTTTTGTTTGGCAAAAAAAGTACTCAAATGTTGCCAATATGTTTACTTTTTATACCAATTGATTATTTTTTCGGCCGATAATTTGGCTGTTTGCCCAAATTTGAGTAACTTTGCCGCCGTTATTTCGTGTTATTTTTAAATTTAGTCATTCTGTGACACCGTTACATTCTCATCAAAAGCCGGGTCTGGTCCTGTACAAGTGGTATATCAACCTCATCAACAGTACGCTGATGATCCGGAATCGTTACACCGTGGGCAAGGAAAATATCCCTGCGAAAGGGGAGAAGTACTTCATTGCCTGCAATCATCAGAATGCGGCCAATGATGCCATCAATATTGCTTTTGCCTATCCTGTCGATTATCTGCAGCATTTTGTGGTACGCGCCAACGTCTTTTCTCTCAATCCTGCCATTACGTCTTTTCTCTCGTGGCTGGGCCTGATGCCTGCCTTCCGCATGGGTTGGGAAGGTGGCGAAGCACTCGAAGAAAATTATAGGCTGTTCGATCGCCTTGCTGTTCGCATCAATCAGGGCCGCAACGTGCTGGTATTCCCCGAATCGGGTCATACGCAGGGCCATTACCTCGATCCGTTCTCGACGGGTCTTGTCCGCATGGCATTCCACACCGCCAAGTACAACGACTGGAAGGAGGACATCAAAATCCTTCCTACTGCACATCATTACAGCGATTATCACGACGCGCAGTACGACTTCCTGTGGATGGTGGGCGAGCCCATCTCGCTGCAGCCTTACTATGCCGAGTTCCAGGAGCATCCCTATCGCGTGATGCGCGAAGTGACGCGCAAGATGCGTGCCTCCATCCAGAGCATGATGCTCGACGAGGGTCAGGACCATTATGCCGAGAAGGACTTCCTGCGTCGTTCGGCCCTCAATCCTGCCACGATGAAGAACCTGCCTTTGCCCGAGAAGCTGGCCGAGGACAAGGTCTATGTGGAGCAGCTCAAACCTTTGATGGACAACGGCGAGCTCGTCGAGCAGGTTGATGAACTGATGGAGCGCGAAGAGAAGCTGGGCATCCGCGACACGATGATGGCTGCACCTCCCACATGGGCAGGAACATTAGCCAAAGGTCTTTTGGTGCTCGCCTTGCTGCCGCTCTGGATTGTGAGCCTTTGGCCGCACATCATCTGCTACTGGGCACCGCTGGCACTCCTCAAGGAGGACAAGATGTTCACCAACTCCTATCGACTCATCCTCTCCATCGTCGTCCTCTATCCGCTTTTCGCCCTCATCACCTTGCTCGTGATGGGAATCGGCTGGGGACTTTGGTGGCAGGCCCTCGTGTGGATCCTGCTCTGGATTCCGATTGGCAAATTCTGCTGGTGGTATTCGCAGCGCGCCCATAACGTCATCCGTGCCTTGCGCTTTCTGACCCATCCGTCCGAGGTCAAGGCCATCGCCCGGATTAGAGAGAGCATCAAAGAGATTATCGCCGTCGGAAATGTGTATAAGAAGGTTGTTTAATCCTCTTACTCATTATTATATTAATCCATCCCACTCATTAAACAATTCCTACTATGGAGCAGAAAATCCCCTACAAGATCTATCTGGCTGAGAACGAGATTCCCACACAGTGGTACAACGTGCGTGCTGACATGAAAGTGAAGCCCGCTCCACTCATCCACCCAGGCGACGGTCACCCGTTGACCCTCGAGGAGATGAACCCCATCTTCTGCGAAGAGCTGAACAAGCAGGAGCTCGACAACGACACGGCTTACTTCGACATCCCGAAGCCCGTGCAGGAGTTCTATCGCATGTATCGTCCTTCACCACTCGTTCGAGCCTACTTCCTGGAGAAGGCGCTCGGAACGCCTGCCAAGATTTACTATAAGTTCGAGGGTAACAACACCTCGGGTTCTCACAAACTCAACTCGTCCATCGCCCAGGCTTACTATGCCAAGGCTCAGGGACTGAAGGGTGTGACCACAGAGACTGGTGCCGGCCAGTGGGGTACGGCGCTCAGCATGGCTTGTTCGTACTTCGACCTCGACTGCAAGGTCTTCATGGTAAAGGTGTCGTACGAGCAGAAGCCTTTCCGTCGCGAAGTGATGCGCACTTATGGCGCCAATGTTACTCCATCTCCAAGTATGACCACCGAGGTGGGCCGCAAGATTCTTGCCAACCATCCTGGCACGACGGGTTCGCTCGGTTGCGCTATTTCGGAGGCTGTCGAGACTGCTGTCAAGACTCCAGGCTATCGCTATGTGCTCGGCTCGGTTCTCAATCAGGTGCTGCTCCATCAGTCTATCATCGGCTTGGAAGTGAAGCGTGCGCTCGATAAATATAACATCAAGCCCGACATCCTGATCGGCTGCCTCGGTGGTGGTTCGAACTTCGGCGGTTTTGCTTCACCATTCTTCGGTGAGATTCTGCGTGGTGAGGCCAACTACCACCTCATCGGTGTGGAGCCCGCTTCGTGCCCCAGCTTCACCCGTGGCAAGTTCGCCTACGACTTCTGCGACACTGGTATGATCTGCCCACTTGCCAAGATGTACACACTTGGCTCGCAGTTCATTCCTTCGGCCAACCATGCCGGTGGACTTCGTTTCCACGGCATCAGCCCCATCCTCGCACAACTCTATCACGATGGATATTTCGAGGCTCGTGCCGTCGAGCAGACTGCTGTCTTCGAAGCTGCCGAACTCTTCGCCCGTGCTGAGGGTATTCTGCCTGCTCCCGAGTCGAGCCACGCCATCCGCGTTGCCATCGACGAGGCCAACAAGTGCAAACTCACCGGCGAGGAGAAGACCATCGTCTTCAACCTCTCGGGTACCGGCTACTTCGACCTCGTGGCTTACCAACAGTTCAACGATGGTGTGATGACCGACATCATCCCCAGCGACGAAGCCATCGCCGAAGGTCTTGCCAAGTTGCCTAAGGTCGGAAACGAGTGAGGCTTTGAGCGCAATGATCAATAACTAAATAATGGCTCTCAGAAGTTTCAAAAAACTTTTGGGAGTCATTGTGTTATTTCTTAATTATGGAACAGAAGAAAAAGAGTTTTTATCGTCATTTTGAGGCTCCCGGAAAGCCGCTCTATTGGATTTTCTTTGCCTACCTCATCCTTGGGTGGTTCTTCCCTGTGGTGGGGCTGCTGGCCATTATTTGCATGCTTGGTCCTGTTTTGACGAGCATTTGGAAAGGTCGATGGTGGTGTGGGCACGCTTGTCCGAGAGGCAACGTTTACGATCGCCTGCTGTCGAAGTATTCGCCACATCGTCCGATACCTCGTTTCGTGCGCACGTTCGGCTTCCGCCTGTTCATGGTGTTCTTCATCTTCACCATGTTCGGCATCCAGCTGAGTTCGGCACACAGTTGGGGCGACGTGGGACGTGTGTTTTGGACCATCATCGTCATGACCACCATCGTGGGCGTGACGCTATTGTTCATCTATGCGCCACGCACTTGGTGTTCGTTCTGCCCGATGGGAACTATCTCGCGATGGGTGGCGCCGAAGAAGGCTCCGTTGCCTGCTGCGTTCACCAATATCCATGTTTCGAGTGCGTGCGAGACAAAGTGCAAGAACTGTTCCCGCGTTTGCCCGATGCAGCTGACACCTTATGAGTCGCGTGGCGAGGAGATTGGCTATCTGCATCCCGATTGCCTCAAGTGCAACAAGTGCGCCCTCGCCTGTCCGCTGAAGATCATGTCGCTTTCGGCAAATAAAAAATGAAACCATCCGCTTCCCTTCTCTTTTGGGCAGCACTTCTCTTTACCAGCTGTTCGCAGAAGCTCGACAATCGTGCCGTGTTCAGCCAGTTCGCTTTTGAAGAGAACTTTGGCAAAGAGGAATCGGAGCCCGATATGACCGTCTTTTCTTCACTGACCTTAGGGCCTGAGTGGTTGTTCCCCAATGGCCCTGTACAAGGGATGGCGTATGTCGATGAACGTCCGGAAACGATTGTCCACGGCATTTCGCTGCCTTGTGTCAATATGTCGTCGAAGCAGAGCGGGGAGATTCCCTGCTATGTGGCTCGTCGTATCCGGTCGGAGCATTTCACCGTGATGGTCGAGATGTTCTTCGAGCCTAAGGATGGCGATGCGGCGGGATTGATTGTCTCGACAGACAATTCTTCAAGTTCACAGGTCTCCAAGGGTTCAAGCTCCCTTTTCTTTTACCGCGATTTAGCTGGTCTCGCCTTGCGTCGAATGAACCACCAAGGTTTCGATCTCCTTGCCGAGACCGAGCTGCCCGACTTCGTCACTCGCGTTTATCTCCGCATAGAGCGAAGCGGCCCTCTCTTCTCCTTCTTCTATCGCTACGAAGGCAGTGGTCCCGATGATTGGACCCAGGTAGGAGATGCTATAGACATAACTTCCGATTCGTCAAGTGATGTTGACGCCACCCTTATCGGGTTGTGTGCGTTGCAATTTGAAGATAAATGACTTTGTCCCGTAGTTGCCGATGACTCAACAACTATGGGACAAGGGTACTGTTTTGGTCGTACACTAATGTTATTGTGCACATAGATTATGGAATTGTCTTTTGCTATGCTGCAATAAAAGACTTCATTACTTACAATGATTATAGTAATGCAACTGTCATAATAAC
>JAEEGI010027402.1_pt1 | contig 10907 bp, 7 predicted proteins | sample 8958751 | NCBI WGS metagenome assembly JAEEGI01 (sample SAMN16246545, study PRJNA631951) | gut metagenome | biome: gut microbiome; feature: rumen; material: KS-attached | host: Bos | place: Iran: Karaj | collected 2018-10 | reverse complement strand
TAGGGCTGCAGAGGCTCGGCCGTAAAGCGCAGGGCCCCCGCCCGCCGCTCCGGCTTTCCCAGAACGCGGAGCCCGTCGATGGCGGAAAGCCGCCGCTCCGTATAGGCCAGCAGCTCCCGCTCCCGGGCGGCGATTCGCTTTCTCCCCACCGCCTGCAGGTATTCCAGGGCCGCGCCCAGCCCGGCGATGCCGGCCAGGTTCAGGGTCCCGGCCTCGAATTTCAGGGGGCCGTCCTCAAACTCCACCTCGGGAAAGGAGAAGCTGCGGACCATGCCGCCGCCGTAGCGGACGGGGCGCAGCCGCGACAGCCATTCCCGGCGGCCGTAGAGGACTCCGGTGCCCGTGGGACCCATGAGCTTGTGCGCGGAGAAGCAGAGGAAATCGCAGGCCAGCGCCCCCACGCCGCTCAGCTCGTGCCGCAGGGCCTGGGCGGCGTCCACGGCGACGGCGGTCCCCGCGGCGTGACAGCGGGAGATGATCTCCTTCAGGGGGTTGACGGTCCCCAGCACATTGGACACCGCGCAGACAGCCAGAAGCCGGGGACGCCGTTCCAGCAGCCGGTCCAGGGCCTCCAGATCCAGGGTCGCCGCCTCCGTCACGGGGACCAGCTCCAGGGAAGCGCCGCTCCGGGAGGCGGCCTCCAGCCAGGGAAGCAGGTTGGAGTGGTGCTCCATCTCCGTGGCCAGGATCAGGTCCCCCTCCCGCAGCTCGCTGCGGGACCAGGCATCCGCCAGCAGGTTCAGGGACGCCGTGGCGCCGGAGGTGAACACGATCTCCTCCGGGCTTTCCGCCCCCAGGAATTCCGCGCAGACCTGCCTGGTTTCCTCCAGGGCGGCGGTGGCCCGCTCGCTGAGGCAGTAGCTGCCCCGGTGGACGTTGGCATGCTGCTGCAGCCAGTAGCTTTCCATGGCCCAGAGGACCTGCCGGGAGCACTGGGTCGTGGCGGCGTTGTCCAGGTAGATCATCGCCTTCCCGCCGCACTCCGCCTGCTCGATCATGGGGAAATCCCGCTCACGGATGATGGTATGCCAGTCGGGCATCCGCCTCGCCTCCCGTTCGTAATCGTGGCCTTATTATGAAAACAAGGCGCTTCGTTTGTCAACGATGCGCCTTTTACTGTTTAAATAGAACGTGTCCGTTTTCAGTTGAAATCAAATCTGGAGAAGGCCTCCAGAAGCACCCGGACCAGGGGATTGCCGTTGCTGTCGTTCCACACCAGGACGAAATCCTCCGGCGGAAGCTCCGGAAGGGTCGTGCAGACCACGGCCCGGCCGTTGGCCATCAGGTGGTTGGAATTGGCTATGGCCAGCCCCTTGTTCAGCTCCACCCAGAAGATCTGGGTGTCCAGGTCCGGGGCGTAGAGGAGCTTCGGCTCGAAGCCCGCGGCCAGGCAGGTGGAGCGCACCAGCTTTTCCGAATAGAGGCACTCCGCCTCGGAGAGCAGGATGATGGTATCCTCCCGGAAATCCGCCAGGGTCAGTCCCTCCCGTCCGGCACAGGGGTGGCTTTTGGGCATCACCAGCAGCGTATCCTCCCCGGAGATGGTGAGGTAGCGCACCTTGGGGTTCCGCTTCACCGCCGACTCCATGATCTCCACGAAGTCCAGCCGGTTTTCCGCCAGGGCCTCGTTGAGCCGGCGGTAGTCCTCCCACACCACCCGCAGCTCCACCCTGGGATGCTCCTTCTCGAAGCGCAGGAGCAGGGAACGGATGTTGTCGTCCAGCATCTGCCCCTTCAGAAAGCCGATGGAAAGGCTGCCGCTGATCTCCCTGGTGAGGGCCCGGGCTTCCTCCAGGGCGTGGTCGAAGGAGATGCGGCTCCGCCGCATGGTCTCCAGCAGGATCGTGCCCGCCGGGGTCAGGGAGAGGGCCTGGTGTCCCCGCCAGAAGAGGGTGACATCCAGCTCCCGTTCCAGGGCCAGGACATTTTTGCTGACGGCGGCGGTGGTCATAAAGAGATGCTGCGCCGCCTTGGTGAAGCTCCGGTACTTGGCGGCGGCAAAGAAACACTCGACTTGAGAGCTGGTCATGAGCGTTCCCTCCTCATCCATCCGTACTCATTTCGGGATACAGGACAAGGGCGGCCCCTTTGGAGAAGCCGCCTCTGTCCGACCTTTTCTCCCATTATCCAGAGAAGCGGGGGAATTGTCAATCACGGGGAGATTTCCATTTATTGCAGGCCCCCTTGAAGAAACGTTGAGCTTCCTTCCCGGGGGAGCGGGGGGAATCACAGGGTGCTCAGGATCTCGCAGCCTTTTCTTCGGAGCCAGCGCCGAAGCCCCAGCAGGAGCAGCCCGGGCAGAAGGGCGGCCAGGAGCATGGCCGGCAGAAGAGGGAGCGCCCGGCTGAAGAGAACGCCCAGGGCGGTGCAGGCCGCCGCCAGGAACCAGCCCCCGAACATGGAGAGCAGCACCGGCATGCTCTGCTTAACCGGGACCGTCTCGTTGGTCCAGCGCAGATTGGGCCGCACCAGGTTCAGGACGAGGCCCAGGTCCGCCATGGCCCAGACATACAGCAGGACGGTGAGCAGCACCGGCAGCGTGTTCAGGGCGCCGAAGCCCAGCACCAGGCACAGGACCAGGGCGAAGAGCAGGGCCGGGGGCAGAAAGAGGCAGAGCTGCAGCCGCTCCTTGGCCCGCAGGACCTCCCAGGGCGGCACGGGATAGCTCTGCAGAAGCCAGAGGTTCTTCCCCTCCAGGGATACGGAGGGGGCGGTGACGTTTCCCACGCCGCAGATCAGGCAGGTCACGAAGGTCCCCAGCAGGGGCAGCAGGTCCTCCAGCAGGGGGACCGAGCGGGTGAAGAGGGCGAGGGCCTCCCGCACCGTTCCCCCCTTGATGGGCAGCAGCACCGCCAGGACCAGCAGGAAAAGGATCCCCATGCCGCAGTTGAGCATATAGACCGGGCTGGACAGGAAGCGCCGCAGCTCCTTGCGCAGCAGGGCGGCGCCGAGGCCGGAGGACCGGAGACGGCCCCCCCGGTAGATTTCCTTTTTCCGGCCCCGCTCCGTGGTGGCCAGGGTGAGGAGACTGCGGCTCAGGATCAGGAAGAGCAGGAGCGCCAGGCAGATGGTCAGGGCCGCGTAGAGGAGCAGGGGAAGCCCCTTCCCCGTGGCGGCCAGCCCCAGCTGATACAGGGGCCAGAGGCGGCTGCGCATCAGGCGGCCGAAGCCCTGCAGGTTCTGCAGGATCAGGCCCAGCAGCTCGTTCAGGCGGCTGTAGGCGTAAAAATACGCCCCCAGGAACAGGAGGGACAGCAGCACGGTGACAAGGCTCTTGTGCCGGATCCGACTGCCCACCAGGGCCACCACCCAGCCCAGCAGGCAGGTGAGGGTCAGGATCAGCAGTCCGTTCAGGAAAAGGAGCAGAAGGGCGAAGACCACCGCAGCGGGGCCGGGAGCGGCGGCCAGCCAGTACCAGACCGCCGCGGGGAGCCAGACGACGCCGCTGTACAGCAGCCCCATGCTGAATACCCCCAGCAGCCGCACGGTGACGATGGCGGCGGGAGGGATGGGCATGGAGAAGAGCAGGTCATTGTCCCTGGCCCGGTACAGCCCCGCATAGGTGTTGAAGACGCTGCCCAGGATCCCCAGAAGGACGGACAGGAGCCCCATGATGGAGAAAAAGAGCCAGTCCTGCCCGGCCTCCAGCAGCGGCGTGCCCAGGGCGTCGGCGGCGGCGTAGAAGACGGAGGCCAGCAGGAGGAAGACCGCGGCAAAGAGCAGGACAAAGAGGATCGTGCCCGCTGTTCCCCGGTTCTTCCCCGTCCGGCGATCCCGGAAATAGAAGGTATTCAGCTCCAGAAACTGTTTTTTCAGAAGGGCTTTCCACATGGTCACTCCTCCAGCTCCAGGAACACCGACTCCAGGCTGCTGTCCCCCCGGACCTCCTCCATGGTCCCGGCCCTCACCAGCCTGCCGTTTTTGATGATGGCCACCTTGTCGCAGAGCTTTTCCGCCACCTCCAGCACATGGGTGGAGAAGAAGATGGCGCCGCCCCCGTCGCAGAACTGCCGCATCATGCCCTTCAGCAGATGGCTGGCCTTGGGGTCCAGGCCCACAAAGGGCTCGTCCATGAGGATAAGTCTCGGGGCGTGGAGCCAGGCGGCGATCATGGCCAGCTTCTGCTTCATGCCGTGGGAATAGGCGGAGATGGGCTGCCCCAGGTCCCCGGTCAGCTCGAAGGTATCGGCGTATTCCCGGATGCGGGTCTCCCGCTCCGCCGCGCCGACGCCGAAGATGTCCGCCGTGAAATTCAGGAACTGGATGCCCGTCATGAATTCGTACAGATCCGGGTTGTCGGGGATGTAGGCCATCCGTCTTTTGCAGGCCAGGGGGTCAGCCCGCAGGTCGATGCCGTCCACGGTGATGGCCCCGGCGTCGAAGCGCAGGATGCCCGCCACGCTTTTCAGGGTGGTGGTTTTCCCCGCGCCGTTGTGGCCGATGAAGCCGTAGATTTCCCCCGGCGCGATGGTCAGGCACAGGTCCTCCACCGCGTTTTTGTCTCCGTAGGTCTTGGTGAGATGCTCGATCTTCAGCATGGGACACACCTCCTTATCTGATATCATTATGATATCAAAAAGATGAATTGTCAAGAGAAAGAAGAAAAACCGCTCCGCTCTGGAAGGCGGGGCGGTTTCGGAGGTGCGGGAGGTCTATTTTTTCCACTCCTCGCCGGTGGCGAGGCCCCATTTTTCAAACATCTTGTTGTAAAACTCCGGGCGGGGGAAGTTCATAGCCATCTCCATCTGCAGGCCCCGGTAGCCGAAGCCGGTCCGCCCCAGGCCCCGCAGGCTCTCCGTAAAGGGCAGCAGCAGGTCGCCCCGGAGGGTGAACATCACCTCGTTCTCGTCGGTGAGGCCCCGCTCGTATTCCCCGGGGTCCGGGAAGGTGATGTTGAAATCCTGCCCGTTCAGCACGGGGATGGAGGAGTGGACGCAGGAGTCCACCGGGTCCAGGGTGACCGGCAGCATCTCCCCGGTGAGGAGCTTCACCGCCATGAGCAGGCTGCGGATCTGGGCGGGAGAGCAGTAGACGCACACCAGGTCCGGCACGAAGGAGGCGCTTTCCAGGGGGGCCAGGGAGAAGCCCAGGATGCCCTCCTCCGCCAGCATGGGGTATTCCTCCCGGAGGAAGCGGACGCCCCGCCGGGGGTCCGGCATGAAGAACTTGGTGCCCATGTACTCGTAGTCCGCCTCCTCCAGGGGGCAGAGCCGGTAGGATACCAGGGGCCAGACGCACCAGTGGTCCTCCTTCAGCAGGGTATAGGCCTTCCGGTTCCGGCGCACCAGGGCATAGGCCTGGCACATGGCCAGCCGCTTCCCCTCGTCCCGCCAGGGGCGAAGGGTCCCCTCCGGGATCTCCTCCTCGCTGCGGAGCAGCTTCAGGGCGATGGGGGAATAGCGGAGGATCAGCTCCTCCTGCAGGGTCTTCCCCGCCTTTCGCACCTCCTCGGCGCTGACGGGATCCTCCCGGGGGAGGTTGACCCACAGCTCGTTCCCCTCGCAGGCGTCCAGCAGCATTTTCCGCAGGCGGCGGCCCCAGTCTCCCAGCCGTGCTTCCAGGCCGGAAAAGTGGGATATGGTCAGCTCCGTGGCCTCCGGCAGGGAGGTGAGGGCGTCGTAAAGGGCGTCCAGGTTCCTGCCGCAGTAGTCCGGCAGATTCAGCAGCGCGATGAGCCGGCGGCAGAAATCGCCCCGGTCCCGGCACAGGCGGCCGTCCAGTTCGTATCGTTTCATGGCTCCTCCCCATAGAGCTGCGTGAAGCTCTCGTAATGGTCGTCGGTATAATAGATGCATCCGTCGTCAGAGAAGATGATGCGCTTGGCCCCCCGGCTTTTGGCCCCCAGGGTGTCGATGTCGCACTCGGTATAGCGCTTGCCCTCCGGCAGAAGACCCTCGTAGTTGCCGAAGCGGTCGCCCCCGATGCACATGCCCGGGGCGTAGGGCTCCAGGCCGCCGCCGCTCCAGCCCAGGTCCCTGGCCTCGTTCTTCGTGATGAAGTTGGAGGGCAGGTGTCCATAGAGGTGGAGATAGAGGGCCACGTCTTCCTTGGTGGTATAGCTCCCCTCCTCCGGCAGGGCGGGGGCAGGCTCCGGGGTGGGCTCCGGCGCCGGTTCCGGTGTGGGAGCCTCTGTCGGCGCGGGCTCCGGCGTCGGCGCGGGCTCCGGCGTGTCCTCCGGCGCCGGGGCGGGCTCCGGCGTCGGCGCAGGCTCCGGGGTTTCGTCGGAAACAGGGGCGGTGGTCAGCTCCGTCAGTTCGTAATGGTCCTGGCTGCCGGAGGGCAGTTCCCCTCCGCCGCCCAGCCCGCAGGCGCTGAGGAGCAGGAGCAGCACCCAGAGCAGGGGCAGGACCCGGCGCAGTCTTTTCACAGCGGCACTTCCTTATCCTGAGATGATGGTTTCCTTGATTATAGCAAGCTTTCTCCGCCTTGGCAATCCGGGAAAAACGTCAGGCGCAGCCAAAAAGCTGCGCCTGACGGAAAAGAAGGGCTTATTTTGCAGCGCTGTCCGCGGCCTCCGGAACCTGGGCAGGGGCGGGAGGATCGCTCTTGTGCCTGGGAGTGCAGAGCTTCCGCAGCAGGCTTGCGATGAGGTGGAGGACCAGGGAGCAGGCGATCACGAAGAGGATGTAGAACACCCGCACCTTCCAGTTGATGGTCATGCCGCCCCAGCCGCCGCCGAAGCCGCCGGAGGAACCGGCCAGCTCCGCCAGGAAGGTGGACATGGGGTTCTTGCGCCAGAGGGTGCTGACCACGTTGAAGAAGATGTTGCAGAGGGTGAAGTGGCAGACATACATGGTCATGGAAATGCTGCCCAGGGCCCGGGAGAAGCCGTTGTTCAGAATGCCCGTGATCACGTCCTTGTTCAGGAAGGAGAGGAGGACGATGATCATGATGTAGACGATGCGCCGGAAGTTGTCCATCCCCGTGCCGACCTTGATGGTCAGGGCGAAGTAGCGGTAGATGGCGAAGAGCATCAGCAGGGTCAGGACGATCTCCCATACCGCCGAGATCTTCTTTTTGCTCAGATGGTCATAGAGATGGTAGAGGCCGATCCCCAGGGCCATCTCGGCAAAGGCCTTGACGGTGCCGGCGGTCATGAAGCCCATCTTGGCGTAGAAGTCCAGCACCAGGGTGGAGTTCAGGGTGAAGAAGGAGTAGAGCATCACGCCGATCAGGGGGGCAAGGAAGAGGGTGAAGTGGAACTTGCGGTAGAGGAGATAGGTGTAGACGTAGCCCGCGATGAAGAGGGCGGTGAGGAACCAGAGAGGCACGATGGGGGCGTTGCCGTTGTTGTAGCCGAAGGGGGTGCCCACCATGAAGAGCAGGTCCCACTCGGAGTTCAGGGCCGCGTCCAGCCAGTTCTTCCGGGTGTAGCCGCCGCCGTTGATGGCGATGTGGATGATCAGGGTCATGAGGATCACGGGGAAGAGGGCCTTGATCTTTTTCCACACGAACTGGGTGGCCCGGATGCCGGCCTCTTTGGCGCTCAGGGGCTCAGGGTGCTTTTCAAACCAGTGGCCTGCGGAGAGAGCGATGAGGAACCCGGAGAGAACGAAGAAGAATTCGACCGCGCTGGTGCCGGAGGGGAAGAGCTTTCCGCTGGTGTAGTAGATCTCCAGGTGATAGAGGGCGACCAGTACCGTGAAGAAAAAACGCCAGAATTCAACGGAAGCGATGCGGGTATTCTTTTTCTTTGCCAGGGTCTCGCTCATTGTCCATTATCCTCCTTGTTCTTGTTCTTCCTGACCACCTTGACGATGGCGAAGATCACGATAAGGACCACCACGACGATGATGAGGATGCGGATGATGGGGCCGTATTCCGCCTTGGTGGGCGTGGCCTTCGCGCCGGAGACCACGGTATCGGGGGCGCTGTCCTTGAAGGAGGCTCCGGCCTCCACCTCGACCCGCACCGCGGCGGCGCCGTAGGTGTCCTCGCCGGGGGCGGCCAGGACGTAGTAGGTGCCGGGCTGGTCGAACTTCAGCTTCACGGTGCCGTCGTTGCCCACGCTCTGGCTGGACTTCTCGCCGTTCACGTAGACCGTCAGACCGGCGCTGACGAAGGTGTTCCAGTTGAAGGAGGTGGCGTCCATGGTGGCGTGGTAGGCCGTGAGGGTGACCTCCTCGCCGGGAGCGGCCTTCACGGTGCCGTAGTCAAAGTAGGCCAGGCCCCAGTAGCGGTATTCCATGGTCATGGAGCTCTTCACACCGTAGATGTTCACGTCGATGAAGTCGCCGTCGCTGAGCTTGTCGGCCAGGGAGCTCATGGTGTCCCGGTTGCGCCAGGCGATCACGGCGTAGTCCGAGCCGTCCATGGCCAGGGAGGGCTTGCCGAACCAGTCGCCGATGGAGTACATGACCGTGCCGAACATATCCATCTTGTTGGAGCTGTAGCCCATGGCGCCGGAGGCGCTGGCGAGGCCGTGGAAGGCCTGGAGGGCGTCGTCCACGGTGCTGCCCTCGGGAACGGTGACGGGGTAGGCGATCAGGTATTCGCCGGTGAGGTCGCTCTTGGCGTAGTCGCCCTTATCCGTGACGGTGACGTAGACCGTGATGTCCGGGCCGGTGCCGTGGCCGGGGGCGGAGAGCTTTCCGGCCAGGACGTCGCTCACGTCCACGCTGCCGGCGGAGGGATCGAAGGAGGCGCCCTCCTTCACGGTGAGGCGCATGGCCGCGGCGGGCAGGGTGCTGTCGCCCACAGCCAGGATGTCGTAGACGCCGGGAGCGTCGAAGGTCAGGCGGACCTCGCCGTTGGAGTCGGTGGTCTTGCCGGTGTCCTCGCCGTTGGCGTAGACCGTCAGCCCGCCCAGGGGATTCGTGCGGTATTCGCCGCCCATCATTCCGGCCATAGCCTCGGTATAGGCGTGGAGGATCACCTCGTCGCCCACGCCGGCCTCCGCCGTGGGATAGTCGAAGTAGCCCAGGCCGTAGTATTCATAGGAGAAGCCGTACTCGCCGCCGGTGCCCATGGCGTAGAGGGACACGTAGACCTGCTCGCCGTCCTTCACGGGGGTGGCCAGGGTGCTGGTCATGTCGGTGCCCACCCAGGCGGAGATGTACTTGGTGGCCCCGGAGGCCCCGTCGGTGTTGATGCCGAACCAGCTGGTGACGAAGTACATCATGCTGCCGTACATCTCCATGCCGGAGGAGGCGTAGCCCGCCTCGCCCTGCGTGCCGTATTCGGCGTTCACGGCGTTCAGCACGTCGTCCAGAGTGGCGCCCTCGGGCACCGTCACCGGCGCGGCCACCAGGTTCTCGCCGGTCTTGTCAGAGGTGAAGATGCTGCCGCAGTCCGTCACGGTGGCGTAGACCGTGATGGGGGCGCCGCCGGCGTTGTCCTCCAGCCCGGAGGCGGCCATGCGGCCGGGAGGGGTGGGCTCGTGGCCGGTGAAGGAGGCGCCCTGGGCCACGCTGACCTTCATCAGGGCCGCGCCGTAGGCAGGGTCGCCGCCCACGCAGACGTAGTAGTCGCCGGGCTCGTTGAAGCTGAGGGTCAGGCTGCCGTCGGGGGCGACCTTAAAGGCGGAATTCATGCCGTTCACCGTTACGCCCAGGGTGTGGGGCTCGGTGTTGTAGGCGAAGGTCTGCATATCCATCGCGCTGCGCCAGACGCCCACGGTGAATTCCTCGCCGACGCCGGCGTCCACCGCGTAGTAGTCCATCCAGGCCTGGCCGTAGTAGTTGAAGGTGAAGTTCTGGGAGCTGACCATGGTGTAGACGCAGACGTCCACGATGTCCCCGTCCTTCACGGTGCTGCCCAGGGTGGAGTTCATATCATGGTTCTTCCAGGCGGTGACGGATTTGGAACCGTCGGAATAGTCCAGCTTCCGGCCGAACCAGGTGTCCAGCATATAAGTGGTGGAACCCATCCAGTCCATCTTGTTGCAGACGTAGCCCATCGTGCCGCCGGCGCACTCCACCGCGTGGAGCCCCCGGAGCACGTCGTCCACGGTGCTGCCCTTGGGCACGGTGACCGGGACGGCGATCATGGGCTGTCCGGATTTTTCGCCGATGGCCGCGGCGCCGTTGTCCGCGACGCTCACGTAAACGGTGATGTCGTCCGCCGCCAGGGCCGCCGGGGCCAGGATGGCCAGCAGCAGGACCAGGGCGAGGAGCAGGGAGGCTGTCTTTTTCATGCTTTTTCCTTCCTTCCGCAGAATCTCTTGGAAATCGTTACAACAGGAATTATAAAGGGTATCCGGGCCCCGGAAAAGATAGCAGAGGTAATGAATTTGGCCTTTTCACATTACTTTTGGCAGGAGTTAATATTACGAAAGTCATAATCAACTTGCATAAATCCGGGCGCTCTCTTTGGTGGATATTTGGATAGCAAGCCGGAAAACGCAGTTCCGGGAGGCCGTTTTTCAGTCCGGCAGGGACCGGGCCAGCCCGGGCATGGCCGTGTCGGGGAGAAGGGGCAGCTCCGCGAAGACCGCCTGGGCGGCGAGCCGGAGCTCCGAAAGGCTTTTTGCCTTTTGGATGCGCTTCCAGTGCCGCTCCGCCCCGCTGAAATGGAGGATCAGATAGCTCCAGACCTCCTTCATCCTGTGACAGAGGGCGACCTCCCCGTAGAGCACGGCGCGGTATTCCTCCAGCAGCGCGTCGTGGAAGGCCCGGAGCAGGGCGCGGCTGCATTCTTCCCCGGTCTCCATCCGCCGGGCCAGCCCCGGCTCGGAGACCAGGCCCCGGCCGATCATCACCGAATCCAGGGCGGGGAAGCAGCGAAGAAGGGCCGCCAGATCGGCGGGGCAGAAGAGGTCCCCGTTCCAGACCAGCGGAAAGGGGCTCCCCTCCAGGGCGGCGGCGAAGGCGTCGGGGCGGACGGGGCCGGAATAGAAGTCCTCCCGGAGCCTGGGATGGACGATCAGGAGCTCCAGGGGGTATTTCCGGAAGAGGTCCAGGAGGCGG
>JAEEGI010027401.1_pt1 | contig 10907 bp, 9 predicted proteins | sample 8958751 | NCBI WGS metagenome assembly JAEEGI01 (sample SAMN16246545, study PRJNA631951) | gut metagenome | biome: gut microbiome; feature: rumen; material: KS-attached | host: Bos | place: Iran: Karaj | collected 2018-10 | reverse complement strand
AAAACTTTATATACATTCTTAAAGTCTTCAAAAGAAACACCTTTTTGTATTCTTCCTTTCATAATTAATCTCCTTTTTCTATTTATTAGCAAATAGAAGCATAAAAAAATAGAAATGAAAAAAGACTATACGTATTTACCTACATATAGTCTCTAAACATTTCTATCTAAAACATTTTTAAGCTATCGTAGGCACAAGTTTTAGACCTGTACCTACGCTACAACTGCGAGTTACAAGTCTCCTACGATATGATGTAATTGCTTAAAAATCATTTTCTTCTCCATAATCTGCTCCTATTTACTTTATGTATTTATAATAACACTCTTTTATCACAAAGTCAAATTATGTTAATTATGCTTTGCTATAAGCTGTTTTTGCTTGAACTCCATCTAGTCTTCCAATAGCCCCTGTTAATGTATTTATTATATCTTGCTTAGCATCGATTGCTATAGAAATAACATTAATACCTTTTTTTTGATATGGTACTCCCATTCTTCCTATAATATATTCTCCATACTCAGATAAAAGTTCATTTAATCTTGGTACGCTTTCCTTGTTTTCAACTATTATTCCAATAACTGCAACTTTAGTTTCCATATTCTTCTCCTTAAAAATATTTATAAAAAAAAGACAACTTACGTTGTCTTGGAGGCGGCTATCGGAGTCGGACCGATCATCAGAGTTTTGCAGACTCGTGCCTTACCGCTTGGCTAAGCCGCCGTACAACAATATACAAATTATAAACTAATTGTGATAAAAATGCAAGGCATTTACTTGTTTTTTTATAATAATATTATATAATAAAGCTTAGTTAAAATAAAGATAGGGGGCAAAAAATATATGGAGAATATACAAATTAATATCAAAGATGGTATTAAATTACATATTATTCCGAATGACATTTATAAAACAAATTTAATTAGAATAGCTTTTACAATTGATGCCGATAAAGATACTGTTACAGATACTGCTATGCTACCATTAATATTAAAGCAAGGAAGTATGAATTATCCAACCCAAGAAAAGATTAATACTAGACTAGAAGAATTATATGGAGCAGAATTTGTTGCAAATATTGACAAAAAAGGTGACTTACAGGTTATTTCTTTTGAGGCTGATTGTATAAAAGATAAATATATTCCAACCAAGGAAAGTATAACCAAAGAAGTTTTTGATTTAATATTTGATATAGTACTTAATCCATTAATCGAGGATGGAGCTTTTAATAATAATTATCTAGATATAGAAAAAGAAAAACTAAAGAAAATGATTAACGAGTTAGTCGATGATAAGGATGCATATTCTTATTATAATTGTATTCATGAAATGTTTGGTGATGAAGGCTATGGATTATATCAAATGGGAATTGAATCTGAAGTTGAAAAAATTGATAGCAAATCACTTTATGAGTATTATCAAAAATTCATAGATAAAGCTAAAATTGATATATTTGTTTCAGGTGAAGTAGATAGTGATGCAATTAAGACATATATAGATGAAAAAGTAAAAGATTTAAAGTCAAGAGAATTTGATGCAACTAGCTTAATTTCCACAATTAGTGCTAAAAATGTGGATAATCCAAAAGAAATATTTGAAAAATTGGATGTAACTCAAGGAAAACTAGTAATGGGGTGCACAATTGATTCAAAACAAGATAATAAAAACTATATTGGACTTGTTTATAATTCGATTTTAGGTTCTGGCGCAAGTTCATTACTTTTCCAAAATGTTAGAGAAAAAGCAAGTCTAGCTTATTATGCTGTTTCAAGATTTATTGATGTAAAATCCTTATTATTTATAAGAGCAGGAATTGAAATTAAAAACTATAATAAAGCATTAAATCTAATCAAAGAACAAATGAACAAAATTATCAATGGAGATTTTACCCAAGAAAATATAGATGATGCAAAAACTACACTTTATAGTAATTTAAGAAATGTGCCAGAAGCCCAAGAGTCATCAATTAATTACTATTTTATGCAGGAATTCTATACTCAAAAAGATTCAATTGAAAGCTTAATGGAAAAGATAGAAGCTGTTTCTAAAGAAGAGGTAATTGAATTTGCAAAGAGTGTTAAATTAAATGTAGTATATTTTTTAAAGGATAATAATTAGGGGGATGTTTTGGAAGTTTTTGAAAATAAATTAATTGAAGAAAAAGTTTATAAAGAAGTATTAGATAATGGTTTAGAAATATATTTGTTTCCAAGAAAAAATGTTAGCAAAAAAGTTATAATGTGGGGAACCAAGTTTGGTGCTGTTGATAATGATTTTTCAGTAAATGGTGAAAGAATAACAGTACCGGATGGTATAGCACATTATTTGGAGCATAAAATGTTTGAACAAAGAAGTGGAATAAATGCATTAGATAAACTAACTAGCATTGGTGTGGATGCAAATGCGTATACTGGTTCTACCGAAACAGTATATTTATATGAATGTACAGATAATTTTTATGATGCGTTAGATGAATTTATGGATTATGTTCAAAATCCATATTTTACAGACCAAAATGTTGATAAAGAACGTGGAATTATAGAACAAGAAATAATGATGTATGATGATTATCCAGAAAATAAAGTTTATTACAATTTGATGGAATGCTTATATCATAATAATGCAATTAGAATTCCAGTTGCTGGAACGGTTGAAACAATAGCCAATATAGATAAAGAAAAATTATATACAATCTATAATACTTTCTATGTTCCTAATAATATGAAAATGGTAATTGCTGGAGATTTTGAATTAGATTCAATTGTTGAAGAAATTAAAAAATATATGACAATGAAAAGAAATGACAATATTGTGACTAGAAATTATCCAGAAGAGCCAGATACTATTTGTAAGGATAAAATAATCCAAAAGATGGAAGTGAGTATTCCGCTATTTTTACTTGGATATAAATTAAAGAGAAGCGATAATGATTTAAAAAAATCACTAGCTATAGATATTTTATCTGAAGTATTATTTGGAAAAAGTTCAAACTTTTTTAATAAACTATATAAGCAAGGATTATTATATTCACCAATAGAAATGACTATGGAATATGATAGAAATTTTTCTACATTAATAATTGATGGTGAATCAAAAGATCCAGAAAAAGTAATAAGTTTAGTAAAAGAAGAATTGGGTTCTTGTAAAATAAATGGCATTAATGAGCAAGATTTTTCAAGAATTAAAAAGAATTTGTTTGGTAAATATTTAAAAGAGTTCAATGATTTGACAACAATATCAAATAAATTAATTGGTTCAGTTTTAAGAGGGGAAACACCACTTGTATTAGTAGATTTATTGCAAGAGATTGATATTAACTACATAAATAAAGTTTTGCAAGAAAATTTTGAAGAAGATAAAAGTGCATATTCAATCATAATGCCTAATAATTAAATTGATTTTTGTTACAAGTATATTAATTTTGTTAAAATTAATATACTTTTTTTTATTTTATAGATATAATTATTGTGAATAATTAACTTTATAAGGGAGAGTATGTTTAATGGATTTCATCAGGGCAAAAATTGCTAGCATTAATGTCGTAAATATTGCTATAGCATTTGATGTACAAGTCGCAATAGCAATCATATTAATAGCATTTTTATCTAGAAATTTATTTGCAAAAATGATAGTCAAATTATTTAATAAAATAATAAAATCCGATAATGATGATGTAACCAAAAGTAGTTTATATAATCCATTAAGGGTATTCTTTGTATTAACGGGATTTTATTTAGCTATTAAAAAGTTACCATTTAATTCAAGAGTGCAAGTTGTGTCGGAGGGAATTTTCGAAATTGTATTAATGCTTTTTGTAACTAAAGTAATTACAGCATTTATTACTCCTGAAACAATTTTTTATAAAACACTTTTTACTCCATCCAAGAATAAGATGGTAAATATGTTGATATGCAAGATTATAAGATTTGTAATTTGGGTTGTTTCAATATTTATAATTATTTATCAACAAGGAATTAACTTAAATGGTTTGGCTGCAGGTTTAGGAATTGGTTCGGCTGTTATAGCATTGGCGGCGCAAGACGTTGTAAAGAATTTGCTAGCAGGTATGGCAATTTTTATAGACCATCCATTTAATATAGGTGATTTTATAGTTGTTGGAGATTATTCTGGAACTGTAATGGATATTACTTATAGAAGTACAAGAATCAAAAGCGTGGACAATTCAATAATTACGGTACCAAATGAAAAAATAACGAGCGAATGTTTAATAAATTGGAGTAGATTATCAACCAGAAGATTTGATCAAATACTTAATATTCCGCTAGATACTCCACTTGAAACTATCAATAAATTAGTAAAACAACTAAAATTTATGTTTGACAATCATCCTGAAGTTGTTCCAAATTCTGCACAAGTACATTTTAATGATATTGGCGGTTCAGGAAATAATATAAAAATTTATTGTTATTTAAAGCAAAAAGATTATGTTGGATTTTTAAAAGCTAGGCAGGATTTATTATGTGAAATCTTGAAAATAATAGAAAAAGAAAATGTTGATTTAGCATATCCAACACAAACTATTTTAGTAAAAAATCCAGAAGAGACAGAAGGTATATTAGCAAGTACAAAAGAGTAAGTTATAGGAGGACAACGTGGCTAACAATAAGACTATGATGCAATTCTTTGAATGGTATTTACCAGAAGATGCATCATTGTGGAGAAAAGTTAAAGAATGCTCAAAATACCTTAGTGATATTGGCGTAACAAGTATTTGGTTGCCACCTGCATATAAAGGCGTAAGTGGCATATATGATATAGGCTATGGAGTATATGATTTATATGATTTAGGTGAATTCGACCAAAAAGGATCAATACCTACTAAATATGGTACAAAAGATGAGTATTTAGAAGCTATTCAAGAATTAAAATTGAATAATATCCAAGTAATAGCTGATATTGTTTTGAATCATAAGCTAGGAGCTGATGAGACCGAGGAAGTATATGCAGTACAAGATGATATAGAAGATAGAAATGTATCTTTGAGCGAGGCTAGACCAATTAGAGCCTGGACAAAGTATACTTTTCCGGGACGCGGAAATCAATATTCAGATTTTAAATGGAATTGGACACATTTTCATGGAGTAGATTGGGATGAAGAAAGTAAAACTACATCAATATTTAAATTCTATGGAAAGCATTGGGATGAAAATGTTGACAAGGAGTTTGGAAATTTTGACTATTTGATGGGCGCAGATATTGACTTGAACAATGTTGATGTTGTACAAGAACTAAAGCGTTGGGGCTTATGGTACTTAAATATCACAGGAGTTGATGGCTTTAGACTTGATGCCGTAAAGCATATTAGGGCGGAGTTTTTCCCAGATTGGCTTGGATATTTAAATGAACAAAGTTCAAAAAGCTTATATGCAGTAGGTGAGTATTGGGGAGGAAATGTAGATACAATTTTACAATATTTGGAAAAAACAAATTATTGTATGCAATTATTTGATGTGCCACTACATTTTAATTTCTTCAGTGCTTCACAAAGTAATGGCCAATTTGATATGGCAAAAATCTTAGATGGGTCATTATTATTGGCAAAGCCAGAGTATGCGGTTACATTTGTAGATAATCATGATACAGAACCGGGGCAAGCCTTAGAATCTAATGTGCTAGATTGGTTTAAACCAATTGCATATAGCTTGATAATGTTACATGAAAATGGATTACCATGCATTTTTTACGGTGACTACTATGGAGTGGAAGGAAAAATTGAATCTCATAAAGAGATAATAGACAAATTGTTGAAAATCAGAAAGTATTACGCCTATGGTGAGCAAATTAATTATTTTAATCATGATGCCATAGTTGGATATACACGATTAGGAGACTACGATCATCCAGATTCAGGTTTAGCGTTAATATGCTCAGACTATCTAGATGGTGAAAAGGTGATGAACGTTGGAAAAAATTTAGCAAATACGTGCTTTTATGATGCATTAGGAAATGTCGAAGAATTAGTATGGACAGATGATGAAGGTAATGGATGTTTCAAATGCGACAAGGGAAGTGTATCCATTTGGCTAAAGAAATGTGAAAAAAATAATTAAGGATGTTAATATTTTACAACTTAATAAATTTACATTTTACAATTAGAATTTGATTAAATTCGATTTAAAAAAAGTAAAAAGAGGAATTTATTAAAATGAACGATTTTATAACAAATCAAAACCAAGACTTAGAAGAGCTTAAAAGCTTTGCTGAGCGAGAAGACTATGTGAAAGTGTTTAACTATTTTCATGATGAGTATTCTCAAATGCTGAAAGATTTTTTGACAAGACATGACGTAGAAGTAAAACAAGACGAGTGCTTAATTGATTATATTTTTAAGACTAGAGTTTTTATGCCAGAATATAAAGATTATACTTATCAAATCACTTCTGCTATGTATGATGAAGATTTGCCACAAGATGTAAAATGCAATATGATGTTTGATAATTTTTATTCATTAAAAGATATTTTTAATAAATAATATTATGAGGTATACGAATGAAGAAATTTGAGACTGTTGCTACAGTACCAGGCAGTCCTAAGTGGGCTGATTCAATTAAAAGAGAGAAAAAAGAGGAAGACAAAAGCGAGTATCGCTATAAAAGATCTGAATTTGACGTGGACTATACTAGAATAATTAATTCTAGAGGGTACAGACGTATGAAGGGAAAGACACAAGTTTTCTATGCTCCTGAAAATGATCATATTTGTACTAGAATAGAACATGTCAATTTGGTAGAATCTATAAGCCATGAGATAGCAACTTTTTTGGGATTAAATATAGATTTGACAAGAGCGATATCTGTTGGACATGATATTGGACATAGTCCATTTGGCCATGCAGGCGAGAGGGTATTCTCAGAAATTACACAAAAAGATTTAGCAAAACGTTTTTGGCATGAGCAAAATGGAGTTAACTTTGTTGACAATATTGAATTGTTAGAAAACTCTCAAGGAAAAAAGAAAAATATTAATTTAACATATGCAGTAAGAGATGGTATAATCTCACATTGTGGTGAAGTTGATGAAAATTCTTTATTTCCACGCGAAGTAGCAATTCCACTTACCACATATCAAGTACCAAATCAATATAGCCCATTTACTTGGGAGGCTTGTGTTGTGAAAATCTCAGATAAGATTTCATATATTGGCCGTGATATGGAAGATGCTAAAAAGATGGGCTTGCTTAAGGATAAGGATTTAGAAAAACTAAATAAGATAACAGATAAAATTCATTTGGTTAATTCAAATATATTAAATTATTTTATAAATGATTTATGCGAAAATAGTTCTGTAAAAAAAGGTTTATCATTTTCATCAGAAGCATTTGAATTAATGCGTGAATTAAAGCAATTTAATTATAAAAATATATATTTTAACGATGTTTTAAGACCATCAATGAGATATTTTAAAGTAGTAATTAATGAATTATACTATCTATTAAAAGAACAATTTGATGAGAAGTATACAATAAGAAATATAAGAAAACTAAAAAGATATTATCCTGTACTTTCAAATGAATTTGTAGGATGGCTTTCTGATTATGCAGATACAGGATTTAGAGATTATGAAAAATATGATAACAAGATTATTTATGATTTATCTAATCTTGAAGATTACGAAAGAGCAATTATAGACTACTTATCTGGAATGACAGATAAATATATAATAGCTAGATATAATGAAATTATTAGTTTTTAAAGGATGTTTATGGATTTAAGAGAAGAAACAAGATTTATAATGAATAAATATGGCATCTCAGCCAACAAAAGGCTAGGCCAAAATTTTTTGATAGATGATTATGCGGTATCAAGTATAGTCGAAGCTGCCGATATCTCAAAAGAGGATTATGTTATTGAGATAGGACCAGGACTTGGTACATTAACAAGCAAGCTTTTGGAAAAAGCAGGAAAAGTCACTTGTATCGAGTTAGATGACAGAATGCTAACTATTTTAAAAGACCGCTTTTCACTATATGATAATTTTGAACTTATACATGGGGACGTTGTTAAATTTCCATTGTCACCTAAAATATATGATACTTTAAACAGCTCTAGTACCCTTAAAAATGTAAAAGTTGTTGCTAATCTACCATATTACATTACGACACCAATAATAATGAAATTATTGAACGAGAGGCTTAATTTAAAAAGTATCACAGTTATGATTCAAAAAGAGGTTGCTGAAAGATTAGTTGCAAATCCAGGTGAAAAGGAATGCGGAGCTATAACTTATGCAATATATTATTATTCTAATCCACAAATTTGTTTAGAAGTATTAAGAGATTCTTTTATACCTGCACCAGAAGTCGATTCAGCAGTTATACGATTAGATATATTAGATGAGCCACGACTTAAGATAGAAGATGAGAAATATTTTTTCGATATTATTAAAGCAAGTTTTATGCAAAAACGAAAAACATTGGTTAATGCTTTAGTAAATGGAAAAATAATTCCAACTAAGCAAATGGCTGAGGAGATGCTTATCTCTTTGGGATTTGATACAAATATACGTGGAGAAAAATTAACATTAGAAGATTTTAAGAAGATATATGATTATTTAAAAAAGATAAAATAGGAGTAGTTTGGTGAAAAACAAGCGCAAGAAAACAATTAATAGTAAACAAATGCAAGAATTTAAAAGAACCGCTAGAAGATTGTCTGCCACTGGCGTAATTGCTACATTATTAATGATTATTGTTTTAGGAAAGCTTATTCATACTCAATTTGTTCGAGGTGAGGAGCTTAGCAAAATGGCATATAACCAACAAGTATCAGATGAAGAGATTACTTCAAAAAGAGGTACAATTTATGATACAAATGGGACAGTCTTAGCTCAAAGTGTTGCTGTTGATACAATTTCTATTAATCCTAAATCAGTTAAATATACCAATAATACCAAGGTTGAACCAGAGATTATGGCTAGAGTATTTAGTGATATCTTTGGAATTGATTATGATTCAACTTTAGAAAAATGCAAAAGTAATAAATCAGTTGAAACTATTGCAAAAAAAGTTGATAAAGAAAAAGTAAATCAATTAAAGAAATGGATGTCAGAAAATAAAGTATCTACTGGAATTAATTTTGATGAAGATATAAAAAGATATTATCCAAATGGAAGCTTAGCATCAAATCTAATAGGCTTTTGCACTGATGATAATGTTGGTTTAACAGGTTTAGAATTAAAATGGGATGATACCTTAACAGGTGTTTCCGGAAAGATTGTAACAGCACGTTCTTTAAAAGGTGATGCTATATCAGAAGAAAATGAGCAATATATAGCTGCAGAAAATGGTAGTAATATCTATTTAACAATTGATACTAAAATTCAATCAATTGCTGAAAAATATCTAAAACAAGCAGTTAGTGTTAACTATGCTGATGGTGGTAACGTAATTATAATGAATCCAACTACTGGTGATATATTAGCTATGGTTACGGAGCCAGATTATAATTTAAATGATCCAAGAAATTATGCTAGTCTTAAATTAAACGAAGCCCAATGGAATGCTTTACAACCGGAGGAAAAATCAGAGAAGCTAAATACATTATGGAAAAATAGAGCGGTATCAGATTTATATGAGCCAGGTTCAACATTTAAAATTATTACTTCTGCAATAGGCTTGGAGGAAGATATCGTAAATACTGATACCCCAGGTTCATTTAGCTGTAGTGGAAGTTATTCACCAGATGGTGGTGTTACTAATATAAAATGCTGGAGATGGTATGCTCCACATGGACATCAAACCTTAAGACAAGCTTTAGAAAACTCTTGTAACCCTGCATTTATGCAATTAGGACAAAGAGTAAATGCTGCAATCGGTGTAGATAAAATATATGAATATTTTGATGATTTTGGATTAATGGATAAAGTTGGAACACAAATAGAAAGAGCTTATCCTGGTCAATTCTATGATCAAAAGAGAATGGGACCAGTTGAACTTGCAACAACATCTTTTGGAGAAAACTTTACGATTTCTCCACTTCAATTAACAGCTGCTGTTTCTGCAATAGCAAATGATGGATTATATGTTGAACCAAGAATAGTTAAACAAATTGAAAATCCTGATACAAAGAGTATTGAGCAAGCAGAAATAGTAGAGAAGAAACAAGTTGTTTCAAAAGAGACTGCAGATAAAGTAAAAGATATGATGCTATCAGTTGTTCAAGATGGTACTGGTAAACATGCAAAAGTAGAAGGTTATTCTATAGGTGGAAAGAGTGGTACATCAGAACCAAGTGAAAATAATCCAGATGAGGGATATGTAGCATCATTTATCGGTATATCACCAATAGAGAATACTCAAGTAGTTTGTTTAGTTGTTCTTTACAATGTAAAAGGTGAAGATCATCAAGGCGGACAACTTGCAGGACCTGTTGTAGCGCAAATAATGTCTGAGATATTACCAATACTTGGAGTTACATCTAATTCTCAAGAATTAGCACAATCAGAAATAAGTACATTAATAGCTGTGCCTAATGTTAAAGATAAAACAGTTGCGGCAGCAAGAACGGCGTTAGAACAGATGGGATTTTCTGTAGAAATAGATAATCCAGTAGATGAAAACACAGCTTTAGTAATAGAACAAACTCCAAAGCCAGGTATTGCTTTAGAGGGAGGATCAAAAGTATATTTAAATACTTCTCAACAAGTTGAAAAAGTAATAGTTCCTAACTTAAAAGGAATGAGTATAGATGAAGCTACAAGAACTCTTTCAGCAAGTAAACTTAATATAAAAGTTGATGGAACAAGTGGAATAGTAATTACTCAAGAGCCAGCTTTTGAAACAGAAGTTAATTCGGGTTCAGTAGTTACCGTCACAGTAAAAGAAAAATTAAAAGAATCACAATAAAAAAGAAGGTATTTTAAATACCTTCTTTTTTTATATTTTTTAAATT
>JAEEGI010027397.1_pt1 | contig 10908 bp, 7 predicted proteins | sample 8958751 | NCBI WGS metagenome assembly JAEEGI01 (sample SAMN16246545, study PRJNA631951) | gut metagenome | biome: gut microbiome; feature: rumen; material: KS-attached | host: Bos | place: Iran: Karaj | collected 2018-10 | reverse complement strand
ACCGGCCGTCTTCGCTTCAATAACATGTTTGAAACCGGCCTGGTTCAGGATGTCCTTGAGCATCATTCTCATGAATGTGGAATCATCAACTATCATTACTTTATTCATCCGTGTCACTCCTTTTGATTCTCTCTCTGATCGCGGCGCGCTGGGACTTGTCGTCGACGGGGAAGGAGAGGGTTATCGAGAATCCGGCGGTCTCGCCGGACGAGATTAAAACCGTGCCTCCGAGGTCCTGGGCCGTTGACTTTATGATGTCCATGCCGACGCCGCGGCCGGACCACTTGTTTACATGCTCCTTTGTGGTGAATCCCCGTTCCATAATCAGGGCCGCAATTTCATCCGGTTTGTACTGATCGCGGGGTTTCTTTAAAATATGCAGGGCATCTGCTCTGCGGAGAATTTTCTTGAGACTGAGCTTTTCGCCGTCATTGAAGATGGTGATGAAAAGAATGTTTTCCTCAAGACCGTAGTTTACTGTGATTGAGCCTTCGGGCGGCTTTCCGAGACGCTCACGCTCCGCAGGGGTTTCAATGCCGTGGTCCACGGCATTTCTCACAATCTGCGTGAGCGGGCCTGAAAGCCGCGTCATAAGCGAGCGGTCAATGTAAATATTGTCACCTGCAAAGTACAGCGAGGCCTTTTTGCCGAGCTCTGAGCACATCTCATCGACAACGTTTTCAAGCACGGGCCTGAGACTGTCAAAAGGCACCATGGAGTCAACGGGATTTTCGTCTGAAAAGTCGATTTCCTCAACCAGGGTGCTTAAGTTTTCGCGGAATTCCGAGTTGGTGTCATTTGAGGCAGCGAATGAACCGAGGCTGCTGCGGAAATAGTACTCGGAATCAAAGAGTGTGCTTAAAATCTTGTCCTGCGGCAGGGAATTCGGTCCGTGTTTGCGCAGGTAGGACATGACATTTTCAAGTTTGAAGGCAATATCCACGGTTTTTGAGTCGTCCAAAACCGTGGCTGAAGCCTTTATGGTATGAAAAATGCGGAACAGGGCATCCACAGACTCTCTGTCAAGGCTGCCGATACTGTTCCGCTTTTTTATAATTCCGTCCATTTCATTGACGAGAGCGGTGGTGTCTTCAACATATGCCCTGAAGAGTTCATTTGAAACACGCACAAAAAAGCCTCCCGTCAGTTGTCCATGAGATCAGTGATAACTACGTTGTAGAAACACTTGTCATGGTACAGATCTATAATTGCCGTCGGGTCGTCAATAAGGAAGACAACCGGGCGGAGAGGATTCTCCGGATTCTGTTTTGAGACAACTGCGTTCTCTCCTGAAGAGAGCTTTACACAGGAACCTATGGGGTAAGGTGAGATAACCTTTAAAAATGCCGCAACTACGTCGGAATCGAACTGTCTGTCGCTGTTGCCCATAATGTACTCAATAGCCTCTGCGGCGGAGTAAGCGGGGCGGTAAGGTCTCTCTGAAGTCAGAGCCGAATAGACGTCTGCGACAGCCATAATGCGCGCGAAAATCGGTATTTCGTCACTTGAAAGGCTTCTCGGATAACCGCTGCCGTCGAAGCGCTCATGGTGCGAGAGCACGGCTTCCTTGACGGAGTCGTCAATGGCCTCGTACTCCTCGCCCTGAAGGATATCGTAACCTATCTTCGCATGAGTCTTGACAATCTCAAACTCCTCTTCGGTGAGCTTCGCCGGCTTCTCGATGAGGCCCTTCGGCAGACGTGTGTCACCTATGTCGTGGATTATCGCGGCACATGTAAGACGCAAAATGTCGGGTTTTGAAAGTCCGAGTTCCTTTGCGATAACGATTGAAAGAATTGCTACGGACAGGGCATGGGTGGATTCGTCATTGTCGTTGAAATCCAGACTGTCGAGACTGAGCTGGAGGTCGTCACGACGTAAAACTATGTTGACAAAGTCCAAAAGAGCGGCATTTGCCTCGTCAATCTTTTCTCTGTAAAGACTGAAGTAGGCGGGATCCGCTGAGGCCTGAAGGTCTTCGATAAGTTTAAAAATCTCCGTCCGCTCCTCTTCGGGAATGATGGGAGCGGCAGCGGTGTGGTCGTTAATATAAACGCCCTGAAGGTCAAGACCCATGAGCTTTGTGATATGTGCCATAGAGAGCAGCTGACCTGCCTTGAGCATGATGATACGGCCTGTGAAAGTGTCTATTCCGTAGACATCTTTCGCGAGCGTCACACCCGGCCTTAAACGGTCAACTGTCACGAATTTGATCAAGGGTCTCCCTCCTTTCCAAACACATGTCCACATTCTTTCATATTCTACTACTTATATATTAAATAGTCAATTACACCAAAAACTATAGCGGAAATATTAAAATCAATGTTGCATATTGTCTTAATTGAGTATTATAATATTCTTAACTATTGTGAGTTTTTGTGTTCAAAACTCAATTTTTCAGGAGAGTAATTTAATGGAGTTCTTAACTTCCCTTGCAAACAGCGGCGCCGAACTCGGCATAGATAAGATTCTCATAATCGTGTTCGTTGCCCTTGTCATACTTGCGCTCCTTGTCGGCTATATTCTCGGACGCCGCGTAACGGATGAAGAGAAAAAGAAGGCCAAGAAAGCCGAAAAAGAAAGAATAAAGGCTGAAAAAGAGCAGGAAAAACTCGACCGCGAAGCTGCAAAAGAGGCTGAGCGTGAAGAGAGACGCAAGGCAAAAGAAGCAAAACAGAATAAGTCTCCGAAGGAAGAAATACCGTGGGTTGACACTGAGAATCTTGATTCTCATCCGTCGGCTCATGGAGCCATACCCAGCCCCAAGGGCGAGTCCGGAATCTTCATCCCGAGCAAGGGCGATGACACTCCCGCTGCTCCCGTAGTTCCGCGCGGCAAGAAGTCCGCACCGCCTCCGAAGGGTCCTGCTATAAACCGTGCAGAAACCAGTGCTGCAAGACTCAACACCAACATAGAGGCCAACCATCCTGCCCCCGAGCCTGAGCAGAAACTCAGCCGCAGGGAACTCAAAAAACTTGAGAAGGAAAAGGCACAGGCCGAGAAACTTGCAAAGGCTGAAGAGGAAGCAAGAGCCAAAGAGGCCGCAAAAGCCGCAAAGGCAGCAGAAAAGGAAGCCGCCAAAGCCGCCAAGAGCAAGAAGGGTAAAGCGGCCGATGCAGCTGCCGCCACCGCAGCTACAGCAGCGACAGCAGCCGCTGCGACCAAAGCAACAGCAACAACAGCAAACGCTGCAACCCCCAACGCCGCGGCTGAGCAGCCGACAGGCCCCGCCACTCCGGAGGAGATGGCTAAACGCCTGGAGGCCATCCTGGGCACATCCGCAGGCCCCGCAGTCACCATAGGCGCGACTGAGGAAGAAGTTCCGAAGGAAGAGGTCGGCAAGGTCGAACTCTCCGTACAGCCTCAGGACAACTGGGCACTTGATGAAACGAAACTCTTAAATGAAGAGGCAGATAAAAAGGAAGCACCGCTTCCGACAGCTGAAACATCACTTCCTACACCCGAACCGGTAATACCTCTTCCGGTAGTGGAAGAAAAGCCGAAGACCGTACCGGTTGTAAAGCCGAAGAAGGAAGAGAAACACAACGAGGCGAAAGCCACTCTCTCATATGGTGCGGGCCTCGAATCATCTGCCGATGACGTACAGCTCTCACCCCGCCAGAGGAAGAAACTGAAGGCACAGGAAGAGGCTGCACGCAAGGAAGCTGAAAAGAAAGCCGAAGAGGAACAGAAGAAGAAATTCTCCATCTTCGCCAAGAAGAAGGAAGAGGAAGAGAACAAAGAGGACGAGTTCTGGGATGAAAACTATATGGGTGAAGAAATCCCCGACTCACTCGCAGGCTTCGGTTTCACAGCTGCTCCTGCCGTCAAGGACGAAGACGACATAGGCGAATAATCTGTTCAAAAAAAGCATAAACATCCCGACGTTTTCGCGTCGGGAGTGTTTTGTTACTTTTTTGCGAAAAATCCCGTAAAATTTGTTCAATCGGAGGCACAACGTGGAAGAATTTGAACTTACAAGGAAACAGTTTGACATACTGACTGTTCTCGAAAAAAGCAAAGCATCCATGACTCAGAGAGATCTCGAAAAAGCGACCGGTCTTTCACTGGGAACCATAAACAGCAGCTGCAAGGCGCTCGAGAGCGAAGGACTCATCGAAGGCGGAGCAATCACGGCCAAGGGAATAATGGCCCTTGAACCATACAGGGTAAAGAGAGCGGTATTCATTGCTGCCGGCTTCGGCTCAAGGCTGGTGCCGATAACACTCAACACCCCGAAGCCCCTTGTACGGGTCAACGGCGAGCGCATAATCGACACGCTTCTGGACGCAGTGACAGATGTTGGAATAAAGGACATAGTAATTGTCCGCGGCTACCTCGGCGAGCAGTTTGACGTATTAAAGAATAAGTATGAAGGTATCCGTTTTCTCGAAAACCCCATCTACAACGAGGCCAACAACATATCTTCAACCCTAATTGCAAAGGATCTTCTTGAAAATGCATATGTGCTCGAATCCGACCTCGTCCTTAAGAATAAAGATTTGATTACAAAATACCAATATACTTCCAATTTCCTGGGGATTCCCTGTGACCGCACAGACGACTGGTGCTTTGTCGTAAAGGACGGAATCATAAAGGAACAGAAGATAGGCGGAGAAAACTGCGCCCAGATGGTAGGCATCTCATACTGGACACAGGAAGACGGACGCAAGCTCTCGGAAGATATTGAAAAAACATATAATATGCCGGGCGGTAAGGAGCGTTACTGGGACCAGGTCCCTCTCCACTACTGCAAAAACAACTATTCCGTAGAGGTTCGTTACTGCGATCTTTCAGATATAACAGAAATAGACACATTCGCTGAACTTAAAGCAATCGACAAGTCATACGATGTTTAAAAGGAGGTAATTATGGAGGAGAAAGGTCTTAAAAAAGAACTCAGCCCCATGCACGTCTGGGCCATAGCCTTCGGCTGTGTAATAGGCTGGGGATCTTTCATCAATCCGGGAAAGAAATTCCTGCCGAACTCAGGTGTGGCAGGTACAGCAATAGCGATGGTGCTCGGTGCACTCGTCATGATAATCATCGCTTTCTCATACGCATACATGATTCCGAAATACCCGAAGGCGGGCGGTGAGTTCACCTTCTCAAAGAACTGTTTCGGCAAGACACCTGCGTACATCTGCGGCTGGTTCCTCGTTGCCGCATACCTGACAAACGTCCCCATGAACTCTACCGCAATCGGACTCATAGTTGACGGTATAGACGGAAAGGCGGACATACTGAAATTCGGTTTCAACTATTCAATTGCCGGGTTTGAGGTCTGGCTCGGAGAAATTCTCCTCGCGGGCTCAATTCTCATCCTTTTCGGCGTACTAAACATTCTCGGCGTAAAGAAGGCCGGTATCCTTCAGACGATACTTGCCGCAACACTGGCAACCTGTGCCTTTACGCTCTTCTTTGCGGCCCTCGTCTCATCAAAGGCCAAGGGCATCAACATGGAACCCATCTGGGGCTTTGATAAGGCCGCCGCAATGGCAGCGAACGCCACAACGGAGAACATTGCAGAGTTCGCCCACGTTGGCAGAAAGGGTGTCCTTTCCGCCATCCTCGCGACTTTCGCGATTGCCCCCTGGGCATACGTGGGCTTTGACACAATCCCTCAGGCAGCCGAAGAGTTCAAGTTCTCATACAAGAAAGTAATGGGCATAATGGTTGTCGCCATTGCTTTCGGCTGCTTTGTCTACTCATCAAACAACGCGGTCGCCGCGGCAGCCCTCACAAACTGGCCCGACAGAGTCATGGCAGGCGAGTGGGTACTCCTCATTGCCGCTGAAGAACTCCTCGGCACCTTCGGCAAGGTCCTGATAGGCCTCGGAGTCTCCTGCGCGGTACTCTCCGGCATAATGGGCTTCTACCTTGCAAGTTCAAGACTCATGTACTCAATGGCCCGTGACGGCTATCTTCCCGCCTGGTTCGGCAAACTTGACGACAAACACAGCACACCGAAAAACGCGATGATATTCTGTATTCTCGTCTCCCTCACAGGCCCCATCCTCGGTCGAGAGGCTCTCGGCTGGTTCGTCGACATGTCCGCCATAGGCGCTTCCATAGGCTACTTCTTTACAAGCGCCTCAACTCTTGTTACACTTAAGAAGAACGGCGATAGGAACGCGCTTCTCACAGGCATGGGTATCACCGGAATAATCTTCTCAGTAATCTTCATGATTCTTCAGCTGATCCCCATCCCGGGCCTCTCAGGTGTCCATTTCGGCAAGGAATCCTACCTCATGCTCATCATCTGGATCGCCCTCGGCGCGCTCTTCTACCTGACACAGTTCAGGAATTTCAAGACCGCCAAGGAGTAAAATGGCCAAGAAAAAGAAGCATAAGCCTCAGCACGCTGCCCCAAAGCACGCAGCTCCCAAAAAGGCCAATGCCACAGAGCCAAAAACAAAACCTGAAAAACCAAATAAACCCAAAATAAAAGCAAGCAAGGGAACAATAGGTGTTATTGTTGCCCTTTGCTTGCTTATTTTAATTACATATATTGACGGTGCCCTTAACCTGAAAAAGCAGGCAAAGGAACTTAAAAGCGAAATTAAGGCATCTGCAACTCAACTCAAAGACAACAATTATACTGAGGCGGAAAAGACCTGGGAACAGGCAGAGGAAACTGCGGATAAAATGTCAAAAACTCTTTCCAAACCCAAGTGGAAACTTGTGTCATATCTGCCGCTGGTAGGAAAAGACTTGAAGAGCGCAAATGTCGTACTTGCGATATTTGACGGCGTTTCAGAGGAAATAATACACCCCGGATTCAAGCTCCTCAAAGAGTATCCCATAGACCAACTGAAACTCGATGACGGCTTCAACGCAAAACTCTGCAGCGCATATATTAACCTCGTAAATGACGCAATGCCGTCACTCGAAAAATATGCCAAAGAGCTTAAAGATGTAAAGTTCCGGTTTATAAAACTCGGTGGTGAGGAATACACCGACAAAATTGATAAAGTTCTTGAACTCTTTAATGAAAACAAAGCCCTCATTCCGCTGCTGAAAGACATTTTCGGTGACGGCGATGACCGCTTCTACGTTCTCGCTGCCCAGAACATGGCGGAAATCCGCGCCTCGGGCGGATTCCCGGGCTCAATAGGCAGCATGGAAATCAAGGACGGAGTCTTAAAAATCGGCAGCTTCGAGCCCATAAACTCCGTCATCGCCTTTATAAACCCTTATAGCGTAGGCGCAACCATGGAAGAGCGCGAACTCTTCTCCTGGTGGGTGGACTATCCCCGTGACATGTGCTATATACCCGACTTTGAGCGTGTAGGCGAAAACTGGGCCGTAAGCTATGAGGAAAAGACAGGTCCTCACGTTGATGGAGTAATCTCCCTTACACCCGTAATAATAGGTGAAATGCTGAAGACCACAGGACAGGAAATAGAGCTCTCTGACGGAACCATAATAAACAGTGAAAACGCCACGAAAGTCATCCAGCATGACCTCTATTTTGACTACTTCTATGAAGGCAGTTCCTCAGCTGAAGCAAACGACAAAACGGATCAGCTTTTTGCCGAAATAGCCGGAAAAACCATGGAAGTTGCAGTCGGAGATTTAAAGTTTGAAAACCTTGCAGCTTTCCTTGAAATCTTCAACAAAGGTGTCAAAGACCGCACAATTTTAATGTGGTTTGAGGACAAAAAAACCGAGGATCTTGCAAAGGAACTCAAAGCGGCCGGAAACCTCGGTACAGGGGCATTTTTCTCCTGTTCGGTGCCCTCAAAACTCGGCTGGTTTTTTGACATGAAGGCCGACATAAAACAGGTCGCAAATGACAAGTACAAAGTCACCCTCACTCTGAGCAATTCCATAACTCAGACTGAGATAAACAAGGGCAGTGTCTATGTCATAGGTGACACCTACGGAACCATCTGCGGCTTCCTTCATCTGACCGCTCCGAAAGGCGGAGAAATCACCGACCTCAAAGCCGATGACGGCACCAGGTTCAAGGAAGGAAACTACCATGGCTACGACCTTTACTACACCCACAACATAAGACTCAGAAAGGACGACAAGGTCACTATAACCTACACTATAACCTCCAAAGAACCCTTCGATTTTATAATGACTCCGACTTTGGAAGACTACAAGTAAAGGCAAAAACAAAACTAAATAAAAGCAGACAAAAAATAAAAAGTAACAATTTGTTTACAACGCGCCTTATTAGTAGTATAATAAGGCGCATTTTTCATTATTAAGAAAACGGAGACGATCTCTTGGACAAGAACAACCGCTTCTCAGAGTACGACAAGTACCTGATAGACGATGACGAAATCGTAGATGTTAACTCGAATACAGAAGAAGACCCGATAGATGAATATGAGGACATTTCCTCAAACTCTCATGACGAATACGAGGATATCTTCTCAAAGTCTGACGACTTTGAGGAGCCTGATTATGCTATTCCTGAAGATGATATTCCCATCTCCAGACCGCAGATGACAGTACAGCGAGAAGCATCTCCTAAAACAAGTCCCAAGAGAACAAGAAAACCTGAACCGGAGCCGTCTTCAAACGATATATACAGCAACTCAAAACAGCTTTCAAAGAAGCAGAAACGAGGCCTTGGCGCTCTTTGTGCCACAGCGGGCGTTTGTGAAGTAATTGATATCATAATGCTTCTCAAACTCAACATGCTTCCCATGAAGTTCATGGCCCTTGCAATTTTGGGCTTTGCGCTTCTTCTCTTCATAATTTGTGCCCTGATGTTTATGCCCTCAAAGCACAAGTTCGGCAAACGCAAAATTGCAGCCACAATCCTTGCTGTAATCACAATAATTGCTGCCGTCATCGGTATGGTAATGATGGGCAAACTTCTCGGTACACTCGGTACAATAATTGACGGTAAAAAGATTACCAAAGAACAGCTTGATGACCCGTATATTGTGTACTTAAGCGGTTCTGATACCCGTGATAACAACCTTTCCGAGAAGACAAGAAGTGACGTAAACATACTGATGGTCGTAAACCCCAAGACCCACCAGGTCCTTCTTCTCAACACCCCTCGTGACTACTACGTAAACAATCCCGCATACAATGGAATGGACAAACTCACCCATTGCGGCCTCGGTGGAATTGAGAACAGTATGGCCGCCCTCGAAGAACTCTACGAACTTGATGAAATTGACTATTTCGGCCGCATAAACTTCTCCGGTTTTGAAAAACTCATAGACTCAATCGGCGGAATAGACATCTATTCCGACATGGCCTTTACAACCGAACCCGGTTCAAATGTCCACATAAACCAGGGCATGAACCACTTAAACGGTTATGAAGCCCTTGCTTACGCCCGTGAACGTCACGCTTTCGCAAGCGGAGACCTTGCCCGCGGTGAGCACCAGATGCAGGTTATAAAGGCAATTGCAACCAAGATGACATCATCAAAAGCACTCATTTCAAACTACATGGGTCTCATGAACAGTCTCAAAGGTATGTTTTAAACAGATGCTCCTCAGATGCTCATCTCATATGCAGTCAAAGACATGCTCGGCAGCGGTGATGGTTGGGATATGAAGTCCTATGCCGTAACAGGTAAAGGAACCTACGCTGTCTGTGTAACTTCTGGCCAGTCTCTCTCCGTCATCATTCGTGACGAAGCTTCCGTAGAGCAGGCAAAAGAGTATATTCGCCAGGTCATGGACGGCGAAGCACTCACAATTGAGTAAAAACCAGATAAAAGATACTAAAATAACAGCGCCGGCACATAGCCGGCGCTTCCCTTATATATTAAATTAATTACACTAAATTTGCTTTTAATACGCGCGTGTAGTATAATAAATTGATTAATTCTGTTTAGGAGTTCTCTATGGAAAACACACCTAAAAGAAAAAGGAATAACGATGAGTTCAACAAACTGTCAAAGTTTGCCGTAACTCTCTCTATACTTGCACTGCTTACACTTGCGTTTGCAAAGACTTGGTTGTGGATTAATGACAACCTTGTTCAGATCTGGGCTTTTGATGTTCGCGGTAACTACCTGATCATCGCCCTCTACTTTGTACTCCAGTACCTGCTCTCGCGAGTCTACGGCGCTTTCAAGGTAGGTTTCTATAAAGTCTGGGATATTGTCTACTCCCAGGCTCTGACCACTTTAATGGTCGACATAATCATGTACATAGTAACATCCCTTGTTGCGCGTTTCCTTATACCATTCCATCCATACGGAATGCTGCTTCTTGTACAACTTGCAATAATACTTGTCTGGGCAATGGTCTGTACTTTCTTAAACAACAAACTTTTCCCGCCGCGTGATATGGTTCTTATCTACTCAAACCACTCTGTTACAAACCTGGTTCAGAAAATGGCATACCGCGATGACCAGTTCAGAGTCTGCGAGGCAGTAAAAGCTGAAGAAGGCCTTGAGTATATCTATGACCGCATCTTAAATTACGACGGCGTAATTATCTGTGAAATACCCGGTCCCGACAGAAACGACATTTTGAAGTTCTGCTATGACAATGACAAGCGGGTATATGTCATACCTAAGATTTCCGACATAATGATCCGCGGCGGCGAAAACGTCCACATGTTTGATACACCGCTTCTTCTTTGCCGCAACAGCGGTCTCACTTTTGAAGAGCGCTTCTTCAAGCGCATTATGGACATAGTCCTTTCACTGCTCGGTCTGATTGTCATGGCCATCCCCATGGCCATCACAGCCCTCGCCATTAAACTGGATGACGGCGGCCCTGTTTTCTTCCGTCAGGATCGTGTCACAAAGGACGGAAAGATTTTCAAAATCATAAAATTCCGTTCTATGAAGGTTGATGCGGACGCTGACACCGGTGCTCATTCGGCCACCAAGGACGACGACCGCATAACCAGAGTCGGAAAAGTAATCCGTGCCATACGCATGGATGAGTGGCCACAGCTTTTCAACATACT
>JAEEGI010027395.1_pt1 | contig 10908 bp, 7 predicted proteins | sample 8958751 | NCBI WGS metagenome assembly JAEEGI01 (sample SAMN16246545, study PRJNA631951) | gut metagenome | biome: gut microbiome; feature: rumen; material: KS-attached | host: Bos | place: Iran: Karaj | collected 2018-10 | reverse complement strand
GACTTCGGGCATATACGGCTTTGTGATGAAGTCGACTGCGCCGTGCTTTATGCAGTCGACCTCGGCCGACTCATCGGAAGTCATGACGATTATGGGTATATTTTTGATTTTTTCGTCGTCTTTTGTCTCCTCAAGGAACTTAAAGCCGTCCATGTCAGGCATGAGGAGGTCGAGCAGTATGAGTGAAAAAGGAACTTTGCTCTTTGCGACGATTTCAATTGCTTCGCGGCCGTTTTCCGCGAGGGTTACATCGTATGAACCTTCAAGTATGTGTCCGAGAATCTCACGGTTGATGAACTCATCCTCAACCACGAGAACCTTGTCCCGGAACGCGCCCATTTTGAGAATACTTTCCATTCTTTTCCCTCGGTTTATATGCGAATTTTTATTTTAGTCTGTTTCAGTCTATGTCAGTCACTTTGTCTGAGATGTTACTGTAGGTTATTGATTTTACCGTGAGGTCGGCAATGGCCGCGTCGAAATCCTCATCGAGGGCCTCTGGGGTTACATTGCCTTCAAACTGTACAGTGTACTCATAGAAGCCGTTGGCGAGTCCGATTTCTATCTGATCTTCGCTGACGAAGTAGCTGCTGCCGCTCTCGAAACCGGCCTCGGTAAGGTCCTTGCCGGTCTTGCCGACGAACTTGTCAAGGTCTGCCTGAGGCATCATGCCGTCGGAGATGTCCTTGATTTCAACGAACTTGGCATCCTTGAGGATGTCAGCGAGTTTTTCATTGTACTGCTCATCCATGATATCAAGCTCGCCGATTTTCGTGTTGATATCGGGTGTGATTTCAGCCACGGCTCTGTATGACTTTTCACCGATGGTGAAAGCGTAGATGTAATTGTTGTCATCCCAGCCGGCTGAGTTTGAATCAGCGGCGAGTTTTACGATGTCACTGATTGAGGTGAGTGACAATACATCGCCGGTATTGTTGTCTGCAGTGCCTTTGTCTGCACTGCAGGCTGCGAAACTGAAGATTAATGCGAGACAGATTATTGCCGCTATGAATTTTTTCATTGCTGTGCCTCCGTTTATTATTGTTGGTTTTATTATATCATTCCGTGCGCAAAGCGGCAACAGGGTCGCTCTTGGCGGCACTTCTTGAAGGGATGAGACCGCCTATCAGAGTGAGAATTATACTCAGGATTACGAGTCCTCCTGCGGTGAGTACGGGCAGGTAGGCTGAGAGGTCAGGCTGATTCGAAAGCTGATGGATGAGGTAGTTGATGGGAATCAGCGCAAGCTCGCTCAGAACAATTCCGATTATGCCCGAAAGAGCGCCTATTATAAAGGTCTCGGCGTTGAAGACGGACGAGATGTTGCGCTTTGAGGCGCCTATGGCTCGGAGTATGCCTATCTCCTTGTTACGTTCAAGTACGGAGATGTAGGTGATGACACCTATCATTATCGATGAGACAAGGAGTGAGACGGCGACGAAGGCGACTAAAACATAGCTTATGGCATTGATTATCTTCGTGACCGAGCTCATTATTGTTCCGACCATGTCGGAGTGTCGGATTACCTTACTCTCGTCGCCGGCCTTCAGGACCTTGGCGTTGTAGTCGTCTATGAAGCTGACAACTCCCGCCTTGCTCTCGAAGTTCTTGGGATATATGACTATCTCATAGGGGTCTTCGAGGTCTGCATAGCCGAAAAGAGAGAGGTTGTCGTCATATGTGGCGGAACCGCCCTGCAGGAATGAGGAGATCATGTCGCGCATGTCGCCCTCACCCATATTCATGGAAAAAGCGTTTGCGAAGGCCTCCTCGTTAAACGAGACGGCGTTTGTCATGAAGTCCTGAAGTATGGCCGGAAGGGCCTCGCTCATGGCGTCCGTCGCGTCTACGTCTGACGTGTCAACCATGCTCGCGACGGCGTTGCTTATTATCGCCCTTGCGGCCTCCGTCTCAAGATACTTCGCAAACGAGTCTGAGAAGAGTGAGGGCCTGGGCTTCTTGTTCGCCTGTGCGTATTTTTCATATCCCGCGAGCAGGTCGGAGACTATCTTCTCCGTATCCTCCTCGGTAATATTCTGCGCGAGTTCATCGAGGAGCGCGTTTGTCTCCTCCTCGATTATCGCGCGTGCCTCAGGTGTGTCGAGATATGTCTGTAAATCCGTACCGGGATGGCTTATGGCATACTGCGCATAGCCAGATGTGACACGCGTGATGAGAGAGTTTATGCGGTCGGTGGTTATTACATCTGCACCGGTCGCGTCAACTATCTCCGTGAGGTCATCCTGTACTATCTTACGGGCCTCAGTTGTGGTGATGTAGGCCTGAAGAGCGTCAGGAAGTTTCTCATAGTCGGTGTAGGGGTCGTTCGCGCCGTATTTCAGGTACGAGGACACTATCTCATTTAAGAATGCGTTCATCTTTTCGGGTGACGCATCTATTTCAATTCCGTCAAGGAGCTTCGCGATGTCCTCATCGCTCATTTCCGGAAGGTTGTAGTTTCTGTCAATTGAAATGGCATTTGCCATTGCCGACTCGTCTATTGAGAAGAGTGAAAGGAGGTCGGGAAGGCCTGCACTCTCCTCTTCGCCGAAGGGCTGTCCCGTGAGGACATTCGTCTTCGGGTCCGCAAGCTGTGCCTTTACAATCTCACTGTCATCAGCCGCGTCTATGACGTGTCTGGTGAGTTCGGGTGTGTAGTTTATGCCGTCGGATAAAACGGCGACCGAGGAGTCGGCCTTCGCCTGTACGACACCGACAATTTTAAGCGTATCGCCCTTGTCTATGAGGTCCTTTATGAGCTCGGTGTCGCCCGACTTGTCCGTCCAGATACCGACCTCCTCGTCAAATTTATAGTACTTTGACGAGTCGACAAGTTTAAACTCAAGGCCCAGGAAATCGTCATACCTGAAGGTGGCGTTCTTGTCGCTTACTTCAACCTTGCCGCCTGTCATATATGCGTTCATCATGGCCTCAAGCTTGCTGCTGTCCTTCATGCCGATTGAGTAGAGGGTGATATCGGAAATCCAGCCCTCCGAGGACAGGACGAGAACAAGCTCGTCATACTTGTGGGGCCATCTGCCGGCCTTGACATCGTATTGCTTCTCAAAGAAGCTCCTGTTTTCGGGCATCTGGGAGAAGGTGTCAAACATGCCTGACATGAAGTTTCCGCTGAAGAAACCTATTGAAGAGAAGCTCTCGTTGGGGTTTACCTTCATCGGCTTGCTTGAGTCGGGAAGGTAGATTATGGGGGTTATGTCGTATTTGTACTCGATGTTCTGCGAATACTTGTCGAGTTTTCCCCTGTTTTTATCGAGATACTTTTTGAAGGACTTAAGGTCGTTTTTCGAGACTGACGAGAGCCAGTATGCCATGGTCTGACTCTCTGTGACCTCCTTGCCCTTTTTCGCGACAGCATTCTCGAAATACTGGTTGTCGGGGTCCATTATCGAGAGGTCGAAACTGCTCCTGTAGAGCTCGACCGGGTACTCGCTCAGGGTGTCCTTCTGGATGTTGTCCATATACCGGTTCATGCCGTTTGAGAGCGAGAGGATGAGGGCTATGCCTATTATGCCTATTGAGCCCGCAAATGAGACGAGCAGGGTGCGGCGCAGTTTCGTGCGCAGGTTGTTGAAGCTCAGTCCCAGGGCCGTCATGAAGGACATTGAGGCCTTGCCGAGACGCTTGCTGTCCGTGGGCTCAGTGACCTTCGGTGCGAAGGGATTCGTATCACCCACAATATGGCCGTCTTTGAGTTCGACAATCCTGTTTGCGTACTCCTCGGCAAGTTCCGGGTTGTGCGTTACCATGACGACGAGGCGGTCCTTCGCGACCTCTTTCAAAAGGTCCATTACGGAGACACTCGTCTCGCTGTCGAGAGCGCCCGTGGGCTCGTCGGCGAGCAGGATGGTCGGCTCGTTTATCAGCGCTCTGGCTATTGCCACGCGCTGCATCTGGCCGCCCGAGAGCTGGCTCGGCTTCTTGTTTATGTGTTCGCCGAGACCGACCCGCTCGAGGGCCTCCGTCGCCCTCTTCGTGCGCTCCTCCTTGGAGATGCCGGCGATGGTGAGGGCGAGCTCGACGTTTGCCAGAACCGTCTGGTGCGGGATTAAGTTATAGCTCTGGAATATGAAACCGACCGAGTGGTTGCGGTATGCGTCCCAGTCGCGGTCCTTGTATTCCTTTGTTGAAGTGCCGTTGATAATGAGGTCACCGCTGTCATAGCGGTCGAGACCGCCTATGACATTTAAAAGAGTAGTCTTACCGGAACCGCTCGGTCCCAGTACGGCTACAAACTCATTATCACGAAAGGCAAGTGTTACATCGTCAAGCGCCTTCTGCACGAATTCGCCCGTCTTGTACTCCTTGCTTATTCCTTTAACCTGGATCATTTCTGACTTCTTTCTGTGCTGAAATTAAGTTGTGTACAATTCTTCGGGTTATTATAATAGCATATAATATATAAAAATAACACCCTTAATTACTCTTTTTTTTCGATGCAGTTTTTTATATAATTAAAGTTATGAAAGCAATTCACAGGAGAGATTAAATGGCACTCGGAAAGTTCAGAAAACCCGGACTGGTCTGGTCACTGACAATAATCATGGCCCTGCTGCTTGTCACAGCAAACCTTGTTCTGGGCATTACGCTTGTAAACAGCTCAAAGAAGGCAATCAAGACCCTCATTCAAAACCGCATGCTTGATATTTCCAACACGGCCGCCGCCATGCTTGACGGCGATGTCCTGCGCTCCCTTACGGCAGAAGACGCGGACACGGAGGAATACAAAAAAGTCAATGACACCCTGGCGGTTTTCCAGGAGAACATTGACCTTCGTTACATCTATTGTATAAATGACAACGGCGACGGCACCTTCTCCTTCTCCGTAGACCCCACAATTGAAGACCCCGGAGTCTTCGGCGAACCCGTTGCCTATACAGATGCCCTGAAAAGAGCGAGCGAGGGCACCCCGAGTGTTGACGACGAGCCTTACGCAGATGCCTGGGGCCATTTCTACAGTGCCTACAGCCCCGTATTCGCCTCCGACGGAAAAGTTGCCGGCATAGTCGCCGTCGACTTCGATGCCGACTGGTACGAGGCCCAGATCTCCAAACAGACAAGAGCAATTATCATCGCCATCATCCTCTCCGTCATGCTCGGAGCCGTCATGGTGTTCATAGGAACAAGCAGGCTCAGAAAAGCCCTTCATTCCATTACGGACGACCTCACGGTGCTCTCAAAGGACATTGACACATTAAACCTTGAAGTCAACCCGGATTACACACCTGAAGAGGCAAAGAACGAGTCTGCGGACAGCGTGCAGTCCATAGGACGCAAGGTCCACGATGTCCGCGACAGTATAAGCCGCTACAAGGACAACATTCACTCACAGGCCAACAGCATGATAACCGCGCTGTCGTCCGACTACCGCGGCGTATACTACATAAACCTCGACACGGACGAGGGCGTCTGCTACCAGGAACACACCCATATTGTCCGCGGTCTCCACGAAGGCGATCACTTCCCCTTCCACGAGATTATGTCCCAGTATGCCGAGACCTATGTCGCAGACGACTACCGCGAGGAATTTTTAAGGTTCACTGACCCCGACACGGTCAGAAAAAACCTCGCAAATGACCGCATCATCACCTACAGATATATGATTAAGATGGACGGCGTCGAATCGTACGAGATGCTCCGCATAGCCGGCGTCCGCCATCCCGAGGACCGCGACGACCATATCGTCCATGCCATAGGCCTGGGCTTCACGGACGTCGACGAGGAGACCAAGCGGACGCTCGCGCAGAGCAGAGCCCTGACCGACGCCCTGACCGCCGCCGAGGCGGCAAACAAGGCGAAAACCGTCTTCCTCTCAAGCATGAGCCATGAGATAAGAACCCCGATGAACGCCATCATCGGCCTCGACAAGATTGCCCTAAACGACAAGACCATCTCAGACTCAACGCGTGACCACCTCGAAAAGATAGGCGCCTCGGCCGACCACCTCTTAAGCATTATCAACGACATTCTCGATATGTCTCGCATAGAGGCGGGCCGCATGGCAATCAGAAAAGAGGTCTTCTCCTTAAAGACCCTTCTATCCCAGACTGATGCCATAATAAGCAGCCAGTGCAAAGAGAAGAAGCTGGCCTGGAAGAACGAACTCAAGGGCGAGTGCGACGAATACTATATAGGCGACGACATGAAGCTTCGCCAGGTACTCATAAACATCCTCGGAAACGCAGTAAAATTCACTCCGGAGGGCGGCACAGTATCTCTCACGACAGAGCGCATTGCCCACTATGACGACCTGTCCACATTCCGCTTCACAATCTCGGATACGGGCATAGGCATGAGCGAGGAATTCCTGCCCACCATCTTTGAAGCCTTCAGCCAGGAGGACTTCTCAGCCCGCTCTGAATACGGCAGCACAGGTCTCGGAATGCCCATCACCAAGAACATTGTCGACCTCATGAACGGTGAAATAGAAGTCACCTCAAAGAAGGGCGAGGGCACGACATTCACTGTCACCATAACCTTAAACGACACCGACAAAGAGAGCATGCCGGAAGAGGAACAAATACCCGAAAAGATAAACGAGATAAGCACCGCCGAGGCCGGCGAAGTGAAACTCGAGGGCCGTATGATTCTCATCGCCGAGGACATGGATGTAAACGCAGATATTCTTCAGATGGTGCTCGGCATGCGTGACATCAAGTCGGAGCGCGCCGAAAACGGCAAGGTCGCCGTCGAGATGTTTGCCTCAAAACCCGACGGCTATTACGACGCGATCCTCATGGACATGCGCATGCCCGAGATGAACGGCCTCGAGGCCACCAAGGCCATCCGCGAGATGGAACGCATAGACTCGAAGACCATCCCCATCATCGCCCTCACCGCAAACGCCTTCGACGAGGACGTCGAGCTGAGCGTCCGGGCAGGCCTCAACGCCCACCTCTCAAAACCGGTCGAACCTGTAAACCTTTTCGAGACACTCGAAACATTTATTAAGGCCTGACAATAATTTAAGCCCCGCTTCTGCGGGGCTTTTGTTTTTATCTTTGATTTTTTCTTTTTCTTTTTTATTCTGCTTCTTTTCGCTCTCTCTTCCTTTTCTGAATGAACACTGCGAGGAAGTAGATTGCGGCGCCTATGAGGACACCGAAAGTATTCTGAATGAGATCGTCTATATCGGTCGTTCTGTTGTAGAAGAGAAGCTGCGAGAGCTCAATGAGAAGCGAGAAGGCAAATCCTGCAAGGAAGACCTTCCACAACCAGTTGAGTTTCTCAAAGCAATAGGGCCAGATGAGTCCGACCGGAACAAACATCAGCACATTGCCTATGTAATTTCCGAGCCAGCCTCTGTAGTGATAGTCACGCACGGAGAAGACCCTGAAGTTCAGTCTGAAGGGAAGTATGCGCTCCGAGTCAAAGTAAAGCAGACCTATATGGCCGTCCACGTGATGGAGCGGGAAATACACGAACCTCGTTATGACCACAAGGCACACGTAAACAAGCAGGAGTCTGCACTCGTGCTTTAAGTCGAATTTCTTCTCTTTTACGCATACTATTGCCCGCAGCAACACCCACAGGACCGTTATGAAAACAACGGCCCGGAGATACGTCACTTCAAACGTCATACTTCCTCCGAATGTCAGCTTAAGTAACCGAGAATCTCGGCGTAGATCTCATCTACATCGCGGGTCGTTGTGTACATCTCGCCGCCTATCATGAGAATATTGCCTGATATGAATGTTACGGTGAGCGGGGAATGGTTCTCCGTCTCAATGATGATGAAGTTGGGCTCGAGGATGCCTATGCCCGCGTCAGGAAGGGGCTCAAGCTGTCCTATGGCCGCAACACAGGTTTTTATGACAAAACTATCTTCCGTTGTGGCGTCGATAATATCATTGAAGCCGCTGTCAGTCATTACTGTGTGGCCGGCCTTTAAGGAAACCGTGCCGAATGTGTAGTCGAAAAGAACCTCGTCAGCGGCTGAGTTGAATTCTTTTTCAACGGGATAGAAGGTATCGTTCCTGACCCTTATCCAGTCATCGTTGTACGCATAGACCGTGTCGCCGCAGAGGATGAAATTATCCTTGTCGGGGCCGTTTATTGTTTCTTCAAAGACGACTTCGCTGCCGTCACTCTTTACGAAATGGACTGACCACATCGGTCCGAAGTGATTTGCCCTGATATCATCGGCATTCTGATCTTTTGCCTCTTTGAGCCAGGTGAATGCCTCCGCCAGCTTTTCAATCTGCGTCGAATCGGTGTTCGTATAGATTGACTCGTCCTGGTATCTGTCATAGTAAGTGCCGTCGTAGTCCACGGCATCGTACTCGTAAAAGACAACGGACTCACAGTTATCTGTCAGCGTGGCGGTGTCTATGTCGTTCTGTTTCGACGGTGCCTTGTTGCCTCCGCCCGACGAACCTCCGAAACCGCTGCACGCGGCAAGAGTAAAGAGCATTACAATTGCCAGGATAATACACATTATCGATTTCTTCATGCCAAATACCTCCTCGGTAATATGTTGCCTTTATTATACACTATATCCTTTACAAATTCCTACATTCACTTACAATATTAAGTAAGGTGGTGTTCGTATGCAGTTTAAATACGCGCGTATCCAGGGCAATGAAGTGGCAAAAAACACAATGTACGCCAAGGGTATCTTCAGCATGTGCTGGCAGCTTATACGTGACGATGTCATGGATGAGGAGGATGTAGACCTCTTTAAAGAGATAGACTCATGGTTTGCGGAGACCCTTCCCTGGCCGGAGGCCTGCAAGAATCAGGAGCCGGTCGTATGCTGGTTCAAGACAGAAAATGCAGATGAGATGCTCAAGATGATCCGCCCCGCAATGTGGCTTCTTGAGCGATACAATCACCCCTGCTTCCTCGTCTACACCAACACCCCGGGTGAGATTATCTACGAGGACCACTACCAGGTTGTCGCCAAGACACCCGGCTTCATCCAGATAGATGAGGTTCAGGAGTCCTGGTCACCCGAAGACTGATAAGAAAAACCCCGCAGGCACGCCCTGCGGGGTTCTTTTTTTATTTAAGAAAAGTCGGAATGCCCGTCACCCGGGTTCCCTCATAGTTCGCCCACTTTTCGCAATAGAGGTCAAAGTAGCTGTACCTGCCCTGACCTCTCCATTTCTCAAATATCGGGATATGTGCCCACATGCTGCTCGGGAAACCGACAACAGGTGAGAAGAGCGGTCCTAAAATCAGTGACTGAATTGTATGGCCGTATTCGTGCACCAGAATACTCTGCGCATATCTCTCCTCGTGCACCCAGTGACCGAAGAAGATGAACATGCCGAGCGTCATCGATGAGCCGAATTTCCAGTACGAGACAACCGCTCCGTGGAAATACTCAATCTTCCTCTTCGGATTTATGAGAAAACAGACAAGGAACACCAGAAGGCCGGCCAGGTTCTGCGGCAGGCCCCAGGTGAACTGAATTATCGTATAGAGTATGTGATTGAGTCTGTAGTTACGCATAAGGTCTTAAGCTGCCTTCTCGAAGAAGACAAGTTCAACTCCGTGGTAGCCTCTGTACTCCTTGAGATGACCGAACTCAATTCCGAGCGGATTGCCCGCGTCAGAGGCCTCAGTGTGGATGGCGAATGTATTTAGAAGTTCTGCCGTGGTCAGCTTATGCTCTTTCGCATAGTTCAGCAGAGTCATGTTGTCGTCGTTTGCAAAAAGGCGAGGTGCTGTCTCACCGAGCCTTATGGTCTCGTTCGACGGGCGAAGGGATCTCTTTCCGTTTTCGTCCCTGCCCTGAAGAAGGTAGAGTGTGTCGCCTGCGGCGTTAGCCTTTTTGAGGTCGTAGCCCAAGGCTTCCTGCTGATAGACAGCGGCGACGGCGATGAGGCCACCGCCCTCCGTAATCTTGCGATTCGCGCGGTTATAGCAGATAACCATCTTAAGCGAATCGAACTCCGTGCAGAAATTGAAGTCGCCGCTGGAATCCATAAAGCCGGCAAGCGGGCCCGCTCCGTACATCGGTACGAGGGCGTTTTCTATTGCCTCCACCTTGCCCTCAAGGCCCGGCAGGGCGCGGATTGTGTACTCCGTCTGTTCCCACTTGCCGCCGCCGAGGTTCTTCCAGGCATAGCCGTCCTTGTAATCATATGCGGGGACGTACTTTCCGTCCTCGAAGACCTGCGTCATGCCTATGACTCCGGTAATATACTCTGAGAGGCCGTAGGCGTCAACCGCCGCCCTTACACCGTCAAGGTGGGACGCGGAGCATACCCAGACATCAATGCCCGCATCGTGCATTGCAGAAAGCATGCCCTTTACGTCATCGGGAACCGACGTTCCCGAATTGAACTCACATTCCACCGAGCCGAGCTTCGAATCAATCTCCTTCGGCGAGGTCCACTTCACGTTCTCGCTGTCCTTGTCCTTATACATGCTGCATGAGCGGAAGAAGAGGTCGTAGACCTCATCACGGCTCATGCCGCTGTACCAGTAGAGAATCCAGGCGTAATTGATTTCCTCAGGAGTCGTGTCCTCAATATGCAGGAAGAATGCGCGCATCTTTGTCGCGAATTCAAGCCACTGCGGATCCTTCTGAATCTTCTCCTGAGCAGCCTTGTCGAGGCCTGCCGCGGTAAACGGTCCGTACTGCGAGTACAGGTACTCATAGGCCGCAAGAATATCATCAACCCAGAGCTGATTGTCATCGGCGGACATGTCGAGGTCCGCCGTAATCGCGGCCTCAAGTCCCTCGGGATCAAGCGCAAAGGACATGGTCTCGAGCTGATACCTGCAGCACTGGTAAGTGATATCGAATATTGAAGTCGTGTTGTCGAAGTCAGTTACGACATACTCATTGCCGCTGTAGTTTGGCGAGTCCTTGCCGTACATGGCAGTGAAATCCTTTATGGCCTGCGCGGCCTGCGGGGAATAGCCCGTCGCCTTTGC
>JAEEGI010027393.1_pt1 | contig 10908 bp, 8 predicted proteins | sample 8958751 | NCBI WGS metagenome assembly JAEEGI01 (sample SAMN16246545, study PRJNA631951) | gut metagenome | biome: gut microbiome; feature: rumen; material: KS-attached | host: Bos | place: Iran: Karaj | collected 2018-10 | reverse complement strand
CCCCTCACCCCCTGTTTGTTGTTTCAGCCTGCCGATCTCTTCATTCAATCTTACTTCTTTCGCATTACCATTTATCACCGCCCATATACCAAATCCGATTCCACAAACAGCAAGCAATGCCAAACAAACTATTCCAATTAATAACTTGTTATTATTTTTCTTCCTGTTTACATTTCGAGTTTCTTTTCTTTCTTCTTTCTTACCCTTCGTTACTTGTTTTTCATTTTCTCCCATTTATTACTCCTTTATATTTAATAGTTTATTATTTATTCCCATGCAACACCGTACAATTACCTGTCATTCCTTCATTAATATCTATTATTTCCTCTCCTGACGATAATTCGAATTTCCACTCCCCATCATCACCTTTTTCGAACATCACATTACCAAATTCTGGCACATCTGTATTAACCCTATGACTATTAGAGTAAGTAATCCAATATGACACCTTATCACCATCGACACACTTTGCATACACATTCGCATTAGCCACGCCGTATCCAAGTTGTTTACCAACAGAAGCTTCTTGTAATAAATCTAAAGCAATGTCACCATTTATCTCTTCAGAGTCTAAACTATCCCCATTACCATCAGACATTCCAGAGTTTTCTAATTGAACAATTTTCTCATCCTTTTCTGTAATACTATTATTTAGTTCAACAATCTGTTCATTTAGTTTTGCGACCTTCTGATTTCCATTTAACATCGCCCACACACCAAAACCAATTCCACAAGCTGCAATTATAGCCAAACAAATCATTCCAATTATAACGCTACTGCTATTTTTGGGTTTACTTTGAGCTGATACGAATATGTCATTACTATCATGATGAATCGCAGTATCCTCGTTACTCATCTGTCCATTATCATTTACACCACCAGATTCCATAGGTTCCTTTCTATTGTTACTTATGCTTACATTATATCACAATCTGTGCTATAATATCCTCAATCAAAGCGAGGTAATATGTTAAAAATCAAAGGACAGAAGCGTGATCCATTTGTTCCACCTATCAGTATATCAACATTATTTAATCTTTCAAGTTTCCGTCATTGGGATGATGTTGTCATTAATCAAAAAGAACTCGATTTCACTCGTCGCGAACTCAAACAAGATGCCAAAACTTTAGCAAAAGCTTTTCTGGCTCTTGGCGTCAAGAAAAAAGACATCATTACCGTTGCGACTGGCCGTAGCATGTATGAAAACGTCTTAATTTTTATTGCTGCTAACCGCATCGGTGCAATCGTAAGCTATTTAGATGAAAAGACCGCCCGCGACACTCTCATTTATTATCTTGAAGAATTCAATTCAAAATTACTCATCACTTACAAATATAGTGAAAAACGCATTCATGATCTCAAACACGACGTGAAGAGTCTCAAACACATTATCAATCTTGATGGACGCACCATCGATGAAGCTGATCCCGATGACGCACAGAAAGAAGATATCGAATTTCATGCATTGGATGGATTCTGGCTCGGTAAAACCAACATTTCTGTTGTTGCCGACAAACATCGTGGTCGCGTACCTAAAAACACCTTCAAACCCAACAACGAGGCTTTAATATCATTTACTTCTGGTTCTACTTCTGGCCCCAAACCTATGGTTTTCACTAATAAAAATCTCATCGCTTCTGCTATTTATTCCAAAGTCGCCTCTGAAGTCAAAATGTGGGACAAAAACCTTCATACTTGGATGGACTATGTTAAACTCGACTGCCCATACGGATTAGTTGTTTCTACGCTCGCACCAATTTGCGGTGGCGGCGAAGTTATCATGACTCCAGACATCAACGACGATAACCTTGAATATTATATTGGCAAAAATCCTAATACCATTTTTGGCGTTCCAACACTTCTTGAAACTATGCCCACCATAAAAGAAACTACCGATATTTCCAATCTCAAAATGTTTGCCTCAGGTGGAGAGCGCCTTGAAAAAGCTACTTCCCTCGCCGCACTTGACTTTTTCAAATCTCGCGGTATCAAAGATATCAAAATTAGTAATGGTTACGGCGTCGGTGAAGCTTTAGGCTTAATTTCTACCGCCGTAGGCGGTTCGGCTTATAATCCAGATTCTGTAGGAATCGTTCCAGCCGGCGTTCACGTCATGGTATTAGATGCAGAAACTGGCGATGAGCTAGACTTCGGCAAAACAGGTATTCTATATGCTACTGGTAAACATTTATTAAACCGTTATTATAATCGCCCCGAGCTTGATGACGAAAAAATCATCAACATTCATGGCAAAAAATTTATCAACACCGGAGACCTAGCCTACGTTACACCTTCCGGTTATGTTACTTTAGTAGGCCGCGCAACATTCTTTATCAATAACCTCCCGGCGAAAGTTTATTATGAAGTTGTTCGCACTGCCGTATCCAAGTCCGAATTAGTTGATAAATGTTATGTAGTCAAAGGTCCAGACAAGAATCTCAAACTTGCGCCATATGCTTTTATTGTCACCAAAGAAGGTATTCCACATAACGATAATATTCGCAAACAAATTCTACAAACTATCCAACAGCCATTTAATTTAGGTCGCCGACGCGTTACATTGAAATCTTACGAACTACCTACCAAAATCATTTTCTTAGACAAACTCCCACTTACTCGCGCCAATAAAACCGATTTTAGGAAGCTTGAAAAAATCGCTCGCGAGATGTAGAATAATAACATTATGATTACGAAAGCTATTATTCCGGTAGCAGGCTGGGGAACACGACGGCTACCAATCACTAAAATTATTGAAAAATCTATGTTACCAGTTGGTAATCGTCCCCTCGTTGATTATTCAGTTCAAGAATTAATCAAAGCCGGCGTCAAAGATATCTATATGGTTATTTCAAATGTCGAACCTTGCCAGGTCCAAGAGTTCTATAAGGATAACCTAGCATTAAATCAATATCTTATCGACCGAGGTAAAGAAGATCGTCTTAAGCTTGCTAAAACTCTTCCTGATGATGTTACAATCCATTACACCATTCAAGATCCAGCTGGAAAATATGGCACTGCAGTACCTATTGCCATGGTTGTTGAAGAGTATAATCTCAATGAGCCCGTCTTAGTTTTCATGGGTGACGATTTTATCTGGAACCCAGATGATGAATCTGCTGCCGAAGCCCTTATTAATTCTATCAAAGACGAGACAGACTCTGCTATTCTTGGTGTAGAAATTGATCAAAATAAAGTAGAAAAATATGGTGTCCTCTCCGCCAAAGATGACAAACTCGTTGGAGTAGTAGAAAAACCAACCCCAGAAGAAGCCCCATCAAATCTTATTAATGTCTCTAAATACATTATGTCGCCGGAACTACTCCAAAGAATTGTCAAATATGTTAAAGAACATAATTTTGGCCCCAAAGATCAAGAATACATGGTCACTGACCCAATCGATGAATACATCAAAGATGGTGGCATTATGCGTGTTGCTCCAACTACTGGTGAATACCTTGACGGCGGCTCAGTCGAAGGATGGCTCCATGCCAACAATGTAGTTTGTGGTAATTAAGCGACTATTTTTATCAGAGAAGGATTCCAACTTTGTGGGCATTCTATTCCACAAATCATCGCTATCGTAGCTGCAAGATTTGATAATCCAGGATTTTGTAAATCGTTCGCTCGATAATTATTTCGGTTCTTCGTGTCATCACAAATTATACACGGTACTTTATTCGTTGTATGAGCAGTTTTGGGTTTTCCTGAAACATCTAATAATTCTTCTGCATTACCATGATCAGCCACAATAATCATACAACCACCTAATTCAGCGACTTTTTGATAGATCCGTCTGAGACTAAGGTCAATCGATTCCATCGCGACAATCGTCGCTTCCATATCAGCAGTATGACCCACCATATCTCCACCAGGAAAATTAATTCGAATAAACTTATAATCTGACAAGTGTTTTAATACTGCATCAGTAATTTCTGCACAACGCATCCAAGGGCGCGTTTCAAAAGGTTCTGTATATGAATTAATTTCTACGAATTTTTCCCCCTTAGCTTTATCGTAACTATTGCCATTGAAGTAATAAGTAATGTGACCAAACTTTACTGTTTCCGAAATAGCAAACTGAGAGATATCGTGCTGTCCTAAAAGCTGATTCAAAGTTTCATTAATATGAATAGGCTCAACTAAACGGTGCTCCGGTACGTGAGTATCCGAATTATATTCCGTCATCCCAGCGAAATACACATCATCTGGTTTATAATGACCACGATTGAAATGCGGAAAATCCCAATAGGTAAATGCCTGCGCAATCTCGATTGCACGATCAGCTCTAAAATCAAAATATATCAGAGCATCACCTTTCTTAATTTTTCCAACTGGTTTTTCATCATGATCTACCACTACAAATGGCGGCAAATTCTGATCTTGCACATTTGGATCAATTCTCCTTAACATCATAATCGCTTCTTCAGCTGACTGGAAATAATAATCTGCTTCTCCGTTCACCATCATATCCCAACCACGAGCCACCACTGTCCAATCATTCTCATATCGATCTGAAATACAGACCATCCGACCACCACCTGAAGCAATTTTAATATCCGCCCCTTCAAACTGTTGAATATAGGTTTCTAATCTTTTTATATATTTCGGCTCAGATTGCGGCGGTACATCACGCCCATCAAACACTGCGTGGACACGCATTTTCCGAATCCCCTCATCATAGGCCTTGCTAATCATTTGTTCAAGATGCGAAATATGACTATGTACTCCTCCATCCGAAAAAATACCAGCAAAATGCAACATTGCATCATCTCCGTGTTGCACTTTAGCAACCGCACCTTTCCAAGCTTCAGAGTTAAATACTTCACCATTCTTAAAAGCTTCTTCAATATGCGCAATACCTTGTTTAAAAATTCGCCCACAACCCATCGTATTGTGTCCAACTTCTGAATTGCCCATTTGCCCAGGCAAAAGCCCCACGGCTTCACCCGATGCGTCCAAAGTTACATGAAAGTACTTACTTGCCGCTTCACCCAAAAACCTAGTCCTTGCTTTAGAGACTGCATTGCCAGGTGAATCTGGCGCTAAGCCTACCCCATCTAATACTGCGAGCACCACAGGCCCATCAAACTGTAGTTTATCCATATAAGTATTATAACATAATCGTTTTATTTATCATGGCAAAAAATGAACTGGAGCATAGCCCCAGTTCATCAAAGTAATCAATTTATTATGCTTTAGGTACCTGTTGAGTAATACAGTGGATATTACCACCACCTAATAATATTTCACGTGCATATACAGTCTCAATCACCCTATCCGGGAACAGACCTTGTAGAGTCCTAACTGCTTCTTCATCGTGTGGATCATTAAACACAGGTAAAATAATAGCGCCGTTACAGTTATAATAATTAATATACGATGCAGGCAATCGATCTCCTTCATTCCTCGGGAAAGTCCCTTCAACCACATCTACACCCTCGGATTCTTCTTTAGTGATAGTAACCACATTTGGAACATGAATCTTAGTGATTTCAAGTCTACGTCCTTTAGCATCTGTTTGATTAACTAAATATTCATAATCAACTTGTGAACGCTCATGCTGAGGATCATCCACGTTATCTTCCCACGCTAACACTACTTTACCTGGTGCTACGAATTGGCAAATATTGTCCACATGCCCATTCGTGTCTTCATCTTTATAAATGCCGTAAGGAATCCATAATACTTTTTCTGCACCGCAATAATCCAATAAGAATTTCTCGATCTCTTCTTTTGATTTACCAGGATTTCTTCCTTCATCTAACAAAGTTTCTTCTGTCACCAATAATGTCCCCTCGCCATCACTATGTACCGAACCACCTTCCAGCACAAATCCTTCTGTCCTGTATCTATCAACTTTTTCAATTGCAGCCATTTTTGCAGCAATAGCATCATCTAAGTCCCAAGGAAAATAAATACCATTCACCAAACCACCATAACCATTAAACTCCCAGTCCACAGCACGCATCTCGCCTTGATCGTTCACTACCATCGTAGCGCCAGTATCTCGAATCCATGAATCATTATTGGAAATTTCTACCACAGAAACATTCTTCATATTCATTCCAAGCACATGTGCATATTGTGACGAATTCACGCCAAGTACTACTGGTTCATGCTTAGCAATTTTTTCAACTACTTCCCGAAAAGCCTTTTGAGCTGGTTTTGCGCCACCACGCCAATTGTCTGGTCTTTCCGGCCACAATAAATAAGTGCACTTATGTTCCGATAGTTCCGACGGCATATAAAAACCATCTTGTTTCGGAGTCGAGTTTAATTTCATATTACCTCCATTATTAAAAAGTAGTGGGTCCCCCACCCACTACTATTATATATTATTTATCTTGATTTTCTTGTTACTTTCTTTCGTCTATCTTTTCGTACCATATTTGCAACCATTATTTCACCAATTACGATACATACCACCGAGCTTACGATTAAAGTCATATTGCCTTCAATTGCTTCCATATTAAACTCTGGTATCCAAGTAAAGAGTAGTGAAATACCTAATAGAAACAGTGGCACAATACCCATTAGCCATCGCATCACTGGACCAACTTTGACCCAATAGCCATTCTTAACTTGTTGTCCCTTCTTATGCAACTTAATAAATGCCGCAAACATTGGGATATACGACAATAGTAGACATACTAGGGACAAATCGAAGAATGCCCAGAACATGTTTTGTAGATCTTCCCACTCTGGGAATATATAAGCCAAAACAATACCTGCTACTGCTAAAATTATTGAAATTATACCGGTCCATACACCCACCATATATGGCACACCGTCTTTATTACGTTTCTTCCAAGATTTCGGGAACATCCCATCTTCCGCTGCAAACGCAATTACTGAATAAACACCGAAATTCCACGAAGAAATATTCGAAATCAAAGTTAATATAAACAAACCACCTGCCACTATTGTGATAGATTGAATTGCTGCTTCAGTGAAACCTGCATTCGCCATTAATACATTGTAAGAATCCAAGAAACCAGTGTTAGTTTCGATGTCTTCAAACGCAGTACCTACACCCATACCGAACGATGGAAGAATGTAGAAAACCGCAATCAAAATACCACCAAGAATAATTGCTTGAGGTATTTGTTTTTTAGGTTTATCCATATCATCATAGAATGTTCCAACTACTTCAAAACCAAGCATGTTGAAAATAATTAACGATACAAATGATAAACCAGCCCAATCGATTCCCCCATCTGCGGAAGCTAGAGGCACCAAGTCATGCCACGATTCCACTGGATTTGCTGTACCTTTTGTGAATAACACATAGAAGCCTAGGACGCCAATACCTAATAAAAGGAGCATCTTAATGACAGCACCAATATTTGATACCCAGTCTGACTGCGATATCCTAAGCATGCCAAGTATCGTAATCAAGATAATATAGCCAACTTGAATAGCTAATACCATCCAGATTTCCATGTCGATACCAAACATTTGCATGAGCATCGTCGTAATAAGGTCAGCAAGTGAAGCGATCCATAATGGATAGTTCACCCAATAAAACCAGGCTACACGTGATGCCCATTTTTTACCAAACGCCTTCTTAATCCAGGTGTACATACCACCTTCAGACGGATATTGGGTACCAAGCTCCGCCGAAATCAAGGCATAAGGCACGAAGAAACCGATAAGCATAATTGCCCACCATACGTACATCGAATTACCGATGGCCGCAGTAGGTGCTACCGCATCTCCCACCAAAATTATACAGACTGTCGCAAGCACAGCTGAAAACAGCCTGAATTTATATTTCTTCTTAGGCATTAATTAGCCTCCTTTCTTTCTTTTATATAATCCAGCGTGGATTGTCCAACCCCGCCAAAATATAATACCAACCCCCTCTGTGCCGTCAAGCGATTCTCCGCTTCGTCCCATGCTGCAGAATTCGGACCGTCTAGAACTGAATCAGTCACTTCTTCATTGCGATTCGCTGGCAGACAATGCATAAACTTCACATTCGGATTACCAGTCGCCTGCATCAATTCATCATTAACTTGATATTTAGGATAAAAGTCAGCCATATATACATCTTTTGGTGTTTCTTTATCATATAAGCCATACCAAACGTCTGTATATATAAAATCAGCACCTTCTAAACATGCAGGATCTTCAGACCACATACAAGAACCGCCATATTGTTCAGCATTCTTCTTACCAATCTCTAGCCATTCATCGGAAATTTTATGATTCTCTGGACCATAATGCACGAAATTAAAACCAAGTTTGGTTGTAATTTCACAAAGCGTATTACACACTTGAGTTGCATCGCCAACGAATACAAGCTTGATATCTTTTGCTTCTTTACCTTCTGGCCAATGATCATACACCGTAATCATATCACCAATACCCTGAGTAGGATGTACACGATCGCTCATACCATTCAATACTGGTACATTTGCATATTTAGCTAAAGCTACAATTGATTCATGTCTATCAACCCTTGACATAATCATATCGCACATACGTCCAAGCACAACTGCAGTATCTTCGATCGTCTCATGAGCACCAAGCTGAATTGCACCAGGTGCTAAGTTCAATGCGTGTCCGCCCAATTGAGTCATCGCAGTCTCAAAAGAAACACGTGTTCTCGTAGATTTTTGTTCAAACAACATAGCCAAAGATTTATGGTAAAGAGAATTCAAATATCCTCCACCTTTAATCCAATCACGAACAACTCGTGAAAGATTAATAATATCCATAATCTCTGACTGATCAAAATCAGCTGTATCGACAAAATCCTTTAAAGTTGGTGTTTTATGATCAAGAGTGTATTTATCCATAAGCATATTATACCACAAAAAATAGCCCCGCAAGGCTATTTTTTGGTCATATTCATCCCTATAGTGAGAATAGACAAAGTACTACGATATTTGCAACCGCAATACATCCTACAACGCGGATACCCCACTTGAACCAAGTTGAGTAATCAACTTTGGCAAGTGCAAGACCAGCCATAATTGCGCCACAAGTTGGTGTAATCAAATTGACTAAACCATTTGCAGCTACAATTGTCATTGCTGCTACATCGGTGCTGTAGCCAAGATTGGCTGCCACCGGAGCAATAATTGGAGTCGAAATCGTAGCAAGACCAGACGAAGACGGCACCAATATCGACAATACAATATGCAGCAAATAGTTTAATGGTACAAACGCTAATTCTGGCAAAGTTGCCAAGAAATCAGACGCATTATAAATGATGAAGTTATCGAGAGCAGTTTCGCCCATCAACACTGATACACCACGTGCTACAGCAATCACTAATACTACACCAATCATATCATCAGCGCCGTCAATAAAGGTATCAACGAAGCCATGCTCACCTTCGCGATTGATAATAGCAAGCACGATTGATGACAAAAGGAACCAAAGTGCTGCTTCATAGAACCACCAACCGCCTAGTGATGCACCAGTCAGCCAGCCAGTAAGAGCTGGACCACCTTCCCACATCGGATCTGAGAAGAAGGTAACTCCAAAGTCTTCCCAAGGAATGAACCCAATAATCATTACGACAAACGTTAAAGCAAATACAATCAACGAAGCAATTTGCTTACCTGTTAATTTCAGAGTGTCATCTTTAGCATGTAAGAACTTCGAATACCTCTTTTCAGCCGCTGCTTGTTCACGTAGTGACAAGAATGTAGATCCTTTGTCTCTTTGAACTTTTTTCGCATAGCGAATTACGAAGAACATCGAAATCGCCAAAGTAGTCAACCAAAGTACAGTTGCAATTAAAATTACCATCCCTTGGTTAAATTCAATTCCAGCATCTTTCATTGCCGAAATAGCCACGCCAGTTGCAAATGGATTAATTGTTGAACCCAAAACACCTGCACCAGCACCAAGCAAAATTGTAGCTACACCCACTAAAGGATCTAAACCAGCTGCAAACATTGTAGCTGCAATCAAAACATAGAAACCAACACTTTCTTCAAGGAAACCATAAGTGGTACCCATTACAGAGAAGATAAGCATTAATACAGCAATCAATAAGTATTCTTTACCGTGCATTTTTTTAACTAGAATCTTAATTCCAGTTTCAAGCGCCTTGGTTTTTGCCATCATTGCAAGGAAACCACCAAGAATCATTACAAAGATACAAACATCGATCGCGTTTTCAAAGCCAAGAATTGGCGCCATCAATACTTGATGTAATTTCGCACCAACTACACCTGAGCCATCAACAATGACACACCCTTCTTCACCGTACACTTCTTCGCACTCTTCAAGCGTCTCATAAGTTTCAGCTTCTTCCTCATCAGTAGCTATCAAAGCTGCTTCTGATTCATCTTCGTCTTCATCCTCTGCGATCAAAACAGCGCCAGTAGATTCTACAGTGTCATCTTCTTCTACCTCAGCCCCATCTTCATCCTTCACCTCTGAACCCAAAGCTGATCCAGACAACCCCTCTTCTGACTCATCAAATTCGTCACCAGCATCATAATCCGCACTTTGAAGTTCAGCTGGACCACTTGTTAGAAGTTCATCCTCTAATTCTTCAGAATCAACTTCTTCGCTCATCTCATCTTCAAGTAGCGCTGGTATATATTTTGCTTTTGGCAATACATGCGATACAATACCCAGCAAGATAATCAAAATCATGATAATCGAGTATGCCGAGAGCATCGCACGACTTCGTTTTTTACTACGATTTTTCTTCCTAAACATTTTTTATCCTTTTAAGTTTAATATTATCCCCTATCATAAAAGTATTCTATCGCCTGCTTATTCCTCCTCTCTCACTAATGCCATACTCATACAATGTGAACCGCCCCTCCCTCTTGACAGTTCAGAACTTGGAATCTCAATAACTTTGATACCATGACGCCTCAACGCCTGATTTGTTACGAAATTACGATCATAAGCCATGACGACACCAGGACGAAT
>JAEEGI010027388.1_pt1 | contig 10908 bp, 11 predicted proteins | sample 8958751 | NCBI WGS metagenome assembly JAEEGI01 (sample SAMN16246545, study PRJNA631951) | gut metagenome | biome: gut microbiome; feature: rumen; material: KS-attached | host: Bos | place: Iran: Karaj | collected 2018-10 | reverse complement strand
GATCGGAGTATGAATCCATCCGGAAAGTTTTTTCAGCGAGTTTTCAAAAAAAGGAGAGTATGTCTGGGATGACTTGATTTCAAAGGCGGAAATCTCCCCTTCCTCTTTCAGCAGGAGGTCCACCTCATTCTGGTTTGAATCCCGGTAAAAGAAAACACCGCCATCCTTACCGGCATTCATCCGATGCTTGACAGCTTCCATCACGACGAAGTTCTCAAAGATGTTTCCCCGCATCTTGTCTCTGGCCAGTTGCCGCGGGCTCTCGATATCCAACAGATAACACGCCAGTCCGGGATCACAGAAATATAGTTTCGGGGACTTGATGAGGCGCTTGGAGATGTTCTCGAAGTAAGGCGGCAACAAATAGACAATATACGAAGCCTGTAGGACGGAGAGCCAGGATGCAATCGTCTTACTGTCCACACCCACCTCTCCGGACAGTTCGGTGGCATTGAAAATGGACCCTACCCGGGCGGCGCATAACTTCATGAAGCGGTGGAACTGCATCATATCCTTGATGTTCAATAGATTCCGGACATCCTTCTCCAAGTAAGTTCTCACATAGGAAGGATAATAGACACTCGCAATGTTTTTTCCGGCACACACCGCCGGATAGAACCCGTCGAACAGAAGCGACTCCATATCTTTCCGGGCAGATATCTCCCTGGTCTCAGAGAACGACATCGGCATCAACTCATATACGCCGCTCCTCCCTGCCAAGGACTCGGAAACGCCTTTCATCACTTCAAACTGGGAACTGCCCGAGAGCAGGAACTTTCTTTCAGGATGATTGTCGACAATACCCTGGATATACTCGATCAAGGCGGGGGCTTTCTGGATTTCGTCAATGAACAGGGGGCGGTCTGTCTGGCCCAGGAAAGCGACCGGATCGCTCAACGCGAAATCCCGGACCTGGATGTCTTTCAAAGAGAAAGCGACCGCATCAGGAAACAGATGCTTGAGGAGTGTGCTCTTGCCCGACTGGCGGGGACCGGTAACGGTAAGTACCGGAAAATACTGCCAAGCTTCTAGCAGCGTTTTCTCCATTTCTCTATTTATATACATCATAGCATAATGCAATTTCGGAGTTACACTCCAAAGATACATAATTATTTCGAATCATCCATGGCTTTCAGATGAAAATTTGGCGCGATTTTCCGCCCCAGATCCATGGCAAATCACATTTTCGGAAACAAGATCGAACGAATAATCACATTTTCGATGTGAACTACTAACAATTTTACTGACAAAACCACTTGAAACAGTTTAGCACATACTCCCGCAAATTAGCATAGACTGGAATCTCGTCCGCCCTCCCATCGTCTTTTCGCCAAACAGCCGCACATCGGCGCCCCCTATGGACATACAGAACGCCCCACCCCGTGCGCCTGGGGCCGATGTGGCGCACCGCAACCATCGACATAGCGCACACATGGCCACTCCCCGTACGGCTGCTTGGCGATGACCGTTATCGTGTACTTCATTCCGAGTCATCTTGATAGGTCGATGGGCACTTTTTTTGCATTGATAGAAACATATTGTCTGATTTCGCTTCGCCATGTTACCGTTGAAAAAAGCAACCTGTTGTCTATCCATATTGGTCTGTGTCTGTTCTTTCGCACAGGAGAAAGTGTTGAGACCAACTAAACTTACCCCAATACCCGAAGTGGACCTCATCAAGTGTGAACAGTTGTCCTTCCTGGCAAATGAGGATCATGATAATTACAAGGCGATGTGCGCCGAGGATAAAGCCTTGGTCGACTTGGGGGAAGAAGACAGCGTCCTTGGGCACTTCTATAGCGCGGCTTGCAGTTGGTATTGCGGCGGAGAGATTTCCAAAGTTTCCTCTTCCAGTTCTCTGTCCGCCCAATACAAAGGAGAGAACGCCCACGATTTCTGCATTTTGAATGTATGGGCAGAAGGTGTTCCCGGCAATGGCGAAGGAGAATATCTCGTCTATTCTTTCCCCGGGCGTTGTCCGAGAATCACAACGATCCAGATTCTGAATGGCTATACAAAGACAGAAAAGGCCTGGCTGGACAACGGCCGCGTCAAAAGACTGAGAATGTACTACAACGGGGAACCCTATGCCATCTTGGAGTTGGAGGACACTCGCAGGCTCCAGTCTTTTGACGTCGGCATGCTGGGCTTCCATGATGCTTCGATGCCGGACTGGACCCTGAAGTTCGAGATTCTGGACGTCTATCCCGGAGACAAGTATTCCGATACCGTCATCACCGAATTGTTCTTTGACGGGATTGATGTTCATTGATTACAAGTTGGTCTACAGATACCTGTAGGCCTTTTTTTGTGCAATTTTGTCGCACCGTTGTCGCACCAGATGCACCAAGAGGTCTATTTCAACCACCTGAATAGAGCAACATCTCAATCAAAAAGGCAGATCTACAATGTCTGTATTTTGATTTGCAGGTATGCTCTTCTTGGGAACATAGACACTCCTATGAGCATCTTTGGGTAAGTATTTAAGTCGATAGTTGGAGTCCGCCATCTGTCTTGCCTCATAACTGCTCCAATGATTCTGTGAAAACTCCCAAGTCATCGGTATATCACAACCTTTGTGAGTTAGAATACTTGAGCAAACAGTCCTGATGTAGGCCATGCAAATATCCGGGAAACGTATGATTTGTTCCTCTGTAAAGCGGAGCACAATCCAATTATCATCCACTAATGCATGGTTTCTGTCATCATCATCTTTATAACAATGAATTGGGGCACCAGTTTTTGCGATATATGGTTCATCAATTTCAATATCTATCATTAATCCTGTAGGCTTATTTCGAAGCGCAATGTCTGGATAATAATATGCCTCCCCGCCATTACGGAAATAGTGCTTTGTCTGTTTATTAGATAACACATCAAAGTCGTCGCTCATCCTTTCTTTCAAATAACTGAGGAAAAACCGCTCCGCGGGACCTTGTTTAACCGCAGTCAAATTCGGCTCTATGGCAGGAGGGGAGTATTCATCGAGGCAAGAACCCAACAAATAACTAACATACTCCGAATGAGAATACTCTTTATAGTGAAAAGAAAGATTCTCATAAACCTTCAGTTCTTCTTGATACTCTTTTAGTTTTTCTTCATATGCCTCAAGAGCAATCTTATACTTTCTATCTTCCTGATCCATCTCCGAAGAGGCAACCAGGTTGTGCTTTGAAACCACTTTTTCTCTAATAACAAATCCCAAAACCACTCCTATCAAGATGGCCCAAAATATGCCACCATAAAAACGAATGGCTATGCTTAACACTATCAGGATAGTTGAAACCAAAACAAGCGGCACCCACAATAAAAGGGACAACAATGAATCTTTTATTGGGCGTCCTTCAGGTTTCTTTGGGGGATATGGTTCGGTTGGTTTTCGTGGTTGCCTACCGCTTACGGCATCTTGTATTGCATAGGGCAAGAACAAATAAGGATACTCTTCCTTTCTGTCATCGTATCCAGAATTAATATCTTCATCATATGAAATACAGCAAGATCGATCAACCAAAATCTCTTTGTCTGAATCAACATCATAATACTGGACCGTCTCGTTATAGAATAACGGCTTTTGCATAATATCCTCTCCTGCCCAATATTTCTCAGCAACCTCATATGCAAGGATAGCATCCATCTTCGTGCGTGAATCTAATACCCTGCAAACTTGAACAGAAGAGGGATAATCGTCATCACCTTGATAGAAAACCGGAGCCAGCGTTGTTTCATCAAATTCAGGTTGAATATCCAAACAACTTACTGGTCTATCACCCAGTAAGAAGTCCAATGGAATGGAATATGAACAAAAGACCCGCATATGGCTTTGAAAGATGTCCAAATATACGTCTTTTTGATGAGCATTCCGAATAAAGAACAGAAGAAGAGAAGCACACTCTTATGCCTCTCTTCTTCTATCATAGCGGCATCTATCTACTTGCTAAACATCGCCGTCATCAGATTCTTCCTGGTCTTGTCCGTGATGGCGATATAGAGTTTCAAGGAATCGTCCACCCGAGATTTTCAAAAGCACGATCTGTCCTGATTGATTTAAAGTCCATATATTGCCTTAAAGACGATGTAAATCCCAACAATACTAAACAAGACAATGGCAACCACGATTACTATTGTCGGCACCTTTTCAAAGCAATCTTCTTCGTTATTGTTTATTCTACCGTATTCTTCGTGTGGGATCATTATATAGGGATTCTTTGCTTGCAAAGATACATTTTTTTCTAATCAGTCTAATGTGTATTCTAATGCCGATTGACTTGGAAAATGAAGAAGAGAGACCATCATTCATTTGTGGCCTCTCTTCTATCTATCTAAATCTGTCCAACCCCGGATTTTATTTGCTGAACTTCGTCGTCATCAGATTCTTCCTGGTCTTGTCCGTGATGGCGATTTAGTGTTTCAGGGAATCGATCAGCGGCCTAAAAACCATTTCCAGGCTGGCACAATATTTACGGCGCCAAGCGCGTCCTGGACAATCTCCTCCTCTTCGCGAGTCACAATGGTCATCTTCTTGCAGCCAGTGAAAGACGCTGCTTCACGAATACCGTTTATCTCACGATCGCGAGTCTCTCTTTCTTTCATGTCCCAACAAACTTGAATCAACTCCATCACCGTGGTATCGCTTTGGATGACAAAATCACATTCTTTATCCCCTAAATAGTAGCATATTTTATGACCTTCCGGAAGGTTGCGCAACAGATGAAGGAATACCGCGTTCTCAAAAAGTATTCCGTCATCGTCTTTGCCGGGGAGAAGTACGGACTGGCGAAGGCCATTATCCACGCAGTAGTATTTGGGAAGGGCACTTGTTTCCTTCTTGAATGATTGGTCAAACTTGGTTACTTTATATAGGAGGAAGATAGAGCACGTCTTATCAGCGATGTCGTACAAATCGTCTTTGGATACTTTTCTGCCTTGAGAACGCATGTCATTATAGATGGCATTGATTGACGCCGGCTTGGTCATGCCTGCCATCAAGCGTTTAATGACATACTTGACACGTTCTGGGTTAGACAACTTATAGCGGTCCATCAAATCCCTGAAGATCATTGCATTGAAATAACTTTGGAGTAATTTATCCTTCATTACTCGGCTGGGCTCCAGCACAACTTCCGGATATCCCCCCTCGCGGACAAAAGAGTCTAAGGAGGAGCGAAGCAATGCCAGGTCCTTTTCCAGATGACTGTCAGTAGGAACACCTGTAAACTGGCAATACTCTTTGAAAGACAAAGGATATTCCTTGTATTCCAAAGGCCAACCACGAAGGGCTGTGTTCAACTCTTCTGAAAGCATGTCGGCGTTGCTTCCCGAGATGAAGATATGCTTGCTGTAATTCTTGGAAAGGCGCAACACAAAGAGTTCCCACCCCTTAATCCGCTGAATCTCATCAAAGAAGAAGTAGACATCTTTTATGGGAATGTCCGGAAACATCTCCATATACGCCTCAAGAATGGAATTGAAGTCTGAGGCTTGCATGGCTTCAAAACGCTCATCGTCAAATCCGATCCAGGCAATCTGCCTAGGACTGATGCCTGCTTTTAACAAACGCTCGATACAAAGTTCCATCAGTGTGGATTTCCCACATCGGCGAACACCCACAACAGTGATTATCTTCTTTGAATTGATGGGTAATTCAACTTCACGAGGGTTGTACGCGACAGGAATCTCCTGCTGCTTGATGGCGATGAGCGATTTAATAGTCTCTTTTATGCTCATGACTCCGGTTTATTTTTGCAAAGATAAAAACTTTCCTTAATTTTAGGAAAGAATTGGGAAAAATTTCCTAAATTCTAGGAAAGCGGTATTCTTGTATTAAACGGCAATGGCAGTCTTTCTCCAATCAGGGGCGGTGCGATAAAAGGTCATTCTCATCGCACCAATACGAAACGAATGGTTCGTTACGATAAGAATCGCAATCGAAGAAAAACCCTCTATCATTGTACAAATCCCACAAAATCAATTATTTGAATGGCTTCGACAAGAAACGAGTGGTTTCGCAATATGCGGCGAAATATGGGCATTTACTCTCGTCCTCTCCGCAACCCTTTTGGGACCATGCAGCCGGCTGCGCAAGCAGCTGGCTGTTTTTGTTGTCCGGCCCCCGCGGGCGGCAAGAGATGCCGCAAGCGCAGCGCCGCGGAATCTCGTCCGCCCTCACTCCGACTTTTCGCCAAATAGCCGCACATCGGCACCCCCTATGGACATACAGAACGCCCCACCTCGTGCGCCAAGGGCCGATATCGGGCAATGGCGCACCGCGACCATCGACATAGCGCACACACGGCACTTTCCTGTGCGGCTGTTTGGCAGAAAGAACCGGGGATGGGACTCCCGGCTTGGAGACAAGCAGAAATATGTCTATCTTCACGCCGATAAAATGGATATGGAATCGATCGATACCGCAAATATGTGCTCTCATCTTCAAAGGCAGCTCTTTGAAAAGGAGGGAGTCTATCATCTTCTATGGACAGCCGTCTTGGACGATCCGGAGCTGACCGCCGTTGTCCGCTCGCGACAGCTTCACATCTACCGGAATGGGAAGAAAGTGCTGATATTGGCCGGGAAGGCCGCGCCCAAGGTCATCAGAGAGGATAAGATTTGCGCGTTTCTGCCAAAGGTCTAAACAAGGAAGGAAGCCCCTGGTCATCAACGAATACTGCAAAGACTGCCAGATCAGGAGAAACTTGAACAAATACCTCGCAGCTTTCGGAAAAGATGATTGCCTTGCGCCGTGAGCGCTTCGGACCGGCCAAGGACTTCACGGCGATCAAACAGCATTTCAACCGTCTCCTGCTGAATCTGCTGCCCCACATGCTGCAACAGGTGGCGGAGGCCGATGTCCTGGTGTCGAAAGGTCAGGGAAACTACGAGGGGCTCAGCGGGTGCGGCCTGAACATCTTCTACCTGTTCTTATGCAAGTGCGACGCATTCATCCAGCGTTTCAATGTCCCTCAGTTCACCGGCGTCATGACACGGGAAGCCTTCTGAGACAACACGCTCGGCGCCTGATGACTCAGAACCGGAACGACAGCCCGCCGTTCAAGGTGAAGAACCAGCGGAGCGGGGTCGTGGTCGACTTCAGGACTTCGGGACCGTTTTCGCCGGAGTCCACATGATAGAGGTAGTTGTTCGACAGGTTGTAGTGGAAAGCCGGGGTCAATTTGAGGTCGAAGCGCCAGATGCTGTAATTGAGGGTCATGCCGGCGTCCAGGGTCAGCGAGAAGGCGTTTTTCTTCTCCACCCAGGTGTCTTCCCAATACAGCATTGAAGCGCCCCAGGAAGTCCTTCCGGGCGTCTCCGAGGCACCGGCGATGTATCCGGGCGTCATCCCGGCGAAGAACTCCATGTCGCTGAACAGATTGACCAGGAACCCGCCGAGAAAGCCCGCCGCATTACCGCTGCCATAGGGATGCCGGTAAAGCACGGCTTCCCGGGCCCCGAAAGCGCCCGTCTCGAACCGCTCCTGGGCCGATTTCGACTTGGTCCGGTACGCGAACGCGACCGGGACGCCAAAGACGTCATTGATATCCGCCGTACTGGCGGCATACTGGAACCCGGCCCGGAAGCCGAGACCGTTGTAATGGAACTGTCCATAGCTGACGCCCAGCATCATATCGCTTCCGATCATGCTCTTGTCGGACATCGGGACATTGAGCCCGACCTGCAGGCCGATGTCCCTCGACTGCGCGAAAGCATTTCCGCACAGGGCCAGCAGCGCACAAATAATAACCAGTTTCTTCTTCATAATCGCCCATTCCCTTTCAAATAGTGAGCCATTTCCCTTTCAACTCAACATCGAATTGGGGGGGGCAAAAACGAAGGTAACGTCCCCGAAAGAGGGACGTTACCCGCAGTTGGCGCCGGGGGCTTGAAGCCCCGATGGCTCATTACCTTCCCGCCTTCTTGAAAAGGTCCTCCTGGAAGCTTTTTTCGATCACTTTCTTGATGCAGGTGTTCGTAGCCTTGAAGCCGTTGAACATCGTGGCGTCGGCCTGCTGGGTTTTCGCCTCCCAGAGCACATGGCCGTTCAGGTCCAGGATGGACGGTGTCAGCCAGGTGCGGGGGCTGTTGAAGACGACCCGCTTCTTGGCCATGACCTGCATGATGAAATCGGCATCCTCCGGCTCGGAGACCTGTTTCCAGGAGCCGGCGTTGATCAGTTCCCGCGTCACATCCTCGATCTCGTCTTCCGGAATGGGATGTTCGGTGTCATTGATGATCTCGAAATAGACCTTGTTCCCGGGAGCGGTCGCTTCCGAGAGCGGGTTTTGGGCAAGGGCGCCCGTGCCCAGCAGGGCCAGCGCCGCAAGAAGGAAAAGCTTGAGCTTATTCATAGATAGTAAGTCGATGATTGGTTTAGATGATAACCTTGGGAATGGCCGCGCCTACCCCAGCGCGCCGCCGAGGATGCGGATGAACCAGTTGCGGAGGCGCCGGAAGATGGACCATTTCTGGACCTCGGCAGGCTTGACCTCCAGGCAATGCTGCTCGAGGTCGGAGAGGAAGATTTCCGCGTATTTCCGGCAGATCCGTTCGTCGTAGAGGATCGTGACCATCTCGTAATTGAGGAACAGGCTCAGGTTGTCCATGTTGGCCGAGCCGATGATGGAGATGTAGTCGTCGCTCAGGTACTGCTTGGCGTGCATCGTGTGCTCCTGCCACTCGTAGATGCGGACGCCGGCGGCCAGGAGGCCGTCGTACATGGACTCCGCCATGCCCTTTTCCGGGCCCACGTCATTGATGCCCGGGACGATCCAGCGGACGTCCACGCCGCGGCGGGCCGCATCCTGCAGGGCCTGGATCGTGGTCTCCGGCGGCGGCGTGTACGGATTGTAGAACCAGAAATACTTCCGGGCGTGTCCGATGGCCCATTCAAACGCGTTCCGGATGGGGAGCTTGCGGTCCGCCGGGGTCTCCGGCACGACCTGCATGGTCACGTCGAAATACTGCGGCTTCCCGGGAACGGTGTCCGCCCGGGCGGCCGCGGCGAGGTCCGGGTCCACGTACGGGTCCTCGGCCCGGGACGCCACGAGCCGCTGCTGGCGGCGGAAGGCCCGGGTCAGGTCGGCCACCACAGGGCCGGTGACCCGGAAGTCCACGTCATGCCAGTCGAAGAAGTACTTGTCCTGGATGTTGCGGCTGCCCACGAGGGCGGTCTTGCCGTCCAGGAGCGTGAGTTTCCGGTGGTCCCGGTGCGTCGCCAGGCTGGGGAAATGGTAGTCCAGGAAGAACGCCGGCTGATGGAAGATATTCACCTTCGCGCCCACGGACCGGAGCCCCTTCAGCGTCGCCCGGTCTTCCTCGGTATTGGCCGATTTGTCCAGGATGATCCGGACGTCGATACCCTCGGCCGCCCGCGCCGCCAGGATGCCGGCGAGCAGGGTGCCGCAGGTGTCAAGCCGGAAACGGTAGGGCTCCACGTAGATGGACCGCTTCGCCTTCCGGAACTCATCCTTGAGCAGTTCCCAGTTCTCCGGCCCGTCGGCGATGAGCGTCACGGTATTGCCCTGCAACGGCTGCATGTCCACGTCCTTTTCCAGCAGGGCGGCCAGCTCCTGATATTCGGGCCGTACGCCCGCATAGTGGGACGAATCCGTCACCTCGGGCACATACGACGCATGCAGCGGCGCACGGTAGCCGCAGCCGGCCAGGAGCAGGCCGACGAAAAGCAGGATCAGGATTTGAAACGTCCGGCGGATCATGGCTCCCCTACTTGTTCATGGCCTCCACGACTTCCTGGGCGGCGAGGCACAGCAGGATGTACTGCGGCGCGGTGTTGATGCAGCACTCGTTCTCGCCCCAGTGAAACGGGTAGTCGTCCTTGTTCTCGAAGAAATCGTCCTTCACCAGCAGGCCCGGGACGATACCGCCGGGGATGACGGTGTAGTCCGCGCGGTTGTTGCCGTAGGCGACCTTCTTCGTATTCACGCCCACGGAAGTGACGAAGGAGACGTTGCTGTACGGATGGCAGCCGAAGAGGAAGTTGAGTCCAGCGAGGACATACTCCGGGTCGATCAGGTCCGGGAAGTACTTCCAGACGCGGTAGCAGTTGTAGGCGCTGTTGATGATGGAAGCGTTGCCGGCCCAGCCGGAACCGCCGATGGACACGCCGTACGGGTTGTCCTTGCCGCCGCGGGTAATCACTTCCACATAGGCCGGAATCAGGGCCCGGACCTTGGCCTGGAACTTCTTGTCCATATACGGGTAAATCTTGAGCGCCGCGGTGAGGTTCGGGCCGCCGGTATACTGCGTGGAGAACATGCCGTTCTGCACGTTGCCGGCGTTGCGCGGTCCCGTGGGCTTGGCGTCCAGCTGCTTCTCCACCAGCGGGAGGAAGAAGTCCTTGTACTGCTTGTCGCCGGTCGCGATCCAGAGCTCGATGGCCGCGTTGATGCGCGGATCCCCGCCGAATCCGCCCCAGCGGCCCTGGACCGGGTTCTTCGCCGGATCGGCCGCGTCAAAGTGCTTGTCCCACAACATCTTCGCATTCTTCAGCGAGCGTTCGGCCTCCTCCGGATAGTAGTCCTTGAGGGCCGGGTAGGCGGCCGCCAGCGAGACGATGTCCTGCATCACGCCCGCGGCGCTGAAGCGGCTCGTGAACACGAAGCGGTCGTCGAGCGTGCCGGAGCGGTCGCCGCGCACCTCGTAGGGCTTGAGCGTCGGGTCGTAGATCTTCCCGTCCGTGAGCGTCAGCGCATCGCCAAGGTGGTGGTAGTGATGCATGTCGGGCTGGCCGATGACCTGCGCCACGAAGCCGATGTTCTCCACCTGCGCGTTGATGTTCAGGGTGCCGTGCATGATCAGCTCCACGTTGTCCGGAACGCCGTCCGGGACGTGGATGTCGGCATACTGCGTCTTCTGGTCGATGAGGGTCTGGTGCCGCAGGGGCTTGAACTCCCG
>JAEEGI010027386.1_pt1 | contig 10909 bp, 7 predicted proteins | sample 8958751 | NCBI WGS metagenome assembly JAEEGI01 (sample SAMN16246545, study PRJNA631951) | gut metagenome | biome: gut microbiome; feature: rumen; material: KS-attached | host: Bos | place: Iran: Karaj | collected 2018-10 | reverse complement strand
GTCCGGTCGGGCGGTGTCAGCTCGAAGAACTTGCGGAACGAGCGCTTTATATCCTCGATGTCCTTGAAGAAATCGAGGTGGTCCTCGTCGACGTTCAGCACGACGGCGACGGTCGGGAAAAAGCTGTGAAATGAGTTGTAATATTCGCAGGATTCAAGTACAATGGTCTCGCCGTGGCCGACTCTGTAGCAGGACTGAAGGAGGGGCAGCGTCCCCCCTATCATGACGGTCGGATCCTTCTCGGCGGCCATGAGGATATGCGTCACCATGCTGGTCGTGGTCGTTTTCCCGTGGGTGCCAGAGATGCATATCGCGTTTTTATACTCGCGCATTATCGCGCCCCATGCCTCGGCACGCTCGAAGACGGGTATGCCGCGTCTGCGCGCCTCGGCTATCTCGACGTTGTCGTCTCTGGCGGCGGCCGTCCTGACGATGAACTCGGCCCCGTCGATATTCTCGGGCGCGTGGCCTATCCTTACGTCTATGCCGAGACCCGCGAGATGGCGGGTCGTCTCGCTCTCGCGCATGTCGGAGCCGGATATCCTGAGCCCGCGGCGGGCAAGCACCTCGGCCAGAGGCGACATGGATACTCCGCCTATGCCGACGAGGTGGCCCCTTGCGCCGGGAGCCATATATTTAACGAAGCCTTCGGAAGACACTCGCTTTCCCTCCCATTAAGATCAAGTCATTATATACCATTATAGAATTCTTTTCAATCTTTTATTCGGAGCTTTTCGATGAACGTCACTATCGTCAGCGCCTCCACGGGCGGAGGACACAATTCAGCCATGCAGGCCCTGCGCGAGCGCTTTGCCGAGCTCGGCGCCGAGACCCGCGCGGTCGACCTCTACGCCTGCTGCGGGCACGCGGCGTACCGCTTCGTCGAGAGGAGCTATCTCTTCGTCTCGCAGCGCATGCGCAGAGGGTACAGGGGCGTCTACCGCATGCTGGAGAGCTACCCCGGCGCGCGGCGCGCGGCCTCGGCTGCCACGCGTCAGGGCTACGTCGCGGACTGCCTCGGCGCGGCTTTGGGCGAGACGGACGTCGTCGTCTCGGCGCATCCCTTCGCCGCGCACGCGCTCGATACGCTCATAAAGCGCGGCGAGCTGGGCGTCCCCGTCGTCGCGCTCGTGACGGACTGGTGCGTTCAGCCCTTCATCGAGGACTCCACCTCGCTGACAGCGATATGCTTCCCCAGCCCTCTGCTGCTGCCGGAAGCCGAGGCCAAGGGCGTCAGGAACGCCGTCGCGACGGGGCTTCCCGTCAGGCGGGAGTTTCTGAGCAGCCTGCCCGCGGAAGAGGCAAGGCGCGCGCTCGGGCTCGATCCGGGGCGCGATACCGTCCTCGTCATGGGCGGCTCGATGGGCTACGGGAACATGTTCCCGACCGTCTCGGAGCTGCTGGAGCGCGGGATACAGACCATCTGCGTCTGCGGCAGCAACGAGGCTCTGAAAAGGAAGCTGGAAAAGCTCGAAGGGCCGCTGCTCGCCCTCGGCTTTACTGACGAGGTCGCCCTGTGCATGGACGCGGCGGACCTCATCGTCACTAAGGCGGGCGGGCTCACCGTCACGGAGTTCATAGCCAAGCGTCTCCCCGCCGTCATCTCCGCCTCCATTCCGGGGCAGGAGGAGCGCAACGGGGACTTTCTCATAAAGCACGGAGGAGCCCTCCGCCCGGAGGCGGGGCGTGTGGCCGCGGAGGCCGCCGCGCTGCTGGCGGACAGGGCGAGACTGAAGGCCATGTCGGAGGCTCTCGCGGGGCTCCGGACGCCCGACGCCTGCGGGGAGATATGCTCTCTCGCCCTCTCTCTTGCCGAAAGTGCCGCAGCGCATGCGCGCAAGGGTTAAATCTGCCAATTTTCTATTGACAATCGTCTGCATCATGCTACAATGAGATCACCAAGTCAGAGTAGGCTTAGCGCATCAAGTGCCGCAGGGATGGGAAGTCGCCCGCGGACGAAAAACGCAGCTGCGTTTGTGTTGCTAAGCCGCGTCCGCTGACACAAAACGGATGTACGCTTATGGCGTCTTTTCCTGTGTCGGCGCGGGAAAAGGCGTCTTTGTTTTTCCCGCGGCTTCGGATCACAAAAGAAACGAGGCGTTGAAATTGAACTACGAAGAGTCTCTGCATTTCATTCTCGACACGCCCAATCCCGGCGCGGTATGGGAGCGCAACGTCATGGAGGCCCTGCTGGCAAAGCTCGGCGACCCGCAAAACGACGTCCCGCACTACGTACACGTCGCGGGGACCAACGGCAAGGGCTCTGCCTCGGCCTTCATGGCCTCCGTCCTGCGCAAGGCGGGCTACAGGACGGGTCTCTACACCTCTCCCTTCATCCAGAGGTTCAATGAGCGCATCCAGGTCGACGGAGTCCAGATCCCCGACGAGGCTCTCGCCGAGATAACGACCGAGATCGCCGAGGCGACCGAGGTCATCATGGCCGAGGGCTTCCGCAGGCCGACCATATTCGAGCTCATAACAGCGCTCGGATTTACGTGGTTTTCCCGCTCCAAATGCGACTTCGTCGTGCTGGAGGTCGGCATGGGCGGCCGGCTGGACGCGACCAACGTCATCAGGACGCCCGACGTCGCGATGATAATGAACATCGGCTTCGACCACATGGAGTTTCTCGGCGACACGCTCGAGGCGATAGCCGGCGAGAAGGCCGGGATAATCAAGCGCGGCGGCGACGTCGTCGTCTACGGGCAGAGCGAGAGCGTCGAGAAGGTCTTCGAGGACGCCTGCCGCGAGAGAGGCTGCCGCATGTTCCTCGCGGACTCCTCGCTCGCGAAGATAACCTCCGTCGGCGTCGAGGGCACGCGCTTTGACTACAAGGACCGCAGGGACCTTTTCATCTCGCTGCTCGGCAAGTATCAGATAGGCAACGTCACCGTCGCCATCGAGGCCTGCGACGTCCTGCGGGACAAGGGCTTCCGCATCACCGAGGAAAACCTCCGCGACGGTCTGCGCGACGCCTACTGGCCCGGCCGCATGGAACTGCTGAGGAAAGAGCCCGTCGTCATCGTCGACGGAGCGCACAATCCCCAGGGCGTCGAGGCGCTCTGCGAGAGCCTTGAGCAGCTTTTCCCCGGCGAAAAATACACGTTCGTTCTGGGCGTTCTCGCCGACAAGGACTATTCCGGCGACATAGCCATCGCCGCGCCGCACGCGAAGAAGTTTTATACCGTCACCCCGCCGAGCTACCGCGCCCTTTCCGGCGACGCGCTCGCCGAGGAGATAAAAAAGCACGCCGACGTGCCCGTTACGGCCTGCGCCGCGATACCCGAGGCGCTCGACACCGTCCTTGCCGAGGCTTCGCCCGACGACAGGATAGTCGTCTTCGGCTCGCTTTATCAGGAGTGCGAAGTGCGTGCATATTTCGGGAGGGATACATTTTGAAAAAGCGTACGACCTTCGGTGAGGACCTGCGAGTCCTCGGGCGCGTCAAGGTCATAACGATCTGCGCCATGCTGACGGCGATGAGCGTCGTCATCGGCATACTCTGCAAGAACTTTCTGACCTGGAGCATCTATTACCGCTTCACCCTCGAAAACCTGCCCGTTTTCTTTGCCTCCATCGCCTTCGGGCCTTTCGCGGGGGCAGCCGTCGCCGTCTGCGCGGACATAATAAGCTGTCTCTGCTCGACCAATCCGGCCGTCAATCCGATAATCTCTCTCGGCGCGCTTGCGGTCGGCTTCCTTTCGGGCTTCGTCAGCCATCACTTCACCTTCAAAAGCGACAATCTCCGCATCGCGCTTTCCATTATAGTCGGTCATCTGATAGGCCAGGTCGCCATAAAGAGCATCGCCAAGATCTTCATGTTCGGCATGCCCTGGTGGGGCTCCTTCCTCGGGCTCGGCTTCTCCGTTATCGCCGGGACGATAGAGTTCATCGCGCTGCGCCTGCTCTTCAAAAACTCCGGCGTTCAGCAGGCTCTCAAGGGGATATATAAAAAATGACCCCGCTGGAATACATCTCTCAGGACAGATTTCAGGGCTTCAAGCCCGGGCTTGAGCGCATGCGCGCCCTGCTCGAGGGGCTCGGAAACCCGGAAAAAAAGCTCCGCTGCATCCACGTCGCGGGGACCAACGGCAAGGGCAGCGTCTCCTCCTGCCTCGCCTCCATCCTCAACGAGGCCGGCTATAAGACGGGGCTCTATACTTCGCCCTACGTCCTCTGCCGGAACGAGCAGTTTCAGGTCGGCGGGAAGTACATCTCCGACGCCGAGCTGGAGGCCGCCGTCGAGGCGCTGCGCCCCGTCGCGGACGCGATGGAGGACGCGCCGAGCCAGTTCGAGCTGGAGACGGCGCTCGCCTTCTGGCACTTCGCGCACGTCGGCTGCGACTTCTCCGTCATCGAGGTCGGCATGGGCGGCGCGTGGGACGCGACGAACGTCATCCCCGCCCCCGAGGCCGCAGTTCTCTGCGCTATGGCGCTGGAGCACACGGCCGTTCTCGGAAAAACGCTGAGTGAGATCGCGCGCGTCAAGGCCGGGATAATCAAGCCCGGCTGCAGCGTCGTCAGCTACGCCAACGAGCCCGAGGCCGAGGCCGTCTTCGAGCAGGTCGCCGCGGAAAACGGCTGCAAGGTCTTCCGCCCGGACTTCTCCGCGCTGAACGTCACCCGCTCGGAGCTCGGCGGCATTACCTTCGACTTCGGGCCGCGGAAGGATCTCTTCATCCCGCTCGCGGGCTCGTATCAGCCGAAAAACGCCGCGCTCGCTGTGACGGTCGTCGACGTGCTGCGTCAGCGCGGGTTCTACATCTCGGAGGACGCTCTGCGCGAGGGGCTCAAGAACGTCCGCTGGCCGGGCCGCTTCGAGCTGCTGCGCCGCGATCCCGTCTTCATTCTCGACGGGAGCCACAACCCGCAGGGCATGCAGGTCACGGTCGAGTCGATAAAGCTGCACTTCCCCGGCAGGAAGCTCTGGTTCCTGCTCGGCGTCATGGCCGATAAGGACGTCGCCTCGATAGCCCGCCTGCTCGGGCCGCTGTCCGCCGGCTTCGCCGCCGTCGAGCCGCCGAACGCCCGCGCCATGAAGCCCGCCGAGCTCGCCGCCCTGCTTACCGAGCAGACGGGAGTCGCCGCCGAGGCCTTCGATACGATACCCGACGGCGTGAGATGGGCCGCCGAAAAGGCCGGGCCCGACGGAGTCTGCGCCGCGCTCGGCTCGCTCTACTTCTCAAATCAGGTCCGCACCGCCGTCGCGGAGCTTTGACGCTCACGGAATAAAATGCTTCTCCGCTGTCAATAATGGCAGCGGAGAGTTTTTTATGGAAAAAGGAGCGTTTTACGATGAATAATGAAGACAATAAAAAGCGCCGCTTCGGGCGCGGCGCACCGATGATCGCGCTGCTGCTTGGCCTTGCCCTGCTCGCCGGCGTCACGACCCGCATCGTCTCGGCGACGCTGAAGCATGTCGACGTCGAGTCCGTAATGAGCGTCGTCACGCAGCAGCCGACCGCGCATCCGCGCCCGACCGCCGCCCCGACGGCAAGGCCGGAGATCACGCCCGTGCCTCCCGCTACCGCGGCGCCGACGGTCACGCCCGCTCCGACGCCTGTCACGACGCCCGCCCCGTCTCCGACGCCTGCGCAGACTCCCGCTCCGACGCCGGAGGACAAGCCCGCCTCGACCGTCCCGGCAGCCTTCGTAAGGCCCGTCGCGGGGACTCTTGAGACGCCGTTTTCCGTCGAGGCGCTGGTATACAGCAGAGCCATGGCCGACTGGCGCGTACACACGGGCGCGGACTATGCCGCCGCGCTGGGGACCAAGGTCGTCGCCGTCGCGGAGGGTACGGTGCGCGAGGTGCGCGAGGACGTCCTGCTCGGCACGACGGTCGTCATAGACCACGGCGGCGGGCTCACGAGCGTATATGCAAATCTCGCCGCGCTGCCGACCGTCGCGGCGGGCGACGCCGTCGCCATGGGGCAGACCATAGGCGCCGTCGGGGCGACCTCCCTCTCCGAGGCGGCCGACGTCTGCCATCTGCATTTCGAGCTGCTCAAGGACGGCGAGCGCGTCGATCCGGAGGACTGGCTCCCCGCAGCGAGGTAGCGGCATGAGCCCGCTCAGACCCGGGCCTGCAGGGCGGACCGCAAGGTATTTTGCGGTCCGCTTTATTATTTGCCGCGGGTTTTCGGTCCCTCCCGGGAGGACGCGATCTTTTTCCGTAAAATTTCAGGCGTTTTACTGTCTGTTTAATTAATTGTTATGTAATTATTAATTAGTGTAATTATTAGTTAAGTTGCTTGACTTTTAAGCGATATTGTTTTATAAAACTGTTATATTACAGGCGGTGTGAAAAAGGAAAGCTTCTTCATTATCACCGTGTTATTACCGAAAGGAGAACAGAAGTGAAAAAGATCTTCGCACTTGTGCTGGCTGTCGTTTTCGTGCTCGCGCTGTTTGCGGCCTGCGGCAACACCCCGGCTCCCGCTCCCGCTCCGACCAGCCAGACACCCGACACCCCGGATACTCCGGACGCTCCGGACGCTCCGGATACCCCGGACGTTCCCGAGGGACCGTATGCCGTCGACGAATTCGGCATCGCCAAGGAGCCCTATGACTGGCCCCTGCCGCTGACCGACGACCCCGACACCGTCCTTTCCTACTGGTGGACGACGTACTCCCCGCAGTACATCCCCGCCGACAAGGAATACGGCGACACCGAGCTCCCGAAGGCCATCCAGGAGAGGACCGGCGTCACCGTCGAGTACATGAACATCCCCTACACCAGCCGTCAGGAGGGCTTCTCGGTCCTGCTCGCGGCGGATGATCTGCCCGACATGGTCTGCTACGCGACCGCGTACTATCCCGGCACCCCCGCCCAGATGGTCGAGGACGGCTATTTTGCCAACATCTACGATCATAAGGACTGGATGCCCAACTACCTCTATCAGTCCAAGTGGGCCGATCCCGAGGACAAGGCCACCTACGAGGCCGTCTTCTATGAGGAAGAGCTCGTCCCCATCGCCTGGTCCATGTTCGAGGGCCCCGGCGTCACCGACACCGGCTACTGCGTCCGTCAGGACATGCTCGACAAGGTCGGCCTGAAGGCTGAGGATCTCAAGACCTGGGACGACTTCTATTCCGCCATCAAGACCGTCAAGAACGAGATCGACACCGTCGAGTTCCCGCTGTGGCTGAGCTCCATGATAGAGACCGGCAACTACTGGCAGTTCAACTCCTTCGAGAACATCTCCGTCATCACCACCATCGCCATCCCGCCCGTATACTTCCGCGACGGCGAGATGACCATCGGCTGCACCTCCGAGGGCGACAAGCAGTTCGCCGAGTTCATGAGCAAGCTCTTCGCCGAGAAGCTCGTCAACCCCGACTGGCAGGGCTATTTCTTCGGAATGGCCTTCATGCCTCACACCCTCAACAACGAGACCTTCTGGCAGAGCCTCGGCGCCGGCAGCATCGTTGATACCAACAACCAGTGCACCGACCCCAACTGCAACTGGGTCCCCGTGCAGAAGCCCCTCGTGACCGAGGATCAGGTCATCCACGCAGGCACCATCCGCAGCCGTACCGCCACCGGCAACTGCTGCTTCGCCTCCAAGAACACCGACCTCGAGCTATGCATGAAGTGGTATGACTACCGCTACTCTCCCGCCGGATGGGAGCTCTTCGCCTACGGCCCCGAGGGCCTCGTAGTCGAGAAGGGCGCTGACGGCGTCCGCCGCAACACCGAGTGGGCCCTCAGCAATCCCGACGGCATCGACCTCTCCGGCCTGCTGAGCCTCTACACCGCTTCCCGCATGGTCGAGGGCGGCCTGTGCGCTTATGACGCCCAGCTCCTCAACGACAGCGGCTCCATCGCTCTTGACGCCATCGATTTCTGGACCAAGATCGATGAAGAACACTTTGACAAGACCGGCTGCCTGCCTGTCGGCGTGCGTCTGTCCACCGACCAGAGCGAGGAAGTCGGCAAGTATCGCGCCGACCTCATCACCTACGTCGCCGAGACCTTCGCCAGCTTCGTCGACGGCTCCGCCCCGCTGAGCGAGTGGGACAACTATCAGAAGACCCTCGACCAGCTCGGCCGCAACGAAGTCCTCGCCGTCTATCAGGAAGCCTACGAGGACTACCTCGCCAGATAACTCATCGGCACAGATAATACACGTTCCCAAGCATAAAAAGGGCGCTGCGGATGATCCGCAGCGCCCTTTTTGGCATATAATGTGCCAATATGGCAACTATTTTTCGGGGGTATGGCTTGTTTTCTATAATTAACAATTCTATAATATTTGCGTAGGAAAATGGCAACAGTTCCTGCACTAAAAAGCGAATCTTTTGAAAGGAGACTTAACCAAGTGAAGAAGATTCTCGCACTGGTTCTGGCTGTTCTGTTCGTTGTCGGACTGTTCGCGGCCTGCGGCAACACCCCGGCCCCCGCTCCCGCTCCGACCAGCCAGACCCCCGACACTCCGAGCAATCCGGACACCCCGGACACGCCGGATACCCCCGATACGCCGACTGATCCCGGCCTGCCCTATCAGGTCGACGAGCTCGGCATCCCCATGGAGCCCTATGATTACGAGCTCCCCCTCACCACCGAGGACGACGACACCGTCCTGAGCTACTGGTGGTGCACCTTCTCTCCGCAGTACATCCCCGAGGGACAGGAATACGGCGACACCCCGCTGCCCCAGGAAGTCCTTAAGCGCACCGGCGTGCACGTTGAGTACATCAACGTCCCGTCGACCAGCCGTCAGGACACCTTCGGCGTCCTCGTCGCCTCCGACGACCTCTGCGACATCATGTCCTGCGCCAACTACTATCCCGGCGGCACTCTGAAGATGGTCGAGGACGGCTATTTCGTAAACATCTACGACCACAAAGAGTGGATGCCCAACTACCTCTATCGCGGCAAGTGGGAGCACCCCGAGGACACCGCCACCTATGAGTCCGTGTACTACACCCCGACGATGGTCCCCCTGGCCCACGTCATGTGGGACGATCACGTCGTCACCGACTCCGGCTTCTGCGTCCGTCAGGACATGCTCGACAAGGTCGGCCTGAAGGCCTCCGATCTCCATACCTGGGATGACTTCACCGAGGCGATGAGAGCCGTCAAGGCCGAGATCGACACCGTCGAGTTCCCCCTCTGGCTCGCCGAGATGATCGAGATCAACAACTACTGGCAGTTCAACTCCTTCGAGAACGTCTGCCTGCTCTTCACCTCCCTTCCCCCGATCTACTTCAGGGAAGGCAAGCTCGAGATAGGCAACACCTCCGAGGGCGACAAGCTCTTCGCTCAGCAGCTGAACAGCTATTATAAGGAGAAGCTCCTCAACCAGGATTGGCAGAGCTACTTCTATGCTCAGGTCTTCATGGCCCACACCCTCAATAACGAGGTCTTCTGGCAGAGCCTCGGCGCCAACGCCATCGGCGACGCCGTTGCCAAGTGCACCGACCCGAACTGCAACTGGGTCCCCGTCGACAAGCCCCTCGTGACGCCCGATCAGGTCGTTCACGCCGGCACGATCCGCAGCCGTACCACCACCGGCAACTGCGGCTTCGCCACCAAGAACAAGAACCTCGAGCTCGCGATGAAGTGGATCGACTACCGCTACAGCCCCGCCGGCTGGGAGCTCTTCGCTTACGGCCCCGAGGGCGTGCTCGTTGAGAAGGACGCCAACGGCAACCGCCGCAACACCGACTGGGCGCTCAGCAATCCCGACGGACTGGATCTGACCGCGCTCGTCGCGATCTACACCTCCAGCCGCATGGTCGAGCCCGGCATCTGCGTCCCCGACGCTATGCTGCTCAACCCCGCCGGAGAGGTCGCTCTCAACGCCTGCAGCTACTGGACCTCTTTCGACGAGAAGCACTATGACAAGGCCGGCGCTCTGCCTCTCGGCGTGCGCCTCGACATTGATCAGGCCGAAGAGGTCGCCAAGTACCGCACCGACCTCGCGACCTACATCGCCGAGAATTACGGCAACTTCATAGTCGGCAACACCTCCTTCGACGCATGGCAGACCTATCAGGATACCCTTGATACGCTCGGCCGTCAGGAAGTTCTCGCCGTCTATCAGGAAGCTTACGACGATTACCTCGCCAAAAAAGGCTGAGCTCCTTTCGGAACGAAGGCGCGATGATTTTTCATCGCGCCTTTTTCCTTTGACTTTTTTGCCCATATGGTACACTTTGGCATTCTTTGTGCGATAATGGCATATTGTATAATGACCGCGCCTCTTGCGAAACAAGTTTTGTGAATTTATAATAAAAATGATATTTACGAAACATTTTCGTAAAAATTTTGAAAAGGAGGCAGTCCAAGTGAAGAAGATCCTAGCGCTCGTTCTCGTGGTCGTCTTCGTGCTTGCGCTGTTCGCAGCCTGCGGCAACACTCCGCCTACCCCGGATACCCCCGCGGCTCCGACCACCCCGAGCACTCCCGACACCCCGAGCACGCCGGATACTCCGGACACCCCGGATACTCCGGACACCCCCGACGTTCCCGAGGGCCCGTTCGCCGTCGACGACAAGGGGATAGCAACAGAGCCCTATGAGTGGCCTCTTCCCCTCACCGAGGACAACGACACCGTCCTGACCTACTGGTGGTCCACGTATTCCCCGCAGTACATCCCTGCCGAAAAGGAATACGGCGAGACCGATCTCCCGCTCGCCATCAAGGCCGCTACCGGTGTCAACGTCGAGTGGCAGAACATCCCCAACGGCAGCCGTCAGGAAATGTTCGGCGTCCTGCTCGCGTCCGACGACCTGTCTGACATGATGCACTACGCCACCGCGTACTATCCCGGCACCCCGCTGCAGATGGTCGAGGACGGCTACTTCGTCAACGTTCTTGACTACAAAGAATGCATGCCCAACTACCTGTATCAGGCCAAGTGGGCCGATCCCAACGACAAGGCCACCTACGAGTCCGTCTTCT
>JAEEGI010027379.1_pt1 | contig 10910 bp, 10 predicted proteins | sample 8958751 | NCBI WGS metagenome assembly JAEEGI01 (sample SAMN16246545, study PRJNA631951) | gut metagenome | biome: gut microbiome; feature: rumen; material: KS-attached | host: Bos | place: Iran: Karaj | collected 2018-10 | reverse complement strand
TATTTGTGGCAATAATTATTAAGTTATCTTATATTGCATTAAGTCCGACAATTGATGGGGTTAATCTAAAAGAATTTGCTAATAATAGAAATACAAAAGAAGTAATAATACAAGCTAAAAGAGGAAATATTTATGATAATAAAGGTAATACTTTAGCATCAACAGTAAACAATTATAAATTAGTGGCTTATTTAGATCCTAAAAGAACTAATAATAATAAAAGACCACAACATGTTGTTGATAAAGAAAAGACTGCTAAAGTATTAGAAGAAGTACTTGGTATAGAGTATGATTATGCTATAAAACAATTAAGCAAAGAAAAATATCAAACATATTTTGGTACTAAAGGTAATATAAATGAAACCCAAAAAAACAAATTAGAAGAATATAATTTACCTGGTATTGATTTTGAAACTGGTATTAAAAGAACATATAGTATGGGTACTTTTGCATCTTATATAATTGGTTATGCTAAATTACAAGAAGATGGAAGTATAAATGGAGAATTAGGAATTGAATCATATTATAATAATGAACTTTCTGGTATAAATGGTAAAAGCACATATCAAACGGATGCCTATGGATATACACTTCCATCAGCAGAAGTTATTACAGAAGACGCTATTGATGGTAATGATATATATCTTACAATTGATCAAAATATTCAATTATTTGCTGAAGATTTAACAAGAAACTTATCTAGTAATTATAAGATGGACTGGATGGTATTTACCGTTATGGATGCAAAAACTGGTGCTATTGTTGCATCAAGTACTTATCCAAATTTTGACCCAAATAAACTAGATATAACTAATTATATGAATCCACTTGTTAGTTATGAATATGAACCAGGTAGTACCATGAAAACATTTTCCTTTGCATCTAGTATTGAAGAAGGAAAGTATAAAGGAAATAATACTTATAGATCTGGTAGCATAACTTTAAAAGATGGGACAACAATTAGAGATCATAATAAAGTTGGATGGGGCGAAATAACTTATGATTCTGGATTTGTTCATTCATCTAACGTTGCAGCAACTAAACTTGCTCAAGTGATAGGTAGAGATAAGTTATATTCATACTACACTAATCTAGGATTTGGACAAAAAACTGGTATTGAACTTGCTAATGAGAGTGATGGAAAAATTGCCTTTAATTATGAATCGGAACTGGCAACTGCATCATTTGGTCAAGGTATAACAGTTACAGCAATTCAAATGCTTGAGGCTTTATCTGCAATAACTAATGATGGAACAACTTTAAAACCATATATTGTACAAAAAATAGTTGATAAAGATGAAGTAATATATGAAGGTGGAAGAACTGAACTTAATAAAGTGTTCAGTAAAGAGACAACTGATTATATGAAAAAATTAATGCATGATGTTGTCTATAATGGTACATCTAAAATTTGGCAACCAAGTAAAACAGTGATGATTGGTAAAACGGGAACTGCCCAAATAGCTAGTCCTAAGGGCGGATATTTAAAAGGAGAAACTGATTATACAAGAAGTTTTGCAGGAATATTCCCAGAAGATGACCCTAAATATATTGTCTACGTTGTAACTCATAAACTTGGAGCATCTAATGCTAATCCAATTGCTAAGGAACTTACCAGTGCAGTAGATAAAATTGCAGCTTATTTAGGACTTGAAGAAAATAAAAATGAGAAAGTTGAGAAAATAATTAAATTAAATAATTATATTTCTAAAGAGATATCTAAAGTAAAAGAAGAATTAAAAGATAAAAACTTAAATATTTATACATTAGGTAATGGTAAATATGTTATTAATCAATATCCTTTAAAGGGAAATGATGTAATTGATGGTAGTAAGTTGTTTTTACTTACTAATGATACTAATTATGTAATGGAAGATCTAAAGGGATGGAGTTTGAATGAAGTAAGAACATATACGAATTTACTTGGTATTAATTTGAATACTGAGGGATATGGATATGTAGTAAATCAAAGTATTACTCCAGGAGAAGCAATAGATAAAAGTGTAACATTAAATGTTACATTAAGTAAATAATTTGTATAAAATAAATAATAATTAGCCATAATCTTATTGAAAGGTAAGAGTATGGCTAATTTTAAAGTAGATATAACAGGTATTAATACTAATGATTTAATTGTTCTAAGTGATAAAGAAACTAAAGAATTATTTATTAAATTAAATAGTGGAGATAAGTGCGCTAAAGAGAAACTTATTAATGGTAATTTAAAATTAGTATTATCAATATTAAAAAGATTTAATAATTCTAAATATAATATGGATGATTTATTTCAAGTGGGAGTAATTGGTTTAATTAAAGCTATAGATAATTTTGATGTATCTCTTAATTTAAAATTATCTACTTATGCTGTTCCTTTAATACTTGGAGAGGTAAAAAGATATATAAGAGATAATACATCAATAAGGGTTAGTAGAAGTATTAAAGATTTAGCTTATAAAATATTAAAATACCAGGATGAATATTTAATTAATCATGGTGAATATCCAAGTAATTTAGAAATATCTAATTACCTGGGAATAGATGAATATGAAATATCTTATGCTCTAGATTCTTTAAAAGATCCCATGAGTATTTTTGAACCAATTTATAATGATGATGGAGATACTATTTATTTATCTGATCAAATTGCTGATAAAAAAGTTAAAAATACTGATCATGACATGTTAATATCTTTAAATAAATCATTAGATAAAATAGAAAAAAGAGAAAAAGAAATATTAATATCTAGATTTATCATTGGGAAGACACAAATGGAAATAGCGAGTACGTTAGGTATTAGTCAAGCTCAAGTATCAAGGTTAGAAAAAAGTGCTATTAACAGATTAAAAAGATTAATTAATTAGCATATTATTTAATATGGTGATCAAATGCTATTAAGTGATATGCAGAATAAAGATATAATTAATACTAAAGATGGAAATAATTTAGGAAGAATAATAGATGCTAAAATAGATATTAATGGTAAAGTAGTCTATTTTGTTGTTGAAGAAAAAAGATTAATTAGAAAAGTATCAAGAGGTGGAGATTTAACTATTTCCTTTGATAAAATTAAAAAGATTGGTGAAGATGTTATACTTGTTGAAGTATAACATTTTTCTTGTTAGTTTAATAAATTTATTTTATACTATAAGTAGGGTGATGGTATATGGCAGATATGACGTTTAAGTATAGTGCAATGAATGGTGGAAAGACACTAAATATTTTGCAAACTATTTATAGTTATGAAGAGAATGGATTTAATGTAATACTTATTAAATCAATAAAAGATACTAAAGGTAAAGATACTATATTATCTCGAAATGGAATGAATAGAAAAGTAGATATCCTACTTAAAGAAGATGAATCTTTACTTACTGAAAAGAATTATAAAAAATATTATACTGCAAAGGTTATATTAATTGATGAAGTAGAATTATTAAATAAAGATCAAATAAAAGAATTATGGATGATATCTCATTTAATAAATATTCCAGTTATATGTTATGGACTTAAGAGTAATTTTAAAGGTGAATTATTTAGTGATGGAATAGGAGAAATATTTGCAGTAGCAGATCATATTGAGGAAATTGGAAGTACATCATTATGTCCATGTGGAAGAAAAGCAGTATTTAATGCAAGAAAAGTAGATGATAAATTTACTGATGAAGGACCAATTGTAGTAATTGATGATAAAAAAAGTAATTGTGAATATGTTCCATTATGTCCAGATTGTTATTTAAGATATGTAAAAATAGGTAGCAAGGAAGCTAAAGAATTAGCCAAGTTAGTTGATAAAATTAAATAGATGTGATAGTATTTAAATAGAAAGGTGGAGTAAATATGAAGAAAGGAATATTATTAGTTTTAGCATTTGTTTTATTATTTGTAACAGGATGTGGAAAGGCAGATAAAAATTTAACTTGTACAACTACTCAAGAAGTATCAGGAATAAAAGTTGCTGCTGAAGCAAAGATGTTATTTAAAGGTGATGAATTTAATAATTTAGTATTAACTATGGATATTACTGCTACAAGTGATTTAATGAAAAATAGTTGGAGTTTAATTGAACAAACTTATGATAAACAATATGCTGCAGTTAATAAAGATGGTTTAAAAGTATCTACTAAAAAAGATGCTAGTAATTATAAGTATACTGTTATAGTTGAAGCAGATCCAGCAAAAGCATCAGCATCAGAATTATCTCCTTATGGAATGAGTTCACTTGCTGGGGCTAAAGATTCTTATGATACTGTTAAAAGTGGTCTAGAATCAGCAGGATATACTTGTAAATAATTAGTATATAATATATAATTTATATGAACGAGCGATGATGGTGTGGAATACCGGAGCTATATAAGAACGAGATTCTTCTAAAGAATAAGAAGGGTGGAACCACGGATTTATTCGTCCCTTTGTCTTTAGGAGTTTTTTCTTTAGAAAGAAGGATATTATGGAAAAATTAACAATGGATGAACTAGTAAATTATTCTAAGCAATATGGATTTATCTATCAAGGTAGTGAAATATACGGAGGACTTGCTAATGCATGGGATTATGGTCCTTTAGGAGTGCTTTTAAAACAAAATATTAAGAATGCATGGTGGAAGAAGTTTATTCAAGAATCCAACTATAATTATGGACTTGATTCAGCAATTTTAATGAATCCTAAAGTTTGGGTAGCATCAGGGCATGTAGCATCATTCTCAGACCCTTTAATTGATTGTAAGAAATGTAAAGGAAGATTTAGAGCAGATAAATTAATTGAGGATGCAACTCATGGGGACGTTACTGGAGATGGAATGAGTAATGAAGAATTAATTAGTAAAATGAAGGAACTAAATATTCAATGTCCAAATTGTGGTAGTGATGATTTTACTGATATTAGGAAATTTAATTTATTATTTGAAACATATCAAGGTGTAACTGAAGATGCTAAAAATAAAGTATATTTAAGAGGAGAAACTGCTCAAGGTATATTTGTTAATTTTAAAAATGTTGAAAGAAGTATGCGAGCTAAAATACCTTTTGGTATTGGCCAATATGGTAAAAGTTTTAGAAATGAAATAACTCCAGGTAATTTTATATTTAGAACGAGAGAATTTGAACAAATGGAATTAGAATTCTTCTGTAAACCTGGTACTGACTTAGAATGGTTCGGTTTTTGGAAAAATTATTGTATAGATTTTTTAAAAACATTGGGAATAAAAGAAGAAAATCTAAGATATCGCGATCATTCTAAAGAAGAATTATCATTCTATAGTAATGCTACTACTGATATAGAGTATTTATTTCCATTTGGATGGGGAGAATTATGGGGAATAGCAGATAGAACCGATTATGATTTAGGTGTTCATATGGAACATTCTAGTGAAGATTTAAGATATTTAGATCCAGATACTAATGAAAAATATCTTCCATATGTAATTGAACCATCTGTCGGAGTAGATAGATTACTTTTAACTATACTTTGTGATAGTTATACTAAAGAGACAGTAGATAATGAAGAAAGATTAGTATTAAAGATTAAACCTGCCTTAGCACCGATTAAAGTAACTGTATTACCTTTAATTAAGAAATTCCATGGCGATAAAGCGACAGAAATATATCAAAAATTAAGTAAGTATTTTAGTGTTACATATGATGAAGCAGGTAGTATTGGTAAGAGATATAGAAGATGTGATGCTGTTGGTACACCATTTTGTATAACTGTTGATGATAATACTTTAAATGATAATAAAGTTACTATTAGAAATAGAGATACAATGGAACAAATAACACTAGAAATAGAGGAAATAAAAGATTATATTGAGTCAAAAATAGTCTTGTAAAAGTTTATAATGTTTGATAAAATTAAATAGTAGTCTAGGAGGATATGATTTTATGGCATTTAAAGGTAAAATTAAAAACTTTTTTAGCGGTGATGATGAAAAAGAAAATGGAACTGAGGAAGGATTTTACGACCTAAGCGAAGCTGAAGCATTAAAAGAAGCTCAAACTAGTGGTAGTAAAATGATTTTACTTGAACCTAGAAGTTTTTCAGAAGCCCAAGCAATTGCGGATAATCTAAAAAAACGTAATAGTGTTGTGGTTAATTTAAAAAGGGTTACTAGTGCTCAAGCAAAAAGAATAATTGACTTTCTATCTGGTTGTATTTATGCAATAAGTGGAAATATGCAAAAAATTGGAGTAGGTATTTATTTATGCACTCCTAAAAATGTTAATGTTCAAGGAACAATAACAGATGATACTGATAAAGGGCAAAAAGGAACAGAAGACGAATTAGATTGGTAATATAGAAAGCGGTTGAAATAGTTATGAGGAAATTCAATAATAGTTTTCCTGGTTATAATAAAAATGAAGTTAATTCTTTTGTAAATAATGTAACTATAGAATATGAATCTATGTTAAATAAGTTAAAAAATGCTGATAATGAAATAGCAGAATTAAAAAAAGAATTAACCCATTATAAAAATATTGAAAGCACTTTGAATAGAGCTATTTTAATCGCGGAAGAATCTTCTCAAAATATTAAGAGAGTAGCGTATGATGAAGCTAAGACTATAATTGAGGATGCTAAAAAGAATGCATCTAGAATTATGAATAATGCATTAATTAAAGCTGAGAAAGTGGAAGATGAAGCAAATTACTTAAGAAGACAATTTGCATCATATAAAAGAAGATATAAGGGAATCTTAGAAGAAGAGTTAGATAAAATCGAAAGATTAGATGTTGAATAGTGTAGTTTAATACTACACTTTTTATGGAGGTTTTAAATGAAAACAAGAGTTATAAGTGCAATTATAGCGATTATATTAGTAGTACCATTTATATACTATGGAGGTATTCCTTATGCATTAGCGGTTAGTTTCTTAGCATTATATTCTTATAAAGAAATACTTGATTTAAAGAAACTAAATAAAGATATACCTAGTATAGTAAAAATATTTGGGCTAATTGCATTATGCTATTTACTAGTTGGTAATTATGATGAAAGCATGATAAACATAACTATTAATTACCAAATGGTTATATTGCCTATACTTTGTTTATTATTACCTAGTGTTTTTTATGATGAAAAAGATTATTCATTAAATGATGCCTTATATTTATTAGGTTTTATATATTTAATTGGTATATCATTTAATTTAATGATAGATGTTAGAAATATAAATATCTATTTATTAATATATTTAATTAGTATTACAGTGTTTACTGATACATTTGCTTATGTAATAGGAACACTTATTGGTAAACATAAAATGTCTCCTAAAATAAGTCCTAAAAAGTCTTGGGAAGGATTCTTTGCAGGATCACTTGGAGGATCTGTAGTAGCATTAATTATATATAGTAATTTAGTTAGTAAATTAGATTATAAAATTGTTTTGTTAACTATATGTTTAACAATAGTTGGTCAAATTGGAGATTTAGTATTTAGTAAAATAAAAAGAGAAAATGAAATTAAAGATTTTTCTAATATAATGCCAGGACATGGTGGGGTATTAGATAGATTTGATAGTTTTATTTTTGTAATACTAGCTTATGTATTAGTTAGTTTAATGATTTAGAAAGAGAGATTATTATGTGGATTTTAACATTATTAGTATTTATTTTAATTCTTGGATTAATAGTATTTGTACATGAATTAGGTCATTTTTTATGGGCTAAGAAATTTGGTGTATATATCTATGAATTTTCTATTGGAATGGGGCCGGTTATTTATACTAAGAAGGGTAAAGATGGTATAAATTATAATATAAGGGCATTTCCAATTGGAGGATTTGTATCAATGGCTGGTGAAGTTTATGAAGATGATAAAGATGTACCTAAAGAGAGATGTCTATGTAATAAGCCAGTATGGCAAAGAGTAATAGTAATGGCAGCAGGGGTAGTAAATAACTTCTTATTGGCTTTAGTAATATTATTTATTATGGCATTTATTTGGGGTAGTCATTCTTTAACTCCGACAATCGATGCAGTAATGGATGGATATCCTATGGCTGAAGCCGGTGTTGTTAAAGGTGATGTTATTGTTTCCATTAATAATCATAAAGTAACTTACTGGGATGAAGCACAAATATTACTTTATTATAAAAATGAATCTAATGCTTATGATTTTCGTATTAAACATACTGATGATACAATAGATGATTATAAAATAACTCCGAAAGAAGAAACTGGGGAAGATGGTACAGCAAGGAAAGTATTTGGTATTAGTATTAATCAAGATGAAACTGTTGGTTTATTTAACAAAATTAAATATGCTTTTGAAAAGTTTGCTGCAATAGTATCATCAATGTTACTTACTATTTGGGGATTAATTACTGGTAAGATATCATTAAATGCTATGTCAGGACCAGTAGGAATATATAATGTGGTTGGTGAAAGTATATCATATGGGTTATATAGTGTTATTTATTTAATAGCTTATTTATCTATTAATGTTGGAGTAATCAATATATTACCATTCCCAGCCTTTGATGGTGGAAGAATCTTCTTTTTACTAATTGAAAAAATAAAAGGTAGTCCAGTAAATCAAAAATTTGAAAATACTTGTCATACAATTGGATTTATCTTATTAATGATATTAATAATTTATATAACAATTAAAGATATAATTAATTTATTCTAAGAAGCATCTGCTTCTTTTTTTGTGTTATAATATTATTGTTCTTGTAGCTCAGTTGGATAGAGCGTACGCCTCCGACGCGTAAGGTCGAGAGTTCAATTCTCTCCAAGAACTCCATCTAAATTTAATAGAACAAATTAGTTCTATTTTTTATTGACTATAATTTTTTATTGTAGTATATTGTTTACAATTCAGGGTGGTGATAAAATCAAAACATATATAGTTTTGGATGAATCTGGTGCAATGCATCTAAAAAATGAAAGATTTTTTGTTATAGCAGGTTTTGTAACAAAAGAACTTCACAAAGTTAAATCAGTTCATAAAAAAGTTGAAGAATTAGTCAAAGAAAAGAAAAACATTCCTATTAATCAAAAAGTAGAATTAAAATCGTCTAAAATTAATAGTAGTCAACAAGCATTATTTATTAATGCACTTTATAATATATCTGGAGTTATTCCAATTGCCATAATTGTCGATAAAGATAATTTGTCTAGATTTGCAGCTTCAGAAAATGTCGCCTATAATTTTTTTGTCAAAAACTTATTGAAGTATTTATTTAACTGTAATATTTCTAGTCTTAAAACTGATAAAATAGAATTAAGAGTTGATAATAGAAACAATTCAGTTAAAACTCTTAAGGATTTGGAATCTTTTTTGACTTGGGAATTTGAATTAAGAAATATTGATATTACAGTTAAATATTTAGATTCAAAAAATAATAGAGAAGTTCAAATGGCCGATTATGTGGCAAATATGTTTTGGAAAAAATATAATAGTATAAATAATACATTACCGCCAAAAGTTACTAAAATATATAAGACTAAAATGTCCAGATTTCCTATAAATAAATTTGGAAAAAATCCTAGCATAAAAGAAAAATGTATGTTATAATTTCATTCAGAAGACCTTTAAGGTGTATCGGATCAAAGCAAAATTGCGTATATTCTAACTGTATGTTAAGTACAGGATCCCTTAGGCAAAAAAGTAACTCAAATTAGTTACTTTTCTTTTGTTTTCAGTAAATAAATGTTATAATATTTATTAGGTATAGTGAGGTTATAACATGAATTATTTAGACACTCTTAATAAAGAACAACTTGAAGCAGTTAAGCATATTGAAGGACCCTCTCTAGTAGTAGCAGGAGCTGGTTCTGGTAAGACTAAAGTACTTACTACAAGAATTGCTTATCTAATAGATAATGGTATTTATAGTGGTAACATTCTTGCTATAACATTTACTAATAAAGCTGCTAAAGAAATGAAAGATAGAGTTAATAAATTAGTTGAAGAAAACTATGCTTTTGTTGGTACATTTCATTCTTTTGGCTTAAGAATACTAAAAGAAAATTATGAATTAGTTGGTCTTCAAAAAAACTTTACTATTCTAGATAGTGATGATGTTTTAAGTGTTATTAAAAAGATAATGAAGGATTTAGATATAAATGTTAAAGATATATCACCATCTTATATTAGAAATAGAATAAGTTTTATTAAAAATGAAATGTTAACAGATGCTGAAGTATCAAGATTATTTTTAACTGAAGTAGAGAAGATAGCTAGTAAAGTATATTTTGAATACAACAAAGTATTAAAAAAGAATAATGCAGTGGATTTTGATGATTTACTTAAATTACCAGTTGAGTTATTTATGAAGAATGAAGAAGTATTAAATAAATATCAAGATAAATATCAATATATATTAATTGATGAATATCAAGACACTAATGAAGTACAATATAAATTAGTTAAATTACTAGCTGAAAAATATCGTAATATCTTTGTTGTTGGAGATCAAAATCAAGCTATATATGGGTTTAGACAAGCTAATTATAAGAATATATTGAATTTTGAAAAAGATTATCATGATGCTAAAGTAATAGTCTTAAATCAAAATTATCGTAGTACTACTAATATATTAAATGCTGCTAATTCAGTTATTAAGAATAATGTTAATAGAAAAGAAGTTAATCTATTTAGTGAGTTAGGTGAAGGAGTTAAAGTTAAATATTTACGAAGTAATGATGATAAGGGAGAAGTAAATATTGTTATTAATGAAATAAAAGAATTATTAAGTAGTGGATATAAGAAAAGTGATATAGCAATTTTTTATAGAACTAATGCTCAATCAAGAATATATGAAGAAGCAATGCTTAAAGAAAACTTTCCATATAAAGTAGTAGGAGCATTCTATTTCTATAAAAGAAAAGAAATAAAAGATTTAATAAGTTATTTAAAATTAATTAATAATCATGATGATGATATTTCACTAAAAAGAGTTATTAATGAAC
>JAEEGI010027375.1_pt1 | contig 10911 bp, 5 predicted proteins | sample 8958751 | NCBI WGS metagenome assembly JAEEGI01 (sample SAMN16246545, study PRJNA631951) | gut metagenome | biome: gut microbiome; feature: rumen; material: KS-attached | host: Bos | place: Iran: Karaj | collected 2018-10 | reverse complement strand
GTTGAAGTTCTTAATGCGCAATACTGCATTGATAGCATCGTCGGGCTCGATGTTCAGCATATTCTGGATAGCACGGCCCTTCGAGTTCTTGTCGCCCTCAGGAATCTCATAGCACTTCTGCCAGTAGCAGCGACCCTTCTGGGTGAAGAAAAGCAATGTGTTGTGCATAGTGGCAGGATAGATATACTCGGTGAAGTCGTTGTCACGATGGCGGGCAGCTTTGGCTCCGACACCTCCACGACCCTGCTCGTGGAACTCGTCAAGCTTGGTACGCTTGATGTAACCCATGTGCGAGATAGTGATGACAACGGGATCATCGGGATAGAAGTCTTCGGCATTGAACTCGTGGTCGAAGGGAATAATCTCAGTACGACGCTCGTCGCCATACTTCTCCTTCACCTCCTGCAGCTCGTCTTTCATCACCTGCTTGCAACGCTCGGGGTTGTCGAGAATTTCCTGCAAGTCGGCAATGAGTTTCTGCAAGTCGTCAAACTCCTGATGCAGCTGATCGACACGCAGACCTGTCAACTGCGACAGACGCATATCAACGATAGCCTTCGACTGCAGTTCATCCAGATTGAAGCGTTCCTCCAAGTTGCGCTGAGCGTCGCTGGGGGTCTTGCTGTTACGGATGATGTGTACCACCTCGTCGATGTTGTTGACAGCAATAATCAAACCTTCCAAGATGTGGGCACGCTCCTGTGCTTTTTTCAAATCGTACTTGGTGCGACGGATAGTCACATCATGACGATGCTCAACGAAATACTGGATGCACTCCTTGAGGGTCAACAGGCGGGGACGTCCCTTCACCAAAGCGATGTTATTCACTGAGAATGAGGACTGTAGCGCAGTCATCTTAAACAATTTGTTGAGCAGCACATTGGCATTGCAATCGCGCTTGCAGTCAACCACGATACGCATACCCTGACGACCAGATTCGTCGTTCACATTGGCAACGCCCTCTATCTTGTGCTCATTGGCAAGGTCGGCAATATACTTCACCAAATCAGCCTTGTTGACACCATAGGGAATCTCGGTCACCACAATCTTATCGTGCGTCTCACCAGTCTCGATTTCAGCCTTGGCACGCATCACGATACGGCCACGTCCTGTCTCGTAGGCATCCTTCACTCCCTGCAGACCATAGATATAGGCACCTGTGGGGAAGTCGGGACCTGGGATAAACTGCATCAGACCTTCGGTATCGATATCAGGATTATCAATGTAGGCACAGCAACCGTCAATCACCTCGCTCAGGTTATGGGTAGGCATATTGGTAGCCATACCGACGGCAATACCGTTACCACCGTTCACGAGGAGGTTAGGAATCTTGGTAGGCATAACGGTAGGCTCGACGAGCGAATCGTCGAAGTTGTTCGTCATATCAACAGTGTCCTTCTCCAGGTCGTCCATGATGTGCTCACCCATCTTGGAGAGACGGCACTCCGTGTAACGCATAGCTGCAGGAGAGTCACCGTCCACCGAACCGAAGTTACCCTGACCGTCAACCAGCGTATAACGCAGGTTCCAGTTCTGGGCCATGCGCACCAGTGCTCCGTAAACAGAGCTGTCGCCATGGGGGTGATACTTACCGAGCACCTCACCAACCACGCGCGCACACTTCTTGTAAGGCTGTGTCGAAACGTTGTTGATGTTCATCATACCGTAGAGGATACGGCGATGAACAGGCTTGAATCCATCACGAACATCAGGCAGCGCACGCGCTACGATTACCGACATGGAGTAGTCGATATACGAGGATTTCATCTCCTCCTCAATGTTGATTTTAATAATTTTGTCTTTGTCGAATGTCTGATCCATTATATCATTTTAAATTTAACTATTTACAATCAACCGTTTTTGGGGGCAATTTTGCGTTTAAGGCCATTTAAAAGCCCGCTAACGCGTTTTTACCTTTTTTGTTTGACATGCAAAGGTAAGCATTAGCGGGCAAATAGCAAAATAAATTAACTTTTATTGCCTATTTAACGACATATTTCTTTCCATTCTTGACAACAATACCCTTATAGTTATCGCTGACACGCTGACCATTCAGGTTAAAGAGGGGTGCATCAGTCTTCTCACCCACCCTGACGGCATTGATACCTGTGGGGTCGTTGACGGTGAAGAAGAGCTCGAGTAACGGATAAGGATAATAATAATACATTCCATATCCAGGAAATTCTTCGTTCGAATAGAAATAAACGAGGAATTTATAGCGCTGATTGTTCTTCAAACCAGTAAATTCAGCTTGGGCAGGAGTAGCCAATTTAACACCTGCTGCAAGGGTGATTTTCTTACGTACAACAATCGGGTCGCCCGTTGCTGTACCTGAAGCATCGACAGGAATCAGGCGACACTCAATGTAATCATCATATGCATTGGTGCCTTTATTCTCAATTGTCAACTTGGGACGGAACGTCGTCACAGACAATTCGCCGTCTTTCCCTTCTTGTTTTATATTGTCTTCAGACCAACTCGACAGATCCAGAACCTGTTTTCCGATATCCCTGAAGTTGATCTTGTCAGTAGATTTATAGATAACGTTCTCTCCTCCTGAGTCAGAGGTGATATAGTACTCAAACTCACCTACTTTTGTGGACTTGAATGCAATCGTGAGTGTTTCCGTCTCACCCTTAGCGGCATAGCCGGAGACACCTCCCACAGATTTATCCACGCCCTTAAGCCACAAGTAGAACATATTTTCGTTGCTCTCGTTATTCTGAGGACGTGTCCATGTTACAGTGGCCGACATAGGACGATACACTACATTGTCGCCTACAATGCTTACCGATATATCACCATAATTTTTGGGGAAGGTATTCGACAATGTCAGTTTCGTTCCATTGATGGTAGCATACACTATGCATCCTGTATCAGTCATGCGAGGCGTCTTCCACTCCGTCTGGCCTTTTATCCGATATAACGCACGGATTTCATAGGTGCCATTATACCAATTAGCTCCAAAGGTACGCATCGGAACACCGATAGTTTGTTTTGTACTTAAATCAATCTCCTGATAATCCCCAGAAGGTTTCAGTTCTTGGTAAGGTGTGCCATCCATCGTATAAGCCCAAAGGGTGTATTGAATGATAGGAGCAGTTATACCAGAATAGGAAAATCCTGCATCCATTTTTACGTCCACAAAGTCCTTATAAGAACTTGCGCGGGTATATTCCTTGCTGTAACCAGCCTCATCAGGTATCTCTATGAAATTATAGATATACGGTTCTGATGCAACATCGCCAGTTTCGGGCTTCTTCAGATTGAATATTGCTACTTGAGTAATGGGATAGCCGTTGCCGGAAGGACCGCCACCGATACCCTTGGCGTCGGGATTGAGGGTCGCCAACGTGAAATAGCCGTCCTCAGAGCCTCCCCATCCCCAATTGACGTGGAAGAAACCTTTACCATCGTACCCGTCAATGACAAACTGGTGACCGGAACTCTCATTAAAACCACTATAGAGCACCACTCGCTTGGCAACTATCTCATCGTAAATCATCTTTTCCCACTCCTCAGTAGAGAAACCGGCACGTCTTGCCTCTTTAGCTGACGAGCTATAACCAAAATAACCAACCAATGTATTCACATGAACAGAACCTGATGAAGAACCGCTGCCATACTGCATTTTGACAGACTGACCGCAGTAGCGCATCAGTTTGGCCACTTCGGCAGAATCTGCTTCCGTATAATTCTTCTCACCGTTTTTGGTGATGTAAGTCATCTTAAGATGATTTTCCCAGTCGAAGGTGGTAGCAGGAAGTGCTGGCACATCTATATCTGCGTCGCCATCCTTTTTCTCAGATTTGTAGCCATCCAATGCTTTAACGCTTTCTGGCCACTTGTAATACTGCATCGCAATGGCCATACCTGTAGCTGTACAACCGGTATAGGTTGGACGATAACTATATTCTGTATCCTCTTTTTTGGCTTTATAAGGTTCTTGAGGACACATACCATTATACGGTGCGCTCTGATCCCACTTCGCAGTTTCCAGCAATACTTTCTCAGTACCGGGGGCACGGTGTGGGGCTGCCAAGCTAACACCATCGCCCAGCGACTTAATCTGGCGGGCATAGTCCTGCAACCAGAACGCTACATTCACAGGGAGATTGTTCAAATCAAGACTACCAGCATCAGCATAGCCCAAAATGGACTCGGTGCGGTCGTCGGCACTGACGATGACAAAACCTTGGTTGCCATCGGCATTAAATACATAGAATGCATCCTGAGCAAAGGTGTTGGCTGTTGCTGAACGGCGCAGGTTCTTCTGCTGGAACGAACGTCCCTGCAAGAACTGTTGCGCCTTACGGAGTGCTTCCTGTTCTGTTACATTGCCTGCTGTCAATGACATACTGGCAAGCAATGCAGTCATGACTAGTAAACTTTTCTTCATAAGCATTATAAATAAATATCACCTAACAATTATTTTATCACATATTTCTTTCCGTTCTTGACAACGATACCCTTCTTGGGGCTGCTCACGCGCTGTCCGTTCAGGTTGTAGATGGGTGCATCATCCTTCTTGCCAGCCTTAACGGCATTGATACCTGTGGAAGTGTTGACGGTGAAGTAGCTTTCGTCAAAGGTCTTGTAATAGGTAGCACCTTCGTTCGTATAGTAACTAACCTCGAACTTATAGCGCTGATTATTTGTCAGGTTTGTAAACGTTGCCTGGACGGGGTTGGTGCCCGTACTGCTGCCTGCCTTCAAATCCAGCATACAGCGCATACTCTTTGTTTCGCCTGTGGCTTTGTTGTTGCCATCAACAGGAGTCAATCCTAATACGACATAGTCGTAGTAATCGTTGCTACCCTGATTGGTCAAGGAAACCTCCACCTGGAAATCAAGAGCCTTCAGGATTTTCCCGTCGTCAGAGAAATTAGGACCATACCATTTGTCATACCTCAACTGCTGTTGCTTTACATCAACGATGGTGACATCCTCAAATTCATAGATGGTTCCGTCGTCACCGTCCGGGTCGGAAGTAATGTAATAATAGCACTTGCCCGTTCTCGAAGGTTTGAAGACCATTATCAGCGTCTCCGACTCGCCCTTGGCCACATTAGAGGATATTGCTGCAACAGGTTTCGCGTCCCCATCCAGCCACAGGTAGAATTTGTTCTCGTTGGCATTGTTGTTCTTTGGTCTTGTCCAATTGATGGTAACCGTCATTGGGCGGTTAACCACAAAGTCGCCTTCCATCAACCCACTATTTATTTTATAAGGCATGGGACGATGGCAGGTCAATGTCAGTTCATTGCCCGCAATCTCTGCCGTAACTGTTGATGCAATGTAATCGGGAGTGGGTTCTTTCCATTCGCCTTTTCCCACAATCTGGTAGAAGGTGCGCAACTCATAGGTGCCGTCGGCAAGGTCGCTACCAAAGGACGACTTGGTGATCGAATGCAGGGATTTACAGCTGATCAGGTCAAACGCTGTTTCCTTCAACACATCGCCCTTCTTCTGGCCGTTCTGCCAAGCTTCTATCTTATACTTTATCTTCTCGTCATTATTTCCTAAGGATTTGAAGTACGAACAGAGGGCTACATTCTGGAAGTCTTCCGTAGGGGAATTACGATCATATTCTGCCGTGAAACCTCTGCCTAAGTCTGTACTGTTCATTATCACGCTCTCTGAGGGCACATCACCCTCGGCAGGCTTCTTCAGTCCGACGATGGCTTCCTGCCACAAGCTATAACCGTTGTCATAAGAATAGCCTGCGATGTCCTTGACGCTGGGATTCAGTGTCGACAATGTGAAGTAGCCGTCGCCAGTGCCTCCCCATCCCCAATTGACGTGGAAGAGTCCCTTGCCGTCGTAACCGTCAATGACAAACTGATGGCCCACGCCCAAGCCGGTACCACAATAAAGCACCACTCGCTTGGCAACTATCTCGTCGTAGATGATCTTCTCCCACTCGCTGTTCGTAAATGCGCTACGGTTGATTTCTCTGGCACATGGGCTGAATCCGAAATAATTCACCATCGTCTTCGCATGAATGTCTGCTATTGAAACTACACTGCTGTAAGCCATTTCAACAGACTGACCGCAGTAGCGCATCAGTTTTGCCACTTCGGCTGAATCGGCATCCGTGTATTTCTTATCATCGCTGTCATACTCATCCTTCAGATGTGTGTAGTCGAAAGTTGCAGCTGGAAGTTCACCCACATCAAATCCCTTCTTTCCATCCTTTTCCGGCACCGTGTAGGCATTGAGTCCCTTCACGCTCTTCGGCCATTCATAATACTTCATCACAATGGCCATAGCTGTGGCTACACAACCGGTATAACACTGACCTTTGTCGTCTTTAGGACACATACCGTTATACGGTTCTTCCTGATCCCATTTGGCTGTTTTCATCAAGACTTTCTCCGTACCAGGGGCACGATGAGGGGCTGCCAAGTTGACACCCTCGTCGAGCGACTTTATCTGGTGGGCATAGTCCTGCAACCAGGCGGCAGCATTCGCGGGGAGTCGGTTCAAATCAAGACTGCCTGCATCAGCATAACCCAGAATAGTCTCCGTACGGTCGTCGGCACTCACAATGACGAAACCCTGATTACCGTCTGCATTAAACACATAGAAAGCATCCTGTGCAAAGGTATTGGCTGTTGCTGCACGACGCAGGTTCTTCTGCTGGAACGAGCGACCCTGCATGAACTGCTGAGCCTTACGGAGTGCCTCCTGTTCTGTCACATTGCCTGCACAAACTAATAGACTAACAAAAGATAATGCGAAGCTAAGTATAGTTTTTTTCATCCGCTTTAGAGTTTGCTTTTAAATATAATAATGTAAACACCTGCAAAGGTATCAATAATTTCACAAGCCACCAAATTTTTAACTAAAAAACAAACATCATCCATCTACCATCAATAATCCGGTTCCAGTCCCTTCTACAAGTTTTTTCGCAAGCATGTATATTAAGAGACATTCACATTGTTTCACAATCGGAGACAGGGTAAATGTGAATTTGTGATTTAAAGCAAATTATTTTTTGAACGATGGTGTTTTAAATACGCTGTTTAATACAAAAATTAGCCCTATCTTTGCAGCGGGATTCCCAAACAGGGGGCAAGCAGGGGCCGGTTCCCATTCGCCTCCCATTCGGTTCCCATTTATATCTATTATATTGTAGTTTTCTGAATTTGTTTAAAATGACAATGAAGCATATTTTGGCACGATGTTTGCATGATGGCAGATGTATGACAAGTCAATTTTCACCAAAAGTATCCGAGATTCTCGCCTATTCACGCGAGGAGGCTGCACGACTGGCAAGCAGAAGCGTGGGGCCCGAACACCTGTTGTTGGGCATCATGCGCATCAAGGACGGACCTGTGAATAACGTCTTCCGCCGACTGGACATCGACTTGGCGTCGGTAAAGACGGCACTGGAGTCGCGTGTTCGAGAAGACGAAATAGGAATGCCCATCAACACCAACGAACTGGTGCTCAACGAGAAAGCCAGCAACATCCTGAAACTGGCTGTGCTGGAAGCCCGCATCCAGCGCACCACACGCGTTGAGGAACAGCACTTGCTGTTGGCCATCCTGCACGACCAGGTAGAGAACGGAGCAAAAGTAGTATTAGAAATGAACAATATGAATTACGAAGATACACTGACGCTGCTGAGCGTCAAGAACGGCATCGGTATGCCCGATGAAGACTACGAGGAGGAAGAGGAGTCTGCAGCTGGCAGCCAGCATCAGTCGTCGGCAGGCAACCAGCAGACGACCACACAGACCAAGCAGCAGAAGAAGTCGAAGACACCAGTGCTCGACAATTTCTCGACCGACCTGACACAACAGGCCTTGGACAACAAGCTCGACCCTGTTGTAGGCCGTGAGCGTGAGATACAGCGCGTGGTGGAGATATTGGGCAGACGAAAGAAGAACAACCCCATACTGATAGGCGAACCCGGTGTCGGTAAGAGCGCCATCGTCGAGGGACTGGCACAGATGATTGCCCGTCGGGAGTGCTCGCCTATGCTCTTCGGCAAGCGACTGGTGACACTCGATCTGACAGGTGTTGTGGCTGGTACGAAATATCGCGGACAGTTTGAGGAACGCCTGCGCCAACTCATCAAGGAACTGGAACAGAATCAGGAAGTGATCATCTTCATCGACGAGATACACACCATGATTGGCGCTGGTTCCACACCCGGTTCTATGGATGCTGCCAACATCCTGAAACCCGCCTTGGCAAGGGGCACCATACAATGTATCGGTGCTACGACTCTCGACGAATACCGCAACTCCATCGAGAAGGACGGAGCACTGGAGCGCCGATTCCAAAAGGTACAGGTGGAACCCACCACTTCGGAAGAGACACTGCAGATTCTGCATAACATCAAAGACCATTATGAGCGCCACCACCACGTGAGCTATACTGACGAGGCACTGGCTGCATGTGTCAAATTGTCAGACCGCTATATCAGCGACCGTCAGCAACCCGACAAGGCCATTGACGCTATGGACGAGGTGGGTTCGCGCGTACATCTTAATAATGTGCAGATGCCGCCCGAGATAGCCCAATTGGAACAGGAGCTGAAAGAGGTGACAGAGAAGAAGCAACTGGCAGTGAAGAACCAGAACTTCGAACTGGCAGCAGGATATCGCGACCGCCAGACGGTGATGGAAGGTCAGTTGGCAGAACTGAACCGCAAATGGCAGGAAGGCGACATCGACGACCGTCAGACGGTGACTGAGAAGGAGGTGCAGGACGTCGTGTCGATGATGACCGGTGTTCCCGTTCAGCGAATGGCACAGGAGGAAGGCATCCGACTGAAGGGTATGGCAAAGGAACTGCAGAAGCACGTCATTGCTCAGGACAAAGCCATCGAAAAGATGGTACATGCCATCCAGCGCAACCGCGTCGGACTGAAAGACCCCAACCATCCGATTGGCGTATTCATGTTCCTGGGACCGACAGGTGTCGGCAAAACCTATCTCGCCAAGAAACTGGCTGAGTTCATGTTTGGCACGAGCGAAGCGCTCATCCGAGTAGATATGAGCGAATACACGGAAGCCTTCAACGTCTCACGACTGATTGGAGCACCTCCGGGCTACGTCGGCTATGAGGAGGGAGGTCAGTTGACCGAGCGCGTGCGTCGTCACCCCTACTCCATCGTGCTGCTCGACGAAATCGAGAAGGCCCACGGCAATGTGTTCAACCTCCTGCTGCAAGTGCTCGACGAGGGACGACTGACCGACGGCAACGGACGCTTTGTCGATTTCCGCAACACCGTCATCATCATGACTTCGAATGCTGGCACACGCCAACTGAAGGACTTCGGACGCGGTGTGGGATTCACCAGTGCAGGTTCAGGTGCACTGATGCTCAACGAACAGGATAAGGAACACGCACGACAGATAGTGCAGAAAGCACTCTCAAAGCAGTTCTCGCCAGAATTCCTGAACCGACTCGACGAAATTATCACCTTCGACCAATTGGATCTCGAAGCCATCAAGCAGATTATCGACGTGGAACTCGAAGGACTCTACAAGCGCATCAGCGATATGGGATACACCATCGACCTCAGCGAGGATGCCAAGAAATTTGTGGCAGAGAAAGGCTACGACGTACAGTTTGGCGCTCGACCGCTGAAGCGAGCCATCCAAAACTATATCGAAGACGGTATATCCGAACTCATCGTCGATGGAGAGTTGCCGCCAGGCAGTGTCATCCATATCAACAAAGAGGAAAATCAAGAAAAGTTGTCGTTCACAGTGTGAGCGACAATTTTTTGTTTTCGCACACACCAAGCATGGGAAATTATGTCATTTTTCGATTGATTTGAATCAAAAGGTGACAAAAAGATACTTTTTTCGTTATTTTTTTGATAAAATGTTTGGTAATTCAAATTTTTGATGTAATTTTGCATCCGAAATTATTCAAGCATAGTAATTCAATAAGTATAACAACCAAAAAAAGGAAAAAAGATTATGAATGCAGCACAAGTTGTTGAGAATCTGAAGCAGCGCTTCCCCAACGAGCCTGAGTACATCCAGGCAGTAAGTCAAGTTCTTCCTACTATCGAAGAAGAGTACAACAAGCACCCCGAGTTTGAGAAGGCCAACCTCATTGAGCGCCTCTGCATCCCCGATCGTGTTTGCGAATTCCGTATCACATGGGTTGACGACCAGGGTAAGGTACAGACCAACATGGGTTATCGTATCCAGCACAACAATGCCATTGGTCCGTACAAAGGCGGTCTGCGTTATCACAAGAGTGTAAACCTCGGTATCCTGAAGTTCCTGGCTTTCGAGCAGACTTTCAAGAACTCACTGACCACACTGCCTATGGGTGGTGCCAAGGGTGGATCTGACTTCTCTCCACGTGGCAAGAGCGACGCTGAGGTAATGCGTTTCTGCCAGGCATTCATGAACGAGCTCTATCGCGTTATCGGTCCCGACGAGGACGTACCTGCAGGTGATATCGGTGTTGGTGGTCGTGAGGTAGGTTATCTCTATGGTCAGTACAAGAAGCTGACTCACCAGTTCCAGGGCGTGCTCACTGGTAAGGGAATCCCCTTCGGTGGTTCACTCATCCGTCCTGAGGCTACTGGTTATGGCACGGTTTACTTCCTCACCTCAATGCTGGCTACCCGTGGTATCGAGCTGAAGGGCAAGAAAGTGCTCATCTCTGGTTCAGGTAACGTAGCTCAGTATGCTACTGAGAAGTGCATCCAGCTGGGTGCTACCGTACTGACACTCTCTGACTCTGACGGTTACATCTACGACCCAGACGGAATCGACGAGGCTAAGCTCGCTTACGTGAAGGAGCTGAAGAACGTTGAGCGTGGACGTATCAAGGAGTATGCTGAGGAGTATCCTAACGCAGTATATCACGCTGGTGAGCGTCCTTGGCACGAGAAGGCCGACATCGCTCTGCCTTGCGCTACACAGA
>JAEEGI010027370.1_pt1 | contig 10913 bp, 8 predicted proteins | sample 8958751 | NCBI WGS metagenome assembly JAEEGI01 (sample SAMN16246545, study PRJNA631951) | gut metagenome | biome: gut microbiome; feature: rumen; material: KS-attached | host: Bos | place: Iran: Karaj | collected 2018-10 | reverse complement strand
GTGGAGCTGTTGGTCGAGGAAAGTTTTGTCCCAATATAGGTCGAGGCCTATTTCACCGACGGCGACGTACTTTTTTGAATTGAAAGGTGAAAAATGAAAATTGAAATTATTGAGGTCTTGAGATGCCCGCTCCTGCGAGATTTCACTTTTCAATTTTAAATTTTCAATTTCGAATAGGTACTTCTTCGTCCCGTCTTTCGACACTTGACAATCTACAGGTGTACGACGACCTATAAAGGCTATATCATTCAGTCTGCCACGCGCCTTGAGCGACAGGTTAGTCATGGCATCGATAGTGTCCACCTGTTTGGCATAGAGCCAGTCGCACATCTGCTTGGCGGCAAACTTGGGCATTCCCTCCTCGGCACAGAACTGCTGCAGCTCTGCCAGCGACATCCCCAGCAGGTCTTTTTTGAATGTGTGATTGTTTGATTGTGTTGTTGCGTTAGGTAAAACACTCTCACATTCACGCATTCCCATATTTACACATTCATCAGAAGTCATAGTACGGGTCCTCTTCCTGTATCTCTTGCTGGAACCTGCTGCAGTCGAGCTCCACATCCAACGGGACATTAGGACGGTCGAAGTCGCCACGCGGGAACTTGAGCGTCTTGTCGGTGTAGATGCTGCGCATATAGTAGCCGAAGATAGGCAGTGCCTGTGCGGCACCCTGTCCGAAGGTCATGTTGCGAAAATGGATGCTACGCACTTCGCCGCCCGTCCAAATAGCAGTGGCCAGCTTGGGCGTGATGCCCACAAACCAACAGTCGGAGTTGTTCTGTGTGGTGCCGGTCTTGCCTGCGATGGAGTTGCTAAACTCGTTGAGCTTATACTTATAGTTAAGGCGCACACCCGTACCGCTCTGCACCACGCCCTTCATCAGCTCTATCATCATGTAGGCGGTGCGCTCGCTAATGGCCTCATGGCGTTCGGGAGTGAAACGGTCGAGAACCGTGCCCTTGCTGTCTTCGATGCGAGTGATGAAGATAGGCTCGACATATTCGCCTTTGTTAGCGAAGGTGGCCATGGCTCCAGCCATCTCATAGACGGTGATCTCGGGCGTACCCACACAGATGGCTGGCACCGCATCTATCTCGCTATTGATACCCATCTTGCGGGCTATGCTGATGACCTGCTCGGGCGAACCTTGTTTCATCAGATAGGCGGAGACCCAGTTGATGGAGTGTGCCAACGCCCATTTCAGCGTCACCATCTGGTTTTCGCGCTCATGCGACGAGTTCTTGGGACACCAGTCGGGCTGACCCCACACCTCAAAGCACACCTGCGCGTTGGGCACCTCGGTACAGGGATACATGCCCAAATCCTGCAGTGCCATAGTATATACAAACGGTTTGAAGGTTGAACCCACCTGTCGGTGGCTCATCACGTTGTCGTATTTGAAGTAGCGATAGTTGATGCCGCCCACGTATGCCTTCACATAGCCTGTGCCCGGCTCGACCGACATCATGCCCACGTTGAGGAACTTCTTGTAGTACAGCAGCGAATCCCACGGCGACATGGTGGTGTCGATATTTCCCTTCCACGAGAACACGCGCATGGGCACCTTCTCCTTGAAAATCTTGCGTATCTCCTTGTCACTCATACCCTGGTTGTGATGCAGCTGATAGTAACGGTCGGAGTTCTTCATCGCCTGCACCAGTATCTTCTCCTGCTGTTCGGCAGATATGTCGTTGAAGGGGTTGCCACCGCGTGTTTTCAGCTCGCGGTTGAACTGCGGCTGTACCTCCTTGCTCATGTGCTCGCGCACCGCCGCCTCGGCATAACGCTGCATACGCGAGTCGATAGTGGTATAGATGCGCAGTCCGTCCTTGTGTACGTCGTAGTGCTCTCCATCGCTATTGCGATGATGCTTGCACCAGTCTTTCATATAGTTGCGGATATACTCGCGCAAATAAGTCGCCAAGCCGTCGTTGTGGCTCTGTGGAGAATAACGCGACACGTCTATCGGCTCCTCCTTATATTGCTCAAACTCCTCTTCACTCAGATAGTCGTAGCGTTTCATTTGCGACAGCACCGTGTTCCTACGGTTCAGCGCATTTTCGGGATGCAATATGGGGCTATAGGCCGTGGGGGCTTTCAGCAGTCCCACCAGCATGGCCGCCTCGGTGACACTCAGTTCAGCAGGTGTCTTGTCGAAGAAGGTCTTCGCCGCCGTCTTGATGCCGAACGAGTTGCTGCCAAAGTCCACCGTATTGAAGTACATGGCAATGATTTCCTGCTTCGAGTAGTTATGCTCCAGTTTCACTGCCACCACCCATTCCTTGAACTTCGAGAACACCGTGCCTATCTTGCCCTTATGCTCACGGGGAAAGAGGTTCTTCGCCAACTGCTGTGTGATGGTGCTGCCGCCACCGCTGCTGCTATGGCGGCCTATCAAGGTCTTAAAAAACACGCGGAACAAACTGCGCGAGTCGATGCCCGAATGCTTGTAGAATCGCACATCCTCAGTAGCTATCAAGGCATTAATCAGATTGGGCGACAGCTCGTCGTATGTGACATTCGAGCGATTCTCGATGCCGATAAAGCCCAGTATCTCGCCATCTGCAGAGATGACCTCTGTGGCCTGGTTGCTTTGGGGATTTTCCAATTCTTCAAATGAAGGCATAAAGCCTAACCAACCCAACGAAAGCAAAGTAAAGAAGAGGAATACGAATGCCCAGAATCCGGCAAATATCTTCCATGCCGTGCGAATCGTCTTGTTCTTGTCCTTCTTAGTCTGTGCCATAGCTTATCGATTTCAAAGAATACTATTGTTTACCAAAATGCTCTATACGCAGTCCCACATTCTTCAATCCCACCACGTTGGTGTCGCGCATACCGTGGTACACCTCAAAATGGTATCTGCCCGCACGCGGTATTATCACATGGCGTTGGAACACAAAACGGCTGTCCACATACCGTCCCGTGCGCCGACCATACCAGTGCCCTTCGGCATCGGCAAGGGGACACTCCAACGTGTCGTACGCCACACTGCCGTCGGGGAAAGTGGTGTTGATGAAGAAGAAGGTGTTTGCCTTGGTGTAGTGCACGCTGTTGCGCACATCGATGAAAAAGTCGTACACCTGCAACGTGTCCTGAATATTGACATCAAATACCAACGGCGTAGCCATATTCCACCCCGTCTCGTCCACATCACGTTCCTCGGCGTAGAACACGTTCTTGTCGCAGCCCTGCATAAGAAAGGCTGCCAACGCCATTGTTATAAGTAATACCTTGCGCATCTTTTATCTAGTTTCGGATTTCAAAATTCACAATCTCATTGGTTGTTCCGTTTCTCCTTGTCGCTACTACGACGGGGATTGTTGCGGGCACCGCTGTGGCGGTTGTTGGTGCTGTTGCGCAAGCGTGTCTCCTCGCGACGCTGCTCGTCGCGCACACGCTGGTCGTCGCGGGTGCGCTGCTGGCGACGGTCGCCGCCTTGGGGGGTTCCCCCACCCTTGCGGTCGCCACCCTTGCGCTCTCCATTGCCCTTGCGGTCGCGATGGTCGTCGCGGCGGGCCTCCTTCGTCTCGATGTCCTCAGTCATGTCGTCTGCCATGCGACGCAGCTCGCGCTCAAAGTCGGCATTGGAGGTCTCCTGCGCCAAGGCTGCCGTCGACATCAGTTCCACCTGGTAGTCTTCCATCTTCTCAGGGTACTCCTGATTGCGGTTCATCTCTATTATCTTCTTCACGCTCTCAGCCTTAAGGGCATGCAGCTCACTTTCACCCTCGTAGCAATACCACATGATGCCACGAAACACGTCGGTCTTCTTATACAGTGCCAAACCCTTCTGGAACCGAATGGGTGTGTTGGCGGGGGGGAATTTCTTCAACGCATCGGCATACACCTCGCATTCGAAATTCAGACAGCACTTCAACTTGCCGCACTGTCCTGCCAGTTTCTGCGGGTTGGGCAGTATCTGCTGAATCTTGGCAGCACTGGTCGTCACCGACTTGAAGTTAGTCAGCCACGTGCTGCAGCACAGCTCGCGACCACAGGTACCCAGTCCGCCCACCTTGCCTGCCTCTTGGCGCACGCCTATCTGCTTCATCTCGATGCGCACATGGAACTCGTCTGCCAGCACCTTGATGAGTTGGCGGAAGTCCACACGGTCGTCAGCCGTATAGTAGAATATCGCCTTGGCATTGTCGCCCTGATATTCAACATCGTTCACCTTCATCTCCAAGTTGAGGTCGGTGGCAATCTGGCGGGTCTTCAGCAGCGCGTTGTGTTCGTTCTTCAGGCTCTCGGCCCAACGCTCGATGTCGTTGCTTTTGGCGCGACGGAACAGCTTGCGCACATTCTCGCTAGCGGGGTCCACATGCCGTTTCTTCATCTGTATGCGACACACCTCGCCCGTCAGGCTCACAATGCCTATGTCGTGTCCCGGCATACCCTCCACTGCCACCACGTCGCCTTCTGTCACCTCCAGCCCGTCGGGCAGGCGGTAGAAGTCCTTGCGGTTGTTCTTAAAACGCACCTCTACACAGTCGAAAAGAGTCCCTCCCGGCTGGCGGATGCCGCGCATCCAATTGCACGACGTCACTTTGCTGCAACTCCTCACCTCGCTCTCCTTGATAGGCACATACGATGTGGGGCAACGCTTGCAGCCACGACTCAGAAACAGGCTCTCGTCATACTTCACCCACGGCAGCGTGGGGTCAGGCTCCAAGTAGGGGTCTATCGAATTCTCCGGAGCCGCATACTCGCCAAACACATCCGTCTTATCCTCCTTCTCCTCCAGCTTACGCTCTTTCTCCTTCACGCGACGGTCGCGGATAAAAGCCTCCATCTCCTCTGCCGTCGCCACATTGTCATCTTCCGCACTGTCCATCGGCAGGTTTGTAGGCTCAGGAATGGGTGTATCTTGATTTTTAATAATTTCTTTATTCTCTTCCATATATTACAACTTCAATCTTACTTATGTTAATTCAATAAATGCAACAGATATTCTTAGTTTTTAATTGTTAATTCCTTCTGTCATCTGTTCTTGATAAGCTTGCTCATCGTGAACGACAACTGCATAAACGTTATCTTCGCGTTGGCATTGCGCTCTATGGCATACGTCGCGTCGGTGATGGCCTGGTTCATCTGCTCAATGTTGCGCACCGTGATCATGGTGGGGAAGAACGTGTCGAACTTCTCGTCGTCAAACACCAACTCGCCAGGCAGTTCAATACCTGCCGCAGTTTTGAGGAAACACGCCCGCAACGACTCCTGCACATACTGTAGGAAACGCTTCTGCGACTCCCTGCCTATCGTCGCCGTTTGGTCCACCCACTCCGAAAGAGGCTTCATATCCAGCTTGAACAGCAGCCGCATCCACGACACAAACAGTCGCGCAAACTCTGCCCGCCGCTCCTCTGGCAGCCCCATGCCCAAGTCGGGCACCACCACCTGCTGCACACGCGAGATGATGGTCGACAGCATCCGGTCCCTGCTCTCCGCCACCAGTAGTAGCAACGTCTTGTCCGTCGGCTCCTCCAACGTCTTCAGCAGCTTGTTGGCAGCATCCAAGTTCATCCGCTCCGCCATCCACATCACCACCACTTTATAGCCACCCTCATACGACTTCAAGGCCAGCGTTCTGACAATATTGTCCGCATCCTTCTCGCGTATCATGCCCTGCTTGTTCTCCACTCCCAACCGCGCATACCACTCGTCCTCCGTCCCCTTCTGGCGGCACTCGGTCAGGAAATCGCGAAACTCCTCCTGAAAGTCCTCCGAACTAGGCTTGCTCGTCACCGTCGACGTGGTGGCACTCGGAAACACAAAATGCAGGTCGCTATGCATCAGCTCCTCATACTTGCGGCAATTGGGGCACTGCCCGCACGAGTCTGCCCTCAGATCCGACCCCTCGCCATAATGCTGACGATTCTCGCAGTTCAAATATTGGGCATACGCTATCGCCAACGCCAGGCTCCCACTACTGGTGGGTCCTAGGAACATTTGGGCATGGCTCACACGCCCCGAGTCGATTATTTCCGTCAGACGATTTATCAGAACACGCTGACCCTCAATATCTTTAAACTGCATAATACTCGCAAATTAATCTACAAATATATAAATAATTATTGACATAACGACTTTTCGACCAAAAATAGTTGTCCTCCCCTATTCTCATTTTTTTCATATTTTTCATATCGAAACCATTCAGCAGAATTTTTTCTGACCCACCCCTCACAACAGATTCTCCAAATTGCCGCCAAAGAATTCCACCAACGGCATGGCAGACCCTCCCACAACTAACGAATATTGGGGATGGAATCTCTCACGGAAAGTTGCCAGACCGCTGTTCATCTGCCACCGTCCGCTCTTCACCTCAATAGCCAGCAGCCTGTCGCCTCTTGTTATTACAAAACCCACCTCCTCGTTATTATCGCGCCAATAATACAACTGGTATTCCAACTCATCAGCCCTGTCAAGCAGATAGCACCCAACAGCCGACTCCACCCACCGTCCCCATAATTGAGGATTGGTGTAGGCCTTCTCAAATGTCATCCCGTCGGTCATCACCGTCAGCAGGGCATTGTTAAACACCTGCAGCTTAGGAATGGAGCGATACCTCCGCGACTTATCGACGGTATATTTTTGCAAACCCGTGAGCAACTTACTTTCCCCCAGCACTTCCATATAGTTGACCAGTGTGGTGGCATTGCCACCATCCTGCAACATGCCCAGCATCTTATTGTATGCCAACAACTCACCCGAATAGCCGCAGCCTAAGCGAAACAACTGGTGCATCAACGCAGGCTTATATACATAGGTGGTCTGCAATACATCTTTCTCAATTGCAGGCGACACAATGGCATCGCGCATATACCTACGCCAACGGCTCTCATTGGGCAGATAGACCGCGCTGCCCGGATAACCACCGAAATAGATATACTGGTTGATGTCCCAGCCAAAAGCCTCGTGCATCTCCTCATACGACCAATGTCCCATCGGCACCAACTCAAACCGGCCTGCCAACGACTCGGTCAACCCTCTCTTCAGCAACAGCCTCGACGACCCCAACAATATGACTTTCAGGTTCACGTCGGCAAAGGTGTCTGCGTCCCACTCCTTCTTTACCTGCTCACTCCAATTCTCTATCTTGTGCACCTCGTCTATGACCATCAGAAACTCCTTATTGCCATAAAAACGCATTCGAGCCCTCGCCTCTTCCCACTTGGCCGCAATCCATTCTTTCGCACCCGCCTCAACGGCATCGGCGTTGAAATACATCGACGGCATCGACACCCGTTCTAACAACTGTTTCACAACAGTTGTCTTGCCAATTTGTCGAGGTCCTGCCACGACCTGTATCGTCCGCCTAGGCTCCATTATTCTGGATTCTAACTCTTTAATTTGTTTCCGTACTATCATTTTGCGCTTCTAAATTTGGTGCAAAGATACAAAAAAATCTTCAATTCTCGAACAAAAAATCTTCAAATCTTCGAAAGAAAATTTTCAATTCTTCATCTGAAAATCTTCAAATCTTGCTAAAAAATTCGACAGAATATACTAAATTCCAACTATTAACGAGTGGTATTAAGCGGTGTAAGGAAACCTTCACGAATGTTGGGATATGTCTTGGCGGCACGGCTGTATGCCTCTTCCGAGGTGTATTGCTCGTGGAGGGTACCTTCCGTGGCCACCCGTTGCGTGGAAGCGGTACGCTGACGCGGGTCGTAGATAACTACGGCATAGCCCGTCTCCGCGTCGTCGGCACCGCCGAGGGCCAGGCATCCGCGATGGGTATATAGCTCGTGGCCAGGCAGAAAATGGAAGGGGCGTAGGTCGTCGTCGAGCGTCAACGTGGCACAACGCACCACAAGGCGCGGCACCTCGGTGTCTCCCACCTCCTCGACACGCTGCTGCAACAGGTAGAAACGGAGCTCGTCGCCCATGTTCAGGAGCGGGTTGCGGACATTCCCCACAAGCAGGCGGCTTAGCTCGGCGGGTGTCCTCAACCCTAGGGGCTGCGTCAACGCGGGGTCGAGGGTGGTGGAAAGGTTAGTCACAAGTAGGCGGTGTCCGTCCTCAAGCGTCTCAAAATGATACTCCATCGGCTCCAGCCGTCCCGCCGAAACGTACAGACCCGGCATCAGCACCGCACCACCCTGCGCCCGCTGCTGCTTGGTGAGGTAGGCGGCAGGCTGTTGCGAGTTCACCCGCCGAAACATCTGATAGGCCGCCAAACCGTCGGGCGACTCCATTAAGGGTTTTCCGTCGATGGGAAAACTATTCCACAAGGCAATAAGGCTCCGCACCCGCTCGCGGTTGCGAAACTGTGCCGGAGTCTGCCGGTTGGGCTGTTCGCTGGTGCAGCTGCGCGCACACACGATGTCACCACGTTTGTAAAAGGTCAGTCCTAAACTCGGATACCGCCCAATAAGGCTTGGCATATTTTTTTGCTTTTTCATTGTAATTTTATTGAATTTTTATTGTAGTTGTATTATAAATCATAAACGAACTATAAATGAACCATAAATGAACTATAAATGAACTGAAATATATAGTATGGAGTTACAGTGAGTTAGCGATGGGAGCAATTTGAGCGTTCGACGGTGCAAAAATAAGAAAAAAATTTGAATACCACAAATGATTGTGGCCTACGGCAAAAGTCGCCTAATGACCGATTTGGGTTCAACCCTTCAATTCCGCAGGGGAAAGTCACCGGTTGCCTACTACGAGGCTGAGACCTCCGACAAGGTAGAAATGACCGGCGGCGGGGTTGGTGATGAGTTGGACTGAGAGTGGAAGGGACAGCTTCTCGGCAAGTGCGACACTGCGTTCCGCCTTGAGGCTGACATTGGTGACAGCGAAGCCGTCGACCTCGTAGTAGTCGGTGGCAAAGGGCACGATGCCGAGGGCGGCTTCCCATTCGCAGCCGACCCACTCAAAGGGCAGCACCACCTCGGCATAACTCGACCAGGCGCGTTTGCCGTCGGGTGTCTCGGTGTCGGCACCGGCGATATTGGTGTGCCAACCCAACTGCAGTGGCCCCAACTCACAGGAGACGAAGGCTTCGAGCACATGGCCGGTGCCGGGCATCTTGAAGGAGAAATAGCGCGGGTCGCAATCGGAGTACCAATAGTCGGCCAAGCCAAGCGTTAGGTCGTGGAGAGTATATGACAAGGTGAGATCCACCTCGCGAGGGTCGGCAGCATCGACCATACTCACACTACCCCACGCCTCTAGGGAAAGACCTTTCCATTCCATCGCCATTGAGGGCTGCAGGCTGACATTGCCCAAAAGCTGGCCACGCCAAAGGTACTGGCTCACCATGTCGGTCCTGAGTTCGGCCGTCACACGACTCTCGTCCTGGGCATGGGCAGCCACGGGCAGCAGCAGTATCGCCCACAGGAGGGGTATTTGAAGTCTGTATCGCATAGGCATCAGGCGTTGGAACCTACTTTCTTCTGTTTTTTCTTATAGCGGACACTTACCGTTGAGAAGACAAAGACCACAGGCAGAAACACATAGATATAGCCTTCGATGCACTCTATGGCAAGCATGGTCACAGCCTCGATACCAATGAAGAAACAGATGGCTACAATCAGGCAGCGGCCCACGTTGTGGCTTCTGGAGATGTCGACGAACATCTTGACAACAACCATGATCAGCATCAACAGCTGATATACTACCATGATCCACACGCCGGTAATGGGAGCGAACTCGTCGGCCACACCTGCGACAGCGGCACCGAGGAGCATCACAATGATGACATACTGCCACTCCTTCCACTGTCTTTCTTCCATCCCCATGGTGTCGCTCAGTTGCGCCACCAGCTGCATCAGGGCCGTCATAAAGCAATAGACGACATAGGTGAGCAGCACCTCGCCCAAAATAGACCAACCGACACCGACAACGGCGCGTTGGCAGAACCAGCCGACGCATATTTCCTTACGGTCGAGCTGCCAGTCCTCGAACAACGGGAGGTCGCCCGCAAAACAATAGTAGTAGGTGGCAACCACAGCAAGCGCCACTAGCGTGTAGAGCAGCGGATAAAGATTCCGATGGTCTTTAAAGTAGATGCGGTATGTGGTGATATGCATCGCGACGGCCAGTAACAACAGGAAAATCGGAATCACAATGGGATGCAGCCCCAACGGATTGCTGTGATGGAGGTTGAGCAATTCGGGGAGGTTGGTCATCGGAGCGTTGGCGTTGATGTACTCAGAAAGACTTTGAAAAATCATATTTCAGTGTATCTAAATAATGGAGTTACGACATAAATATACAAAAAGCAGACCTCGCCACAGAACCGACATCAGGCAGAGAAATGTGGCAACGACTTCTGTATAAAACATTTGTTTTCATGGCTTTTAACCGAACTAACAGCGATACGGCCAGATGATATTTAGTCTGCAAAGATAAGAAAAAAAATCCAAACAACAAGAAAATAGCGTCTCTGAAAAAATAACCATCAGAAGAATCGCTATTTGAAAATAAATGCGTATCTTTGCACCGTGAAATAAAAAAGACAAGGTACATCGAAATACTGATAATCAATAAAAGGCTTTGTTTCAATGAAGAAAAAAACATATAATGTAGAGGAACAGCCTCCAACGATGGCAGGAGAACCTGCAACTGCTTATGGACGGACCGTTGCCGACAACGATGGAATACTTTCAGCATTCCAATCGCAAAATGCGTCGGTCAGCAAGCCTGGACGCATGACCGTGGAAGAATATTTCAATGAAGCCAGAAAAGTCTTGCACAAAAAGTATTAAGACCTACAGGGTTGAAATAGAATCTTCGGCATTGGCTGACATTGACGAATTCACCGACTGGATTCGGGACAATATGTCGCGTATCGGTGGCGACCGATACCTTGATGCAATGATTAGTGGCAACTTCTATTTATTATTATCGAACACGAATTGCACGAATCTAACGAATTAATTTGTTGAATCTTCATG
>JAEEGI010027361.1_pt1 | contig 10915 bp, 11 predicted proteins | sample 8958751 | NCBI WGS metagenome assembly JAEEGI01 (sample SAMN16246545, study PRJNA631951) | gut metagenome | biome: gut microbiome; feature: rumen; material: KS-attached | host: Bos | place: Iran: Karaj | collected 2018-10 | reverse complement strand
AAGCCATTCTGGACGGGGCGCTCCACGACCTGAGCCAGGTGAAGGACCCCACGGGCCTGAAGGTCCACATTCTCCAAGCAGACTGCAGAGCCGATGCCGAGATCGTCCGCGACGGCCTGCGCGCCGCCTTCCCCCAACTGGGGGAGATCAGCATCACGGGCCTGGGCGTGGTCATCGGCGCCCACTGCGGCCCGGGCCTGCTCACCGTATTTTATCTCTGCAACGGCAGAACGCCGGAATAAAGCAATCTTCGCCGCCTGTCGGCGGATGAAATCCTTCTCCGGGAGACGCCTATGGTTTTCTCGAGCCTCTTGTTTCTCTATGCCTTCCTCCCCCTGTCCCTGCTCTGCTGCGCCATCTGCCGGGGGATCCGGGCCAAAAACATCTGTCTGCTGCTGTTTTCCCTGGCCTTCTACGCCTGGGGCGAGCCTCGCTATGTCTTTTTGCTGATGTTCATGGCTCTGGCCGACTGGTTCTGCGCTCTGCGGGTGCAGAACGCGGCGGGGAGCGGACGGAAGCTCTGGCTGGGTCTGGCTGTGGCGGTGGACCTGGGGCTCATCGGCTTTTTCAAGTACTCCGGCCTGATCTGCTCCATCTTCGGCCCGGTGCCGGAGCTGGTGGCCAGGATCGCCCTGCCCATCGGCATTTCCTTCTACACCTTCCAGCTGCTGACCTATGTGATCGATGTGTATCGGGGCAGCTGCACCGCCCGGGAGCGCTACTGGGACGTGCTGCTCTACGCAGCCCTCTTTCACCAGTGCATCGCCGGCCCCATCGTCCGCTACCGGGACATCTCCCACGAGCTCTTTGAGGAGCGCTCCGGGCGGGAGGAGATCGGCGACGGGATCCTCCGCTTCTCCGCGGGCCTTGCCAAAAAGACCCTGCTGGCCAATCCCTGCGGCGCCGTGGCGGACGCCCTGCTCCTGAAGCCCGAGGTCCTTTCGGACCCCTCGCTCTTTGCCGAGAACCTGGCAAAGCTGCGGGAGCTGAGCGTCCTGGGCGCCTGGCTGGGGGCCGCGGCCTTCATGCTGCAGATCTATCTGGATTTCAGCGCCTATTCGGACATGGCCATCGGCATGGGCAAGATGCTGGGCCTGCACTATCCGGAAAACTTCCGCCACCCCTACATGGCCCGCTCGGTCACGGAGTTCTGGCGGCGCTGGCACATTTCCCTCAGCAGCTTTTTCCGGGACTATCTCTATATCCCCCTGGGCGGCAACCGGGTAAAGCCGGCCCGGCACCTGCTGAACCTGTTCATCGTCTGGGCCCTTACCGGCCTGTGGCACGGGGCCAGCTGGAACTTTGTGCTCTGGGGCCTGTATTATTTCGTGTTTCTGGTGCTGGAAAAAAGCTTTCTGCTGCGCTGGCTGGAAAAGAGCCGGGTGCTCTCTCATGTCTACTGCCTGCTGGCGGCGCTCTTCGGCTGGATCCTCTTCCACTTCACGGATATCCGCCTGGGCTGGACCGTGTTTGCCGATCTCTTCGGCGCTTACGGCAATCCTTTGTCGGACTTTGTGACGAGGACCCTGCTTGGCAACAAGATCTTCCTGCTGCTATTCTCCGCCCTGGCCTGCACCCCGCTGATCAGCTCCCTCGGGAAACGGCTGGACCTCCGCTACGGCGAGGCAAGAGCCTGGCGAATCCTGCGGGACTGCCTGGTGCCGGTGGCGCTGCTGCTCCTCTCCACCTGCATGCTGGTGGGGGAGAGCTACAACCCGTTTTTGTATTTCCAGTTCTGAGGGGAGGGCCTTTGTTTGAAAGATTCCCATAATACAAATCGCGCTCTCAGCAGACAGCAAAAGCGCGCCATCCCCTTTTTCACCGTCCTGGCGCTGCTCACGGTGGTCGCCTTCATCCTGCCCCTGCGGCCCAGCACCTCCATGGCCGAAAAGCGGACGCTCACCGCGTTCCCGGAATTCTCCGCCCAGAGCTTTTGGGACGGCAGTTATTTTGACCAGATCGGCATCTGGTTTTCCGATACCTTCCCCGGACGGGAGTCCTATATCCGGGTGGCCCAGGATCTGGAGGCCGCCCAGGGACTGAACCGGAACGTGGTGGTGATCAAGGAGGACCAGAACGCGGACAACGACCGCCTGGACGAGCTGTTGGCTGAGGCGGAGGCCTCCCCGGCCGTCGCCCAGACCCCCGCGCCCACGCCGGAAGCAAGCCCGGAACCGGAGCCTGCCCTTGTGCAGGAGACGGCGGAGGAAACGGCGTCGGGGGAGGAAAGCAGCCCCACGCCGGAACCCACGCCGGACGCCTGGGAGGAGGTGGAACACTGGGACGGGCTGGACGCCGAGGACGAGATGCTCCGCGAAGGCACCCTGATCGCCCTGGGGGACATGGTCTTCACGGCCCAGGGCTTTTCCCAGGACGATACCGACAGCTATGCGGCCATCTGCAATGAATTCTGCCGGGAGCTCTCGGAGGAGGGCATCCGCTTCTTCAATCTGCCGGTGCCCACGGCGGTGGGCGTGCTGGTGGCCTCGGATTTTTTGCCCCAGATCAAGTGTGCCGACCAGAGCAAGATGCTGCGCTATCTCTTCTCCCGGGAGGACGAGGCGATCTATAAGGTGAATGTGTTCAACAACCTCCTGGCCCACAAGGATGAATACATCTATTACCGGGGGGATCACCACTGGACCGCCCTGGGCGCCTACTACGCCTACGAGGTCTTCTGCGGGGAGGCGGGCTTCACCCCGGTGCCTCTCAGCGAATATGAGGAGGTCAATATGGGCCTCTTCCAGGGCACGCTCTTCTGGAGGGCCGGCGCCCGGGACATCTGGGAGGATGAGCTCATCGCCTATGTTCCCCCCGGAGAGGTCACCATGGACATCGTCACCTACCCCTCCCTGAAGGACCCGGTACAGGACCGGAGCCAAAAGGATCCCAGCAGCAAGTATAACGTCTTCATCGCCGGGGACAATGACACCACCGTGCTCACCAACCCCGCCCTGCCCGAGGACAGCTGCTGCATCATCGTCAAGGACTCCTTCGGCAACCCCTTCACCATCTACCTGGCCCAGCACTACCGCCGGGTGGTGATCCTGGACTACCGCCACGCGGACCAGACAATCCTGCAGTATGTGAAGGCGTATCAGCCCCAGGACGTGATCCTGCTCAACAGCATCGGCCTGACCCAGCGCCCCGGCTCCCAGAGCATCCTGACCACCTTCCTCAAAAATCCCTGACACGCTCGAAAAAACGGATCCCACCGCGAAACGGTGGGATCCGTTTTCAGCTTTCCATCTGCTTTCCGAGAAACAGGGCCACGGTCTGGGCCAGCTTGTATTCCACCTCTGTGCCGGGGATACTGCCCCGGGGGGTGATGAACAGTACACAGCCCATCACGTCTCCCTCGGTGAGCACCGGCGCCGCCACCGACAGGCAGAATTGCCCATCCTCATCGCTCACCGGGAGGCTGCTGCCGCCGCTCTGGTGCCGGTAGGTCCGCCGCCCCTCCATGATCTCCCGCAGCTGGGGACTGAGGGGCTTTTCCAGCAGCTCCTTCTTCGCCCCGCCTGCCACCGCGATCACGCTGTCCCGGTCGCAGACCGCGGCGATGCCGTCGGTGGCCTTGCGCAGGCTGTCACAGATCTGGGCGGCAAAGTCCGAGAGCTCCCCGATGGGGGAGTATTTCTTGAAGATCAGCTCCCCGTCCTTGTCCGTGAAGATCTCCAGCGGGTCACCCTCGCGGATGCGCATGGTGCGGCGGATCTCCTTGGGGATGACGATCCTTCCCAGGTCGTCGATGCGCCGCACGATTCCGGTTGCCTTCATATAGCATAATCCTCCTGCTTTTCTATCTGTTGTCACGGATAGTATTTGCAGGAGGATTTTCGTTATGCGCACCGAAAGATCCGCGAAAGGGATCGCGCGGAGAACGGAATCCGGACGATCCGCGGGGAGAAACGCGCGAAAGCAGCCCCGGCCGCAGGATTTCCGGCGGTTTGCGCGTCCGCGGCGGCGCCGCGGCTGCGGGTCACGGCAGAGCCCAGAAGTCCACGTAAGGATCCGCCGCCGGCGTCTCTTCCGGCTCCGCCTCCGTTTCCGGAAGGACGCTGTCCAGTCTCGTCGTATAGATCTCAAACCAGAGATTGCCCCTGTCCGACAGGGAACCGGAATAATAGATCCCGTGCAAGGCTTCGCCGCCTTCGTTCTTGAAATGGGAATACCGATTATCCAGGACGGCGTCCGCGTATTCCTCCCCGTTTTCGACGGAAGGATCCGCAGCGCAGACGCAGGGGCCGACCAGCTTCTTCAGCACGGCGACCACGTCCTCCCTGGTGGGAGTCCGGGGGATGAAGATCAGACGCATCCCGCAGACCGGGCGCTCGTCATAGAGGCCCATCGGTTGGAACTCCGCGTCGTAAAAGCCGCCCAAACCGACCGGCCGGCCCTCCGCCAGGTCGATGCGGAACATGTCGATCGAAATGTCGGGGCCGTAGACGAAGCGCAGCTCCCCTCCGGTTTTCTCGTCACAGATCATCTGAAGGCGCCGGAGAAATTCCTCCGGCGTAAAGAGGAAGATCCCGTCCTCGACGAAGCTTTCAAGCTTTTCCTCCCTGACCTCGTATTCCTCGCCGCAGACGGCGCAGAAGGGCCTTACGATCCGGGTGGCGGCGACGACATTCATGGATAAGACCTCCAGGGAGATCTCGTGGCCCAGAGGCTCGCCCTCCGTGGCGCCGCAGACGTCGCAGGTCCTCGGCTCCGTGCAGGTAGCCTCTGTCCAGCTGTGGCCCAGAGGCTCGCCCTCCGTGGCACCGCAGACGGCGCAGGTCTTCGGCTCCGTGCAGGAAGCCTCCGTCCAGCTGTGCTCATGACCGCAGGCACACAGCGTGAACAGCATCGATATCGCCAGCAGAAGCGCGGTAGTTTTCTTCATTTCTCCGACCCTTTCCTCAGCCGTTCAGAGCGGCTCGCGCCTGCTCCATGGCGGGCTGTATTTCTTCCAGGTAGGTGATACACATCCGATTCAGGGTGGTGAGACTTCCCTCTATCTCCATCATGCCGTTCAGATCGCCGGAGGGGCTCAGCACGAAGCGGACCGCCCGGTCCGTCGCCTGACAATAGGTCTCGAGCGCGGCGAGGGCCGCCTGCCTGTCCGGCTCGCCCGCATCCCGCAGCGCCGCAAAGGCCGTCTCGGCCTGCTCGAGCTTCTCCGCGAGACTGTCGATCTCGGTGTTGAGCTCCTCGCATCTTTGGATCACGAGATCCGCGTCCTCCGGCTCGACCTTCGCCGTCGGCGCAGAACCCTCGGCGGGCGGCGCGAACATATCGACGGTATAGGTCTCCCGGCAGACGACGACGGCCGCAAGGAACAGCTCCCGCTGCCAGGCCGGCGTGCCGTGCTCGTCCGCGTCGGCGCCGTACCGGGCCTGAAAGTCCTCAAGCGTCGCCGTTCCGTCAAAGAAGCGGATGACCTCGTAATACTCATTTTTATCCGAGCCGATCGGCGAATGGAAACCATGCCGGACGAGGCCGGCGGCGATGGCAAGGTATGCGTACATGTCGATGATGGCGTCGCAGGCATCCTCGGCCTCCCCGAGGGCCCGCACGATCCCGTCATAGCTCGCCTGCCATTCCAGAGCCTTCTGCCGCGCCTGCTCCCGCAGGTCTTCCATGGCCGCCTCCGCGTCGATCAGCACCCGGATATTGGAAACACGTCTCTGTTCTTTTTCTTCCAGGCGGTCATAAGCAGCCCGCGCGGACGAGACGGCGGGGGCGTCGTCCAGACTGAGGACTCTGTCCAGGGAGGCGATCTCCTCCTCCACGCTTTTCACGGCCTCGCTTTTTCCGCAGCCGCAGAGAGCAAGAGTCATCGCCAAGGCCAGCAATAACGCGATCGTTCTTTTCATAGCCGATATCCTTCCGCATCATTCGGATTTGAACGCCGCGATCATTGTATCATACCGCGCGCAGCATTACAATCGCTTACGCTTCATTAATTACAATTCATGTTCCCGGCCTAAAGCTGGGCAACTACTCAACTGATTATTGAGTTTTATAACACTCTGCCATGACCTTTTCCCTAAACCTGTTTCATTCTTTTCTAGCTCCTCTCTCATTCGTCTGTCTGCTTCACTGCCTATGCGTAAGCAGCAGTAAAGAAAAACAGCGTCTGCCAGCAGAACGACAGCGCCGATAATTACACCTACCATTTGATAATCCTCTCTAAAAGCAAAAAAGGGCGCCCACTTCGACTCCAGTGAAGGAGAAGAAATGAACGCCCCAGATTTATTCATGTTAGCAGGTGAGCTTCTTTCGCAAAACCTCCTCTTAGAAGAAGCTCTTTATAAACATCACAGTTCCCTTGCTGATCTCTACTACCAAGGCTAAGCCACCGATGATTCCACCAAGAATTACATCGAGAGCAAAAACACCAACTGTTCCCGCAAGTCCGAAGCGAGATGGGACAAGGAGCAGCATCATCTTACGGACGCCAAAGGGAAAACCTATTAGCACCCAGGCAAGGAAATAATCAACTTGGCCATCCGTCATGTAGACAGCCTTAAAGAGAATTGCGAGAGCTCCCGCAATTGCTGCGGGGAATAGTATATGCCGGAGTAATATGTATCCTTTCATTTAGATTCCTCCTTATAAGAGGTCGAAGCGACCCGCCGGCTACAGATCTCGGCCATACCAATTCAACCTCAGTGTCCATCGTGAAAGTTTGGATAAAATCAGCGGAACCCCTTGATTTTCCTCGGTTTTTTGACCTTAGCGATATTATAACACCAGCATCGATGCGCCGCACGATACCGGTTGCTTTCATATGGCAAAATCCTCCTGCGTTTCTATCTCATGTCAGGGATAGTATTTGCAGGAGGATTTTTCTTATGCGAAGAAGTGCACGCTGCGCATGAACGGCCACAGGATAGGATCAGTCAGTCACGGCAGCGATATCTGCCAGGAACTCTTTCAGGAGAAAGGAGTCGTCCTTCTTCGCGATATACGCGGCGGAAGCGAGGATATTCTCCCGGCACAGCTGCTGCCTCCGCTCCCGGCGTCGCGCTACAGAAGGCATCCCAGTCGATCCGCAGCCGAAGATCCGCATAGCGCTTTTTCAGCGAGACATATCTCCTCTCCGGAACTGTCGGATCGGAAACACAGAGTGGGATGATCGCAATGCTGTCGAGCTTGGAGGAATAGCGCTTGTCCATCTTGTTCAGCGCGGCCTGGATCGGGTTCAGGATCTCCATGATCTTTACCGCGGCGGCACCCTCACCTTCCGTCGAGAGAAAAACAAAGTACTGCCTCCTGGCAAGCTCCATCCCTGGCGCAAGACTGATCTTCACAGGCTTACCGCCGCGCCAAAAGTTGCGGACCTCAATGGTCGTGCCCCTTGCCTCATCAAGGCGGCAAATGTTCAGGTTGGAACGGCTGAGAACATATTCCAACTGGGGAAGGAGGTCCAAACGGATCCCGTCCTCATCCGAGTCGGTCTCCTCATAGTCCAGTACCAGGAGTTTCAGCGATTTCGCTGCGTAGAGCGCTGCCATGCCAGCCGGATCCGGGATGCCCCCGGTCAGATACAGCGCCTCTGTGGCGGGGAACAGGGGCAACTTGTCCAGATGCGACAGCGAAAGGCATACATGCTTCTCCTGAGCGCAGTTTGCGGGCAGGCTTCCCCACTCGTCGGGCTCAAGGGCTTCCAGGTTCAGAAAGCAAAAGTTCCGGCCGTTTATGGTTTTCTCAAGATGTTCCATGCGCAGACTCCGTATTTGTCAGTCCCAGCTTCTCCAGCCTCGCGCGAATCGCGGCGCGGGTGCGCTTGAGCTCGGCGGACATGTCTCTGACCTCCACGCCGGACGAAACAGCCCTGCGCAGATAATCGTCCTCCTCCGGTGACCAGGGCTTGCCCTGGTTTTCATGCAGAGGCTCGGCGTTGAGAGCAATGATGGCGTCCAAATTGTCCAGAATAAACTGCTGGGCTTGCCGGTCATAGACCACCGATGTGTATTCGCCGTTCTGCCCCATGCGCTGGGCGGTGGAGATGCCCAGCTTCCAGCCGGCTTCAGTGGGGCGCTTGTTTCGGTTTCCACTGGACCCGACTTCCTCAAAAAGCAGCCCTGACTGCAGCAGGAACTTTGTGATGCTGGTGGTTTTCAGCTTCTGCATGGTGTTCAAATCCACCAGATCATTGAGCCGCTGGGCGATCTGACTTGCGCTGAGGGGCCATTCCCCGAAGGAATAGCGGCTGCGATCCTCCAGGGACAAGGCGAAGGCCGCCTTCTCTCCGGCCCTTACCGACTGGGCAGGGTGGACCCCGCCGTTTTCGATCACCTGCCGCAGCACGTCCGAGACGTAAAACAGACAGCGTGAGATGCGGACATTGTTGATGATATCATTCTCCGGCACCTCCCGGTCAGTGAGCGGATCAATTCCCTTGGCCAGCTTATCCAGATAGTCCTTCGCGTGCTGCATGATTTCCAGCTCTGTCATGCAGATCGCCTCCCTTCCGGTCTTGATGCACCGGGAAACGTATAGTACGCTTCATCCGGCATGGCGTTGATCGCGCCAGATCCAAGAACAGTATCGGTCTTCAGCGGAGAAAAGTCAAACAGAAATTCAAACGGACCCGGAATCGGGGGACGTCCGTTGGCGGGGAAGACGAAAAACAGCAGTGGGATTTCCCACTGCTGTTTTTTCGCGGCGTTTATCGTTTTGAGCCGCCTGCGAAAGCCCTGTCCGCGGCGGGTCAGGCGGTGCCCCGGGAGATCTGGCGGCTCCAGCTGCGGCAGAGGAGCAGGGCGATGACGGTGGAGATCAGGGTGGTGACCGCGTTGGAGAAGATGATCCCGTCCAGGGCGAAGAGACGCTCCATCAGCAGCAGCACCGGCAGGAAAATGAGGCCCTTCTGCATGAGGGAGGTCAGGGTGGCGTAGCTCACCTTGCCGGTGGCCTGCAGATAGGTGGAGCACATGTGGTAAACCCCCTCCACGGGGACGGCCAGCAGGGTGCCCAGCATCATGTAGCGGCCCAGGGCGATGATCTCCGGGTCCGGGCTGAAGGCCGCCACGAACTGCTCCCGGAAGAGGAAGAAGGCGGCGGACATCAGCGCCGCCACGCCGACGCACACGGCGCCCACGCCCAGAACGATCTTCCGCAGCCGCTCCCGGTCCCGGCAGCCGTAGACATAGGAGATGGCGGGCTGCACCCCCATGCAGAGCCCCATCACGATCATGGGGATCAGCATGGCGCTCTTGCCGGCCACGCTCCGGGCGGCCACGGCCACGTTGCCGTAGGAGACGGTGAGGCGGTTGGAGATGGCGGAGGAAAAGCTCATCAGCAGGGTGCTTGCCGCCATGGGCAGGCCCAGGCCCAGCACCCGCAGGGAGATCTCCCGGCGAAAGCTGAGATCCCTGGGGGAGAGGGAGAAGGCGGGCTTCCTGGAAACCGCGCGCAGGAGCAGAAGGAGGCTTACCACGTTGCCGATGACGGTGGCCAGGGCGGCGCCGGCGCAGCCCCAGCGGAAGACGGCGATGAAGAGCGGGTCCAGGGCGACGTTCAGCAGCGTTCCGGTCATGGAGGCCAGCATGGCCTGCTTCACGTCCCCGTCGGCCCGGACGGTGTTGCCCAGGGCGCCGCTTGCAATCAGGAAGGGTGCGCCCAGGGCCAGGATGCGCAGATACTCCGCGGTATAGGGGGCGGTCTCCCCGTCGGTGCCCAGAAGGCCCAGCAAAAGCTCCATGCAGCCCAGAATCAGCGCGCCCAGAAGGACGCCCGCGATCAGGGCGGCATAGAAGGCAAAGGCGCTGTATTTGCGCACCAGCTCTTTCCGACCCTCACCCAGGGCGATGGAGCAGGCGGTGCAGCTGCCGAAGCCGATGAGGGTGTTGAAGGCGGAGACGGTGGAGAAGACCGGACCCGCCAGGGAGATGGCGGCCAGCTGGAAGCGGTCCCCGAAGCGGCCGATGAAAAAGACGTCGGCCAGGTTGTAGAGCACGGTGACCATCATCACCAGGATCACCGGGAGGCTCATCTTCAGCAGCAGCGCGCCGATGCTGCCCTCCCGCATCAGTTTTTCGTTTTTCATATCGAAACTCCCTCGAATAACCGGACACTTGTTTTCTTAATTCGACTATAGTATACTGCAGGGGAGAGCAGGGCGCAAGCGATAATATTCGGATAAGTGTCGGGATAATGGAGGAAAACCCATGAATGTGAAGAACAACCGGCTGAACCGGGAGACGGACGAGAAGATCATCCGCGCGGTCTATGCCATGATGACCCAGGAGCACCGCCCCATCGGCAAAATCACCGTGCGGGAGATCTGCGAGCGGACGGGGATCCACCGCTCCACCTTCTATGCCCATTATCGGGACGTGTTCGACCTGGTGGAGAAGGTGGAGCGGGGCATGTCCCGCAAGCTTACGGAGACCTTTTTCCGGAAGCTGGATGAAAAGGCCCCCGCCCGGGACTGCTTTGCCGAGATCTTTGCCTTCATCCGGGAGCACCGGGAGTTCTACCTCTACTATCTCGCGGAAAGCAGGCAGTACGGCATCCTGCAACTGGCCTGGGAGACGGTCCGGGACAGGGCTGCCGCGGTGGGCGCGGGGCCGCAGAAGTTCGGCGCGCAGACCGCGGAGGAAATGGAGTATCACGGCGTGTTCTTCCTGGTGGGGATGACGGCCCTGGTGCGGATGTGGCTGCAAAAGGGCTGCCGGGAGGAGCCGGCAGCCCTCTACGATCTCATCCGGCGGCAGGGAGCCGTACAGGAGGCCATGACAAGCTGGTAAATGCAGCTCCTTCGGCGGGGATGCGAAAGCGATCGCTGCCGGGCCTGCGGGGACAGGAATAAGCAAAAAGGTTTGGCGAAACCGGAAAGCACACGGGATCGCCAAACCTTTTTTGCGTATGAGAGGGGACTGCCTTTCCCCGGCAGAGGAGCGGAGGACGGCCTGCCCGC
>JAEEGI010027360.1_pt1 | contig 10915 bp, 11 predicted proteins | sample 8958751 | NCBI WGS metagenome assembly JAEEGI01 (sample SAMN16246545, study PRJNA631951) | gut metagenome | biome: gut microbiome; feature: rumen; material: KS-attached | host: Bos | place: Iran: Karaj | collected 2018-10 | reverse complement strand
TTTGCATCATTATTTTTACACATAGTACCAACCTTTCTTTTTGGCATAAAAATACCCCTGAAGGCATCTGCCTTCAGGGGATTAGTTGTTATATGGTTAGGTTAAAACTCAGATTCATTGACTTTTTTGTAAAATGTGCTGCTGGATATCCCATATTTTTTCATGAGGAAAACAGCTGTGACTTTTCTAGCTTTCCACAGTTTCAGATCTTCCGACCACGATTCCGGCAGTTCTTTTTTGGGTCTGCCAAACTTGACTTTCCGCTTATGTGCTGCTTCAATACCTTCTTTCTGGCGCTTGCGGATATTATCGCGCTCTGCTTCTGCCATGGTCGCCAGCACTTCGATCAGCACATTATTGACCATCTCCATCAGCATCTTCTGCAGCTTACTGTCATACTGGCTGAAATCAAGCAGGGTAGTGGGAAGATTCAGGATACGTATCACCACATCATGCTCTTTGAAAAAGCGCAGCTCATCCATAACTTCTTTTTTGTTCCTGCCCAGACGTTCCATTTCGTGGATGAAAAGCGTATCGCCGGGACGGAGCATGGCTTTCAGCGTTTGATACGCAGGTCTGTTGAAATCCTTTCCGGAAAGCTTGTCTGAATAGATGTCACGATCATCTGGCACATATTGTTTCAGGCTGTCGATCTGCCTGTCTAGGTTCTGATCTTTGGAACTGACACGGATATAACCGAATATTTTTGCTGTACTCATTACAACACCTCCTTCATAAAGATAGTATGTAGTTGAATATAACAGGATTAACAAATTTGGATTCAATAGATCTTGTATTTTATAAAAAAATATGATCTAATTAATTGACCAGCGATATTAAAGGAAGAGGTGCTGTTATGAGTTACAATATAGAGCCCATGGAATTGATAACTTTCGTTGAGGATAACAAGCTTAAGTTGCCCAGGTTTCAGAGGAAAAGAACGTGGGACAAGAACCAGAATTTTGAGCTGGCAATTAGTGTATTCCAAAATTACCCGGTTGGCGTTGTGATTATTAACAGGGAACAGAACAGCTCATGGCTGTTAGATGGGCGGCAGCGCCGTGCAGCTTTATTAATCATGCGTGAGAATCCTGTCGAACTATATGAGTGGGCAAGATCTTACCTAAAATTCTCCAAAACAGCGGACGAACTTGAAGTTACAAGACACTATTGGGAAAAGGTAGAGCGTTACCTTACAGAAGAGCCAACCGAGAAAAAAAAAGATAAGAATAATGGTGAAGAATCCGAGGAATATACTGAAGATATTGAAGTTATTGAAGATTTTTCTTCTGAGACTGGTCAGAATTCTTTTGATAGCCATAAGCAGAGGGATGGCTTGAAGGTATTGCTGAGCATTATCTTAATGGTACACCAGAACAAGCCCTCCGGAAGCAGATGGGAAAAGCTTTTTGATTTTACCAGTCTAATTCCTCGCCTGAGGTATGCACCACAAAAAACAACTCAAAAATTGACCCCAAGATGTTACGACGCTTCTTGATTGATTTGATAAGTGATTGGAATAAAGAGAACGAGGGAATCCCAAGCAAAGAGTTTTTTGTTGAATACTATATCCAAAATTTTGTTGTAGATGATGAGCAAAAATTTGGAAATGAGGTAGAAAAGCATTGGGAGGATATTTCCAAGAGCTTGGAAGTGATAGATAAGTCGGAGAAGGTGTTTAAAGAAGCACGCATCGGCGTTATTTGGCTCACCAATGCCAGCCCGCTGGACGCACAGAATATTTTCTCTAGAATCAATGATGGCGGGACGCCGCTTAAGGCAGAAGAACTCCTTTCAGCGAAACCTTATTGGAACAAGGCTGTCAATGTAAGCAATACAAGCGTCGTTGAAAAAGTCAAGGATATGTATAGAAAATTGGGTGTTTCAGCTCCAGAGGGAGTTGTAAGGTGGGATGTTGCAGCCACCCTTATCTCCAGAATTAAAGATAATCATCTTATTTTTGATCCTTATGAGGCATCAAAAAAGAACAATGAGATTGACATGGATGAGGTGACGCTAGGCTTTAAGTTATTAAGCTCAGTTTATGTGCAAGGAATGTCCAGTATCCATGTAAATGAATTAGAGAAAAAAGAAGATAGCATTAAATGGGATAGCGATATTGATACACTTGTAGATGAGCTTAATACTGTATGTAATATTTTGCTGGACGATACTTTCTTTAAGTTCTATTTGAGTTGGAATAAGCCAGTTGCCAGGTTGCTTGGCAATGCTATTGCACTGGAATTCCTGACAATCGTTTGGCTGGATTGGAAGAAGAAAGGCCGTCCGTCTTCAGTATCGGCGCTTACCAAGGCTATCCAACGGGACGCACGGATTTTGTTTGACAAGCTTATATTTGAGTATGCAACTAGGACATGGCGGGGGTCCGGGGATTCCAAGATGTCCTATGACATCAAGAATTGGGAGAAAAGAATTGTTGCGGTTGAAGCTGCAGACTGGAAGAACTTTGTCCTTCAGGCTTGTTCTGGCAATTATAACGGGCAAAGAACCACGAAAAAGGTATTAACCCCGGTATTGTATTACTACTATTCCATAAAACACCTATCCCCTGGTAGCTCTATAGATATTGGCATTGATGTAGACCATATTATGCCTGAGGAAAAATTCAAGGACAACAGCATGGTTGACCAGGCATTAAAAGAGAGCCTTATCAATTTTGCGCTACTGCCCAAAAAAGTTAATATCAAAAAAGGGTCAAAGGCTTTAAACGAGATTACTAATGAGTGGCTTAAGCAGCAGATTGAAACATACGAAGAAATTGAGATAAAGGACTTTGACTTGTTTTCAGACATTACAAAAATTGGAAAGCTGCAGGATCATAGGAAAGCTTTATTCTTGGAAGCCTTTGATTCAAAACGAGGCTCTTTGCTTGCAAATTAACAGGCTTTTTTGTTAATGATAAAATTCGAAAGCCATAAAAAAGAAAGCCCGCCAAACTGCGGGCTTATTTTTTACGGTTGGCTATACTTTTACTCAATACTACCCGGTGAAAAACATGTACAAAAGAATTGTCGCTTATTTATAAATCATAAAATAATAAAAGCTCCTCTTCTGTAATATTGATTCCTGCTGAGCGTAATGCCTCTTTTCGTACAGCATATAGCTTCTTTAATAACTCTTCAGATCCTTTTCCATAATGAATATGATTATGACACGTGCTACATAAAGAAACAATATTCTCTTCTACATCCAATGAAACAGGGAATCTGCTTTGTTGGGACATCGGAACCAAATGATGCGGTTCAGTGTACTGCTTCCCAGACTTTTTCCTGATAAATGTTGGATGTTGTGGGTCAATCTCACAGACATAGCCGGCATGTGCAAGTGCATTGATTGCCCGCCGCCGGTCTCTGGGATAGACAATTCTCCCCCCAGTTGTCAAAGGCTTTGGAACAGGTTCCGGTTTCCCGTTATAATCAAAACCATCGGCAGGAACAAAAGAATCTTCTTTCCCTAAATCCGATATTAAATCATTATCAACACGATCTTCATCTATATAATAATAGATAGTCGGAACAGCCCCCCTAAGGTCTGCTATGTCTGCAATTTTTAAATAATAGTGATGCTCTTCAGTAGAACGATCAAAATCAGCTCTAAACACGCCTTTGAAAAAATAAGGCTCAGAGCCTTGTTTGGCAAAAACAAAAACAATATTATTATCCGGAATAAACGTATTTTCAGAGCCAAACTCTTCAATAAGGCTGCCGCCAGAACTTATAATATTAATCCATCCAGAGCTGGATGCCGCTTTTCCATTGACAGCCAACTTTGGAAACCATACCGAATAATCCTCGCCGCCAGATTGAAAAGCAATAGCCCCTCTCATCCAGCCCTCATAAGTTTTCCCAAGATATTCATTGCCGAAGCAATTGTTTAATACATCTACGCTACGCAAATATCCCTGCGGACGCTTTGCATCTAATAATTTGGGGTCAAGCTTCGGAACTGGTCGTGGCATACCAACGTTAAGCCCTAAGTAATCTTCGAGCTTATACCACTCTGTACACTCCCGTATTGCTTTGATTTGTTCCTTGCACAACTCTGCTTCGGTCTTACCTTCAGTTGGGATACCCATCATCTTTAAAAGAGGATAAAAACCGTCGCCTACTGTATGAGTGCTCTGGTTAATCACTTTAGCAGACAACAAAGGAAGCCCTAACTCATGACATAATATGGAAACCTGACCAATATTCTTTCCTACATGCCTATGATGAATTGGCGGATTTACGCGCCCTGCGAGCTCTTTATATGTAACATTGCGTTCGTTCTTTTTTACAGAAAGCAGAAGCTGCTCTGCTAATTTAATTTGAAGCGCGGTTAACTGAATCATAAAAGCCACCTCCGGAATTTTGCTGTAAAAATTGTTGCCTAGCAGGTATCATTTGCCCTCTTTCACACCTCTAATAAATATTTTAACATATTGCATTTTTGTTAATAAAGAAGTTTTTAATCTTTATCCATAAAAGTCATCAGACTTTTCGCATATACACGAAAAATTGTTTTGGACTTTTATGGATAGTTTTTTTGCCCGGATCTGACTACTCGGAAAGGTACACATTTACGAATACTTTTCAGATATGTATAAGGGTATACGATATGGCGATCATGGGGCAGCGTATAACTCATGGCGACTACCCTCTGCCTGACAATAAAATAGTTTGGCGCGAAGCGTAGCCCAAGAAACCAAAGTAAGGCAAGGGGCGGATGGTTGACGGTAACAGGAGTCAGGCGTCTCTGCCAAAGAACCCGGAGGGACGGCGCACCCGGTGGGAAATAAAAAACGGAAATAAAAAACTGCTATGATACATAAAATTCTTTAAAAAGTATAACCTCCTGTGGTATAATATAAATATACTACAGGAGGATAAAACATGGATAAAGAAACTGCGTGCTCCTTATTAAACAAGATATTGGATAACAAGGCTACAGCTTCCGAGACAACGGATCTTATTGAATACATCTTGAACAAGCAATTACAGTATACAGATCTTTATGGGCATTTTGAACTTATCAAAATTGATGATTCAGACCCATATGAAGATGATGAAGTATATGCACAAGTAGCTATACAGGAAGATGGACCCGGAGCTTACGTGGGAGCGAAGTTTCCTGTCCATACTCGGACAGAACTCCATTGCCAGTCTTCTTTCGCTCAGGAAACATATGATCAGGCTATCAGGCTTAAAAGCTGCTTGAAGGAATACGTAGCAGCCTTAGAAACTGTAGAGCCAGTAGATGTAGAAGTCAAGTTCTCTTCTCCGGAAGCAGATTCTGAATTCGGTCCCATGTCCTTTGAGCCTGAACGCTGGCGCCAAGAATAATATGACTAATAGATCATGACAATAAATATTCCCTGCCGCTCTTAAGAGCAGAGATGCCGACCTGTTCAATTTTTACTGCCTGACCGGCAATATAACTCGAACAGGTTTCTTTCTCTCCAGTTGCACAACGAGCAAATAGGAGTATTATTAACAACTAACCAAAGATGGGGCCTTGGAAGTTGTCAGTAATCTTCTTTTCGCCGTTGACATAACGGATCGAGAATTTTGCTTCGAATAAGCGTGCTTTCTCAATCCGTTTCATGATTCTTTCCGTGTTTTGGTATACGATACGGCGAAAATGGAGCATCGTATAACTGGTAAACTTTAGCTCAGTATCAATATTTTGCGGCCAGATACTCACAATATCCGGCCGCATTTTGATTTGTAAAAAATTACATAATCTGATACAATACGAACAGAGCAAGGATAAATCCTTACTCCGTCGAGTTGTATTGTTTAGCAGATTTAAAAATGAAAGTGGCCGTCCCAGCCAGAGACTGAGTCGGCCTACAGATAACCTCTTTTTCTCCCCTTAAAGCAACACCACGCTGCGGTCAGGATTATCGAAAGAGACCTGGCTACCTGCAAACGACGGGGTATATGGTTGCTGCCAACAGCCATATACTGCCGTCGTTGCCAAATAATACTGCTAAAAAACGGAGTCCCTGTAAGCCCAGTAAAGAAGTGGCTTACAGGGATTTTTCTGTTGAGTGTATTCAATGTTCTTCTGCTGAAAAAATGCATTCAAATCTATTTTTAAACTTTATATTAAAACATTTTTAAACGTTCAAATATGCGTCTACGAGGGGAGATTTTTGGACAGAAAAATGTGATAAAATAAAAGCAGAAATTTCGTAAACCTTGACTGGAGGTAATGATGGTCAAATTTACTGGAGAAGAGAGCATCTGTGATGAAAAAGGCAGGAGTATTGCGACTTTGCGTGATTTTTGGTCTTGGGGTTATTCCAATCTAACAAGCAATACCCAGCGTGGAACGTATGCGGAATACCTTGTCAGCATAGCTTTGGAAGCCAAGGCGCCGACAAAAACAGATTGGGGGCCGTATGATGTTCTTACACCTGAAGGAATCAAAGTCGAAGTAAAGTCTTCTGCATATTTACAGGCATGGAAACAAGCCCACCTGTCAAAAATAAGTTTCGGCATAAATCAAAGCCATAAGTACGATTATGATGCAGATGAATACAACTATGAAGCCACCGAACTTGTCCGGCAGGCAAACGTATATGTATTCTGTTTAGAAACGTGCCAAAATCCTGAAGAGTTAAACGAAAGAGACCTCTCGCAATGGGATTTTTATGTTATTTCTGCTAAACGGATCAATGAAGCTTTAGGTTCACACAAAACGGTTACTCTTTCAAAGCTAATTAAAATAGGCGCATGCAAAGTCTCTTTTTGTGATTTGAAGACGGCAGTTTTGGAAGCGTACCAAAGATGAATTTCATGGAAGTTTAAGGGTAAAGGAGAAACGAACATGGAAGGTGACAAGGAGTTGCACGTTGAATACGACGGACTGGTGTACAAAGATACCGCAGTAGACGTGTTGTACGAACTTACGGAAGACCGGCTGGGAGGACTCGACCATCAGGTTGCAGAAACTGCGAACGCAATAATTTCGGCTGCAAAATCAGAGATCAAGCTGATGAAACAGCTGAAACTTGATGCAGAAAGCCTAAAAGAATGTACAAGGTACGACGCAGAAGATATAATGAAATATATCAAAAAAGCATCATGGGATAAGATTCTGCTCAATCAGCAACTGTTATTGCAGTTAATAGTCAAAGCTGAAGCTTTGTACAAAGAGCGTGCCGAAACGCAGTCGATGCTCGGCAGGTGCTCATTGCTGTGTACCGTCGCGGAGGATGAAGATGAATAATGAAGACAGTTACCCTCGTGAAATACAGGCTCTTATTCAAGAAATGAAGGCTTATGTGATTGCAGAAGAAGACAAATGGTATGAGAGTCTTGGCGGAACTTATTGGGTCGTAAAAGGTGCTTCAGAAAACTTTATGTATAAAGGCTCGTTTTATGTCATTTATCCTGAAGATGTGGGTTGCAAAACACACGCATTTTTTGAACATATGATGATTCACATATTCGAGGATAAACTTAAATCACTTGGCGCAACCCGTGTAACTTGTACGGGAATGATAGATTGAGAAGCCATAGAATTTGTTTTGAATATGACAGATGTGTCAAGAACTGCTTATGAAAAACTTATTCGGTTATTCCCGTGTACTCGCTGTTGGCGACATCCACGGTATGCATGAAAAGTTAATAACGCTGATGGGCAAAATCCGGTTTGCCCCGGAGGAAGACCTTCTGGTTTTCCTAGGGGACTATATCGACCGCGGCCCGGATTCTGTCAAATGCCTGCAGTACGTGCATGACCTGCAGCTGCAGGTCCCGGACTCTGTGGTCTGCCTGATGGGAAATCACGAGGTGATGCTTTCTTCCTACCTTATAGAGAAGCGGGGCATCTATAATACCCTGATCGGTGACTACTCGGAGTCCTGGCTGGAGAACGGCGGCTTCCAGACACTGCAGCAGCTGAAGGAAACAGACGCAAAGAAACGGGAAGAACTGCTTGCATGGGTTACGGATCTTCCGGTTAAGTACCAGTACCAGGAGTTTTTCTTCTGCCATGCAGGAATAGATCCCGATGTTCCGTTGCCTGCCCAGACAGAGTTTGACATGCTCTGGCGGCGCCAAGAGTGGTGGGAGCAGTACAGGGGCGAGGAGATTATCGTAGTGGGGCATACGCCGGTACAGAAGGTGAGGAAAAAGACAAGGAGCGCAAAACCCCTGTTTTTACCAAACCGGGTCATGATGTGCGATACAGGCGCATACATGGCCGGCGGACGGCTGAGCTGTGTGGATGTATTAAGCAGGAAGGTCTGGCAGGCCTGACCCAGTGTATGGGAAAACGTTTATCAGGGAGGCAGCGGCATGGGCATAGGACTGAGCAAATCAAAATACTGCAGGGGAGTGCAGTGCCCCAAAATGCTTTGGATGGACAGGCACAAACCGGAAGAGGCGGAGGATGTCCTCTCCGAATCGCTTATGGCAAACGGCAACAGGGTCGGGGATGTTGCAAGGGGTTACTTCGGAGAATATGATCTCGTGGAATATGATTCCGACAAAACCGTCATGGCGGAAAAGACCGTAAAGTTCATGAAAGCAGGATCCGGGAATATTGCAGAGGCCAGTTTCCTGACCGACGGACTTTACTGTGCCGTGGACATCCTGCACAGAAACGGGAAAGGCTACGACATCATTGAGGTAAAGAGTTCCACCGAGGTCAAGGATATTCATATCGATGACATGGCTTTCCAGTATTATGTCCTGAAACAGTGCGGGATTGATGTAAGGAAAGTGTTCCTCATGCATCTTAACAGCGACTATATAAGGCATGGGGAGCTTGATTTGAAGGAACTGTTTGTCCTGGAAGAATTTACTGCTGCCGTAAAGGGCAAATACAGCGAGGTCGAAGCCAATATCCGGACAATCCGCGATTATGCGGGTGCGAAAGACGAGCCGGAACGTGACATAGGCACATACTGTGAAGCGCCTTATGCCTGCGCATATCACGGATACTGCGCCAGGCACATCCCGGAGCAGTCTGTGTTTGATGTACGCAGGCTGAAAACCGGGAAAAAGTATGAATACTATCATCAGGGGATTGTCACGTTTGAGGATATCGTAAGGCAACAGCCAAAACTGAGCGGTAAACAGTGGAAACAGGTCGAAACCGCTTACTACGGCAGGGCGGATGAAGTTGACACAGCCGCCATAAAAGAGTTCCTGAATGAACTGGCATACCCACTGTACCATCTTGATTTTGAGACCTTTCAGCAGGCGATCCCGGAATATGACGGGCTCAGCCCGTACTCGCAGATCCCGTTCCAGTATTCCCTTCATATCGAGCATGCAGACGGGACCCTGGATCACAGGGAATTTTTGGCAAAAGAGGGGGCAGACCCAAGAAGAGCCGTTGCCGAGAGCCTGTGCAAAGACATTCCAAAGCATGCCTGCGTCCTTGCCTATAACAGATCGTTCGAGCAAAGGGTGATCCAGAGCCTTGCAGATTGTTTCCCGGACCTGTCAAAACGGTTGCTGGCGATCAAGGATAGCATACATGACCTGATGGTTCCTTTTCAAAAACAGTATTATTACAGCAGGGCAATGCAGGGATCCTATTCAATCAAATACGTTCTTCCTGCGCTGTGCCCTGATGACCCCGGGCTTGATTACCAAGCCCTTGAGGGTGTCCACAACGGCAGCGAGGCTTCCGAAACTTTTGCGGACATGCCAAACCATACACCGGAGGAAATCAGGGTTATGAGAAACAACCTCCTGAGATACTGCCGCCTTGATACCCTGGCAATGGTGAAGGTACTGGAAAAACTGAGGGAGTCTGTCAAAGGCTGATTCTAAGGTCCTGTATGAAAGACATATGTGATTCAAGGAGGTGGTGCTGCCCATGGTCTCAGACATCAAAAAAAGGAATTTTGACTGTTTTGATAAAGGTAAATTCTCGTGGCGGGCATGGTCGGCTCCGGTTCTGTTCTCACCAGCCGAAATACGGAAACGGCTGGATGTATTAAGGCTGGAAGGACGGAAGATTACAGATCTCAAGCTAGTCGGTTTGAATTACTGTCTGTCGTATTATCATCTTGAATCAATGCTCTTGAAGGAACCCGACGAAAGTGGAAACAACGTTCAGTCAATAGACCTTGAAACCCCCATAGGCATATGTGCAGAGATTGATGAACCCATGCTGATCCGCTTTGAAGACGGGGATGTACTGGAAATAATGGAAGAAACTGACGGAGAGCACCGGATCAGTATGAACCGTATCCCCTGGGACATCAAAGCAGGGACAAACTTGCCCAACATAGATGCTTCGATATTCTTCAAGGACTGTATAGGGCGAACCATAAAAACAGTAGAATTGCATACATCAGACCTCAGCGAGAGGGAAAACTATTTTCAGCCATGGAATCCGGAGGCAAAACAGAGCGATTTTGTGAAATATATCGTTTTGCGGCTCGATGACGGCTATGGACTAAGGTTCTCAGGATGGCTGGACTTTTGCATTGTTGATTACATAGATTGCAGCAACAACTATGTGAAGAAGACATTCAAAGAAGTTGCACCTGCGTTCTACGATCTTGATGAACTGATCGAGGATCTGCTAAGCAACGAATGAATACAGACAGAAATATGCGTACAGGAATGCGCAGTACCTTATGGTGTTACGGTTACGGGCTGCAAACAGATATGCGGGTAAAACATAAGCCTGAAGAAAAGATCAAATAACACGGAGAAAACCCGGTGAGTTAATGGAGGATTGCAATGAACCTGGCTGACCTGAAAAAAGAAAAGGATGCAGTGAATGATGAAATAGCTGATTTTCGTGAAAGATCCCGGACCGGTAAGATGCCAGCCGACATTAAGGCCTGGATTGCCGAGGAGAAACGGCTGCTTGCTAAAAGAGACGCAATTAATAAACGAATTTACGATTACTGTTGCAAGAAAAATTGATAAATTTT
>JAEEGI010027354.1_pt1 | contig 10916 bp, 8 predicted proteins | sample 8958751 | NCBI WGS metagenome assembly JAEEGI01 (sample SAMN16246545, study PRJNA631951) | gut metagenome | biome: gut microbiome; feature: rumen; material: KS-attached | host: Bos | place: Iran: Karaj | collected 2018-10 | reverse complement strand
CCCCGTCACTGCCAACGTGCTCTTCGGCTATATGACCTGGGCCACGCCCGACGGGCGCAAGAGCGGCGAACCCCTCACCGACGGCATCTCCAATGTGCAGGGCATGGACAAGAACGGCCCCGTCAGCTTCCTGAACAGCGTGCTGAACTTCGACCAGAGCCTTTACGGCAACGGGACCCTCTGCAATATGAAGTTCCATCCCACCGCCCTGAAAGGGGCCGACGGCCTGATGAAGCTGCGCAGCATCATGGAGACCTATTTTGAGGAGGGCGGCATGGAGCTGCAGCTGAATATCGTCTCCTCCGACACTCTGCGGGACGCCCAGAAGCACCCGGAGAACTACAAGGACCTGGTGGTCCGGGTGGCGGGCTTCTCCGCCTACTTCGTGGAGGTCTTCAAGGGCTGCCAGGACGACCTGATCCGCCGGACCGAAATGAATCTCTGATTGGAAGGTTATGGGTGTGTTGCAAAATACACCTCCCTCGTCATTGCGAAGCCCCGAAGGGGCTGTGGCAATCCGTTTTCCTTTGAAAAGAGGACGGATTCCCACGACCAGTCTTCGGACTGGTCTCGGAATGACGGGTGGTAATTGCATTTTGCAACACGCCCTTCTGTGAACAGTGAGGATTGAATATGGACGAATCCAAGCTTGTAGGCCGGATCTACGATATCCAGGGCTTTTCCGTGCAGGACGGTCCCGGCATCCGCACCACCGCGTTTCTGAAGGGCTGCCCCCTGCATTGTCCCTGGTGCCACAGCCCGGAAAGCCAGGCGTTTTACCCGCAGCTGAGCTGGATCAGCATGCGCTGCCAGGGCGCCGCCCTCTGCGAGAGCCGCTGCATCAGGGCCTGCCCCAAGGGCGCCCTGGAGCTGGGGGAGCAGAGGGAGGACGCCAAGACCGGGGAAATGCTGCAGATGGTCCATGTGAAGCGGGATATCTGCGATAACTGCGGCGACTGCGCCCTCGTGTGTTATCCCAAGGCCCTGTATCTCTGCGGCGAGGACTACACCGTGGAGAAGCTGGCGTCGCGCCTGCTGCAGGACAAGAAGTTCTATGACCGCTCCGGCGGCGGGATCACCATTTCCGGCGGGGAAGCCCTGAGCCAGGCGGATTTCACCGTGGCCATCCTCAAGCGCATGAAGGCCGAGGGGATCCACACCGCCCTGGACACCACCGGCTTCGCCTCCTGGGAGACGGTGGAGCGGACCCTTCCTTATACGGACCTGTATCTCTATGATCTCAAGCACATGGACTCTGAAAAACACAGGCAGATCGTGGGCGTACCCAACGAGCCCATTTTGGACAACGCCCGGAAGCTGGCTGCTGCGGGGAAGAAAATGCAGGTGCGCATCCCCGTGATCCCCATGTTCAACAACGACGTGGAGAATATCCGCGCCACCGCCGGGTTCTGCAGGGAGCTGGGGGACGCGGTGACGGTGGTGCAGCTGCTGCCCTATCATAACCTGGGGGTCACCAAGTACCTGCGCATCAGCGACAAGCCCGTGGCGGAGGCCACGCCCCCCTCCGACGCCCAGATGCAGAAGCTCAAGGGCATCATGGAGGAATACGGCCTGCCTGTCACCATCCACTAAAAAATCACCTGCCATCCGGCGGGCGGATGGCCCGTCCGCCGGAATTTTCTCTCTTTTTGCAAATCCGGGGTTGACAAACGCCTTTTCCTGCATTATAGTATCTCTTGCTTTGCGGACAGTTAGCTCAGCTGGTAGAGCTTCCGCTTGACGTGCGGAAGGTCAGGGGTTCGAGTCCCTTACTGTCCACCATCGTCGTCGCGGACGTCATATCGTTCGCGACGACGATTTTTTGTCGCCGTCTCTCGCTCACTCCGTCGCTCCTCCTCCCAAAACCGGACCCGCTGCGCTGGGCTCCGGTTTTGAATGGCTGCGAACGTGTGTCGATGGGGACGGTTCTTTCTGGCGCATGGGTTGCTGTCAACGAGAACCGCCCCCGTTGACAGAGCGTATGCTTCACACGCATGAGGCCACTGGTTCGAGTCCCTTACTGTCCACCAAGAATCCTCGCCCTTGGGGCGAGGATTTTTTGTAAGTTTCTCCCCGAACATTCCCGAAGCTCTTGTTACCCGGACCGGAATCCTATATAATAACTGCTTGGAGGATCCCAAATAAAGAAAAGGAAGGTAAAGGAATGAAAAAGAAACTGCTGGCCCTGCTGCTCACCCTGGTGATGCTGCTGAGCCTCAGCGTCCCCGCCCTGGCTGCCGATGATGTCCGGGAGACGGACTTCTTCGAGGATCAGGAGCATGCAGATGTCAATTTTGAGGACATGACCTTTGAAATGGTCGATTCAGAAGCCGTTCTGGCTGCCTTTGAGGAGACCAGAGCCCTGGTGGACGACCCGGCCAACATCGACGCCGTCCGGGAAGGCTTTCTTGCCGCCTGCGCGCTCAATACCCATGCGGAAACCATGCTTGGCCTGTCCAATATCCTTTCTGACCTCAATGTCTTCGACACGGAGATGATGGACGCTCATGCCGCCATGGATGCGGCCTGCACGGAGATCTACGATGGGCTGCTGGGCCTGGCCCGGGATATCCTGAAGTCTCCCTGCGCATCTGCCCTGGACGATATCGTCAACGAAGTGGATCGGGAGTTCCTCCTGGATTATGAGGATATGACCGATGAGGAGGAGGCTCTGGAGGCGGAGATCACCGGCCTCCAGAATGAATATACGCTTCTTGCCGCCGAAGAAGCTACTCCTGACGAGCTGGGCGAGATATACCTTCGCCTTGTGGATGCCTACAAGCGTCGCGCCGCGTTGAACGGTTATGACAACTATGCAGACTATTCGTATGAGAATGGCTATCTCCGGGATTATACGCCGCTGGAGATCCGGGAATTTCATGCGCTCGTCAAGGAAAACATCGTTCCCCTTTTCGATCAGGCGTTGGATATCCTCATCTCTTCGCTCTTCGCGGAAGGCATCTATGACGTCTTTCTTGGGGACTTCACCGGTGATATTGCCCTGGATATCATCGACCCCTATATGGCCGCCCTGTCCAGCGAGCTTTATGAAGCCTTCACCTATATGCGCAGCCATCACCTTTACGACAGCGGTTACGGCGACACCAAGAATGTCGGCGGCTATACTTCCATGCTGCCCGAGTATAAGGCTCCCTTCTTCTATAATAGCCCGTCGGGATACGTCACCGATCTGAGTACCGCCGTGCATGAGTTCGGTCACTACAACAATGCGTATTGGCTGGACGGAAGCTGGTACAACGGAGATAAGAGCATTGACCTCTGCGAGGTCCACTCCCAGGGCCTGGAGCTTCTTTTCACCGCATTCTATCCGGAGGTTTTCGGAGAGTCTGCGGGAGAATTTGTAGCAATCAACGTCATGTATGAAATGTTGGGCAACGCGCTTTTGTACGGCTGCCTCATTGATGAGCTGGAGCAGTTCGTCTATGAGACGGAAGATGTGACCGTGCAGCAGATCAATGAGAAATTCTGCGCGCTGGAAAAGGAATATGGCTTCCTGGATCCCGAGGATGAAACCACGGAGGAGTACGACTGGACGACGATCCCCCACATCTTTATCACCCCCTGCTATTACATCAGCTATGCCGTTGCCGCTGCCGGCGCTTTTGAATTTTGGATGGAATCCCAGCAGGACTACTTCTCGGCTGTGGACAAATACCTTGCGTTCACTGCCCAGAAGATGGACGAATACGGCTTCCAGGAGAGCTTTGAGGTGCTGGGCATGCAGTCTCCCATCACGCCCGAGTTTTTCTCCGTCCTGACGGAAGAGCTGAGCGCTTACCTTGCCGAGGCCGCAGAGCGTTTTGCGCCCCTCACCGCCGCCGATGTTTTCACCGACGTCGACGGAGACGAAGCCTGGTATGACGCGGTGGCTTGCCTCTATGATTACGGCATCCTCAACGGCGTTTCTGAGGATACTCTGGATCCCGACGGCTCCATGACCCGGGCCCAGGCTTCCACCGTGCTCTGCCGCCTCTTCAGCCTGACCGAGGCGGAAGGCGCGGACTACTTCCCCGACGTCACGGAAGGCCACTGGTATACCGAGATGGTCAATGCCGCCTATGAGAACGACCTGATCCACGGCTTCACCGACGGGACCTTCCGCCCCGGCGACGCCATGAGCCGTCAGGACTTCGCCGTGCTTCTCTACAATATCTTCACCACCTATTTCGGCACAGGCTTTGAGGAGACCTGGTCCTTCGACCTGGGCGCTGCAGATGCCGAAGCGGTCGGCGGCTATGCCCTGGAGGCCGTGAGCTGGGGCGTGATGAATGGGTACTTCGGCCTGGATGAAAACGCCTGCCTCCGTCCCGCCGACGAGCTGACCCGCGCCGAAATGGCCGAAATGGTCTACTACGCCTTCTTCGCGGAATGATCCTTCCGGCGAAAACCGACGAACACTGAACAGAGAAACTCCCGCTTCCTTCTGGAAGCGGGAGTTTCCTTATGCCGTCATCGGAGCAGTTTCGCTCCGCACTGGGTGCAGTATTTGGCTTCCGGAGGTTCCGCGCTGCCGCAGCTGGGACAGACGCGGCCCTCGGGAGCAGGCGGCGTTTCCCCCATCTGGTAAAGACCAAAGCCGCCGGGGACCTGGGGATAAGCGCCGGGGCCGTCGATCATGGGGCTGTCCACCGGCGCGGGCGGGAGAGAATAGCCGGGCAGCAGGGTGCGCTTTTCCAGGATCGCCTTGGCGGACGGTTCATCCGGCACGATGTCCTCGATGTTTATGCTCGCCCGACGACCCTCCCCGGCCAGAGCCTCCTCCATGGCCTCCTCCAGGGCTTCCCGCCGCTTCTCCAGTTCAAACCAGGTCCACTTGCCGGCCTCCAGCTGAGCCTGAAGGGTGGCAGCTGCCGCCCTGCGGATCTCCCGCTTCCATTCCTCACCGTCCCCGTCGGCAAGCGGTTCGGCCTCCACGAAGCCCCTGGCCCGGATCTGCAGATCCAGGTCCAGCTCGGCGTCATGAAAGCGCACGGGCTGCGGCGTCCCCCAGGGGAGGCGCAGCGTTCCGATCCCCGGGTCGAAGCTGACTCTCATGTTTGTATCTCCTGCTCCATGGATTCGCTCTCGTCGTACAGCACTGCGCCGAAGAAGGTGACGGTGTTTTTTCCGTTCATATAGGGGATGCCCGCCTGCTTCGCCAGCTCCGAGACGACGAAGCCGAAGCCCTCGATGGAAGGCTGCAGCTCGTCGGGAAAACGGCAGGGTGCCTCCGGCCAGGTGCAGCGCTCGCAGCGTCCGCAGCCCTCGTTGGAGAGGATCAGCAGTTTTTCCAGCCGGGGCCGCAGCCGCTTCCCCAGGGCCCGGGCACATTCCTTGAAGTCCCCCATGGCCTTGCCTGCGGCGGAGAAGTCCATGCTGTCCCCCAGGGGATAGGCCTTGGAGAAAAGCTGGAGCTTTTCGTAGCCCAGCACCCTCGCCCGGCACTCCTCCAGACTGCCCACGGCAGGGGGGCAGGCCCAGCTGCGGTCATAGCCGCGGCAGCGGTTCCCCTCGCAGGTCTCCCGCACCTCCCGGTAAAAGCGCAGAGCGCCCGTTTGCGTCACGCCGCTGTCCTGGAACCCGGCGCGGAAGATCTCCCGCTGCACCAGGGCGGAGACCCTTCCCTCCTTCCGGGCCGTCTCCGCTTCCAGAGCCGCCCAGCGTTCTTCCAGAGTGTGCATGGGCTCGGAAAGGCAGAACTCGCAGACACTGCCTTCCCCCGGTTCCCGGGCGGGGCAGAAGTACCGGGTCTTCCCGTCCCGGACCAGGCAGCGGTATTGCGCCTTTTCCGGCGGGTGCATGGGCTTTTCATACAGAAAGGTCATGGCCAGGCAGACCGACACCACGTATTTGTGGGCCCCGGGCTCCTCTGCCCAGTATTGCCGGAGGTAATTCTCCACGGTCTCCCCCAGGGCCCGGACCGCCCGGTCCTCCGCCTCCCCGGAAAAGTCCTCCCGCTCCCGCAGCTCCAGCAGGATCTCCCGGTTGAAACTGCTTACCGGCACGGAGTTCCGCCCCGATTCCAGGGCCGCCCACTCCTCCTTTGTGAAAGCGGAGAGGATCTCCCGCTGCAGCTCGCTTTTTTTCATATCGCATCACCCTGTCTCCAACTCTACCATAAGCGGATCCGGTTTGGCAAGCCCGGGGCCCGCCTGCGGGGACCATTGACTTTTTTTCACAAAGTATTAAACTATACATAATGATAAAGACCCATATCAAGGCGGGCGGACCTTTTGCCCGTCCGAAGGGAAGGTTTGTATGAAGGTAAGGCTTGAGCATCTCACGAAGCGCTTTCCCAACCGCAACAAGAAGATCAAGACGGAAGTGGTGGCCGTCAGCGATTTCACCTTTGAGATCCCCGACGGCAAGCTGATCGGCCTCCTGGGTCCCTCCGGCTGCGGCAAGAGCACCGTGCTGAACCTGATCTGCGGCCTGGAAAGGCCCACGGAGGGCAGGATCTATTTCGGCGACGACGACGTGACCGAGCTTCCCCCGGAGAACCGGGGCGTGGGCCTGGTCTTCCAGAACTATGCCCTCTACCCCCATCTGACGGCCCGGCAGAATATCCTTTTCCCCCTGCAGAACCTGAAGGGGGAGGCCAGACCGGATAAGGCCCGGATGCTGGAGATGGTGGAGGAAGCGGCGAAGCTGGTGCAGATCGGCGAGCTGCTGGACCGGAAGCCCAGCGAGATGTCCGGCGGCCAGCAGCAGCGGGTGGCCATCGCCCGGGCCCTGGTGAAGCGGCCCCGGGTGCTGCTCCTGGACGAGCCTCTCAGCAACCTGGACGCCCGCCTGCGCATCCAGACCCGGGAGGAGATCCGCCGCATCCAGCGGGAGACGGGCATCACCACCGTTTTCGTCACCCACGACCAGGAGGAGGCCATGAGCATCTCCGACATGATCGTGGTGATGAAGGCGGGCATCCTCCAGCAGATCGGCCAGCCCCAGGATGTCTACAACCGGCCGGACAACCTCTTTGTGGCGAAGTTTTTGGGCACGCCGCCCATCAACGTCTTTGAGGGGAAGGTCCGCGGGGGCGTCCTCACCATCGGGGAGGACGAGATAATGAAGCTGGCTGACGCCCCGGACCGGGACGTCTGGGTGGGCGTCCGGCCCGAGGGCTTCATCCTCCGGGAGGACGGGCCTCTTCGCTGTGGCCTCATCGGCGTGGAGGTCATGGGCCGGGACGTCAGCGTGGTGGCTTCCCACCCCGCCTGCGCCGCCGAGAGCCTCCGGGCCATCATCAGCGCGGAGACCCAGGTGGACGGCGCCGCCCACGAGGTGCGGTTTGAGCTGCGGCCCCGGAAGCTGTTCCTCTTTGACCGGGAGACCGAGGAGCGCGTCCCCAACCGGGAGGCTGTGAGCGGGGGAGGGGAAGCATGAAGCAGTCCAATTTCAAGGCCTGGCTGTATCTGCTGCCGGCAATCCTGTTCCTGGGGGTGTTCATGGTCTACCCCCTCATCGACGTGTTCATCTATTCCTTCGAGGAGGGCTACAATTCCGCCTCCCAGACGGTGTTCGGCGTGGGCTGGTATAACTATTCCTATGTCCTCCACGATCCCTATTTCCTCCGGGCGGTGAAAAACACCCTGATCCTGGTGGTCATCACCGTGCCCCTCAGCACGGGCATCGCCCTGCTGATCAGCGTGGGGCTCAATTCCATCAAGCCCCTGAAGGAGCTTTTCCAGACGATCTTCTTCCTGCCCTACGTCACCAACACCCTGGCCGTGGGCCTGGTGTTTATGATCCTCTTCAAAAAGACCGCCTACACCGACGGTATGGTGAACCTGCTGATCAATTGGTTCGGGGGCCAGAGCGTGGACTTTATCGACGGACCCTACTGGGCCAAGATGTTCGTCATGTGCTTCTATACGATCTGGGTGGTCATGCCCTTCAAGATCCTGATCCTCACCAGTGCCCTGGCCAGCGTGGACGAGACCTACTACAACGCCGCCCGGATCGACGGCACGGGCAAGTGGCGCATCTTCACCCGGATCACCCTGCCCATGATCTCCCCCATGATCTTCTATCTGGTCATCACCGGCTTTATCGGGGCCTTCAAGGCCTACAGCGACGAGGTGGCCCTCTTCGGCACCAACCTGAATGCGGCGGGGATGAACACCATCGTGGGCTATGTCTATGACATGCTCTACGGGGACAGCGGCGGCTACCCCTCTTATGCGTCGGCGGCGGCCCTGATCCTCTTCGCCATCGTCCTGACCATCACCTGCGTGAACCTCCTGGTCACCAGGAAGGGCGTCCGGGGCTGAGGGGAGGCGGAAGCATGGAGAAGAATACGGATTACCGGCGCATCGAGCGCTCCGCCCGCAGCCGCCAGCGCGCCCTGCGGACCGTCACCTATATCCTGCTGGCCGTCTGGGCCCTGGTCGTTCTGTTCCCCTTCTATTGGATGCTCCTCTCCTCCGTGAAGAGCTACAGTGCCTACAACGGGGAATATATCCCCAAATTCTTCACTCTGTCCCCCACGCTGGAGAACTATGCCGAGGCCTTCACGGCGGTGCCCCTGGCCCGCTATTTCCTGAATACCCTGGTCTTCACCCTGGCCACCACCGCCGTCATGCTGGTGGTGACGGTGCTGGCCGCCTTTGCCTTTTCCCGGCTGGCCTTCCGGGGGCGGAACGTCCTCTTCGCCGCCTTCCTCAGCCTGATGATGATCCCCAACGAGCTGGTCATCATCACCAACTTCGTCACCATCACAGACTGGCAGATGCGCAATACCTTCCTGGGTCTGATCCTGCCCTCGGTGACCAGCGTCTTTTACATCTATCTGCTGAAGGAGAATTTCGAGCAGATCCCGGAGGAGCTGTATAAGGCCGCCAAGGTGGACGGCACCTCCGACCTGAAATACCTGCTGAAGGTGATGATCCCCATCTGCAAGCCCACCATCATCACCATCACCATCCTCAAGGTCATCGAGTGCTGGAACTCCTATGTGTGGCCCCGCCTCATCACCGACGACGCCAACTACTTCCTGGTATCCAACGGCATCCAGACCATCCGGGAGAGCGGCTTCGGCCGGGAGAATATCCCCGCCATGATGGCGGCGGTGGTGGCCATTTCCGTGCCGCTGATCATCCTCTTCCTCATCTTCCACAAGAAGATCATGGACGGCGTTTCGAGAGGGGGTACCAAGGGATGAAGCTGAGACGCTTTCCGGCCCTGCTCCTTCTGGCGCTGAGCATCCTGCTCCTCCTCTCCGGCTGCCACGGCTCCCGGGAGCGGAGCGTGTTCCGGATCCCGGAGAAATTCGACGAGAGCCGGGATTATGAGATCACCTTCTGGGCCAAAAACGACACCAACAAGACCCAGGTGAAGATCTACGAACAGGCTGTGGAGGATTTCGAGGCCCTCTATCCCAATATCCACGTGACGATCCGTTTTTACACGGACTATTCCAAGATCTACAACGACGTCATCACCAACATCTCCACCAACACCACCCCCAATGTCTGCATCACTTATCCGGACCATATCGCGACCTACCTCACCGGAGAGGACGTGGTGGTGCCCTTGGATGAGCTGCTGACCCACAAAAGCTACGGGCTGGGAGGCAGCGAGGTCCGCTTTGACGCGCCCGCCAAGGGGGATATCGTGCCTCAGTTCCTCCAGGAGCTCAATATCGGCGGCCATATCTACGGCATGCCCTACATGCGCTCCACGGAAGCCCTCTATGTGAACAAGGATCTGGTGGAGGCGCTGGGCTATACGCTGCCGGAGGAGGTCAGCTGGGACTTCGTCTGGGAGGTTTCGGAAAAGGCCATGGAAAAAGGGAGCGACGGCAACTTCCTGGTGAACGGGCAGAAGGTGATGATCCCCTTCATCGACTATTCCACCGACAATATGCTGATCCAGCTCTGCAAGCAGAAGGGCAGCGGCTATTCCACCGCCGCCGGGGAGATCCAGCTGTTCAACGACGATACAAAGGAATTCCTCTATACCATCGCGAAGCATGCCGGGACCGGGGCCTTCTCCACCTTCAAGATCTCCAGTTATCCCGGCAACTTCCTCAATGCGGGCCAGTGCATCTTCGCGCTGGATTCCACCGGCGGCTCCACCTGGATCGGCACCCATGCCCCCCTGATGGATATCAGCCCGGACAAGGTGGTGGAATTCGAGACGGCGGTGCTGCCCATTCCCCAGCTGAACCCCGACGAACCTTATATGATCTCCCAGGGCCCCTCTGTCTGCATCTTCAACAAGCAGGACCCCCAGGAGGTGCTGGCCTCGTGGCTCTTCGTCCAGTATCTGCTGTCGGACAAGGTGCAGATCGCCTATTCCCAGACGGAGGGCTATGTGCCCGTCACCACCAAAGCCCAGAACGCCCCGGATTACCTGGATTATCTGAGCAGGGCAGGGGAGGACTATAACGAGCATTACGACGTGAAGATCGCCGCGAGCAAGCTGCTGCTGGCGAACATCGACCACACCTTCATCACCCCGGTGTTCAACGGCTCATCCTCGCTGCGCTCCGCTGCGGGCCAGCTCATTGAGAACGTCGCCAAGTCCATGCGCCGCAAGGAGACGGTGGACGAAGCCTACATGGAGAAGCTCTATCAGGATGTTATCTCCCTCTACCGGCTGGACCAGATCAGTTATTCGGAGGTTTCCGGGAAAGCCGAGCTGGGGCCTCTGCCCAAGGCGGCGGTGACGCTGCTGACCTGCCTTGCCATCGCCTGGGTGCTGATCGCGGCCTACGCCGCCTGGACCTTCCTGATCCGAAAGAAGAAGTAGCCCGGAAAAATGCCCTTTGCGCTTGATTTACGGAGATTTCCGTTTATAATAGTAGCGTTCTTGGAAAACCACAGCATCGGAATATCAATAGAAAAGGAGAACAGATCATGAAGAAGTTTTTTGCCCTGCTTCTGGTCCTGGCCCTGGTCCTGGCCTTTGCCGGC
>JAEEGI010027350.1_pt1 | contig 10917 bp, 2 predicted proteins | sample 8958751 | NCBI WGS metagenome assembly JAEEGI01 (sample SAMN16246545, study PRJNA631951) | gut metagenome | biome: gut microbiome; feature: rumen; material: KS-attached | host: Bos | place: Iran: Karaj | collected 2018-10 | reverse complement strand
ATCGAGATCGTCGCGGACCGGATCGTCGTGAAGCCGGGGATCGAGAGCCGTCTCGCGGAGGCGGTCGAGCTCTGCATCCAGAACGGCGACGGCCTCGTCAAAGCCTATATCCAGCCCGTCCTGTCCGGCGACGCGGAAAATGAGGAACAAAAAAAGGCGATGGCGGCAGCCGCCCAGCCCTACGAATCGACGTTCTCGACGAAGCTCGCCTGTCCCGACCACGGCGCCTCCCTCGAGGAGCTCGAGCCGCGCATGTTCTCGTTCAACAGCCCGTTCGGCGCCTGTCCGACGTGCTCCGGCCTCGGCTTCACCCAGCACATCGATCCCGAGGCGATCGTCGACCCCGATCTCACGCTGATGGAGGGCGCCCTGACGTCCGTCTTCGGCAACCTCAAAAACACGAACTACCTCCGCGCCCTTCTGACCCAGCTCGCGAAGGAATACGGCGCCGACCTCGACACGCCGTGGAAGGACCTCCCGGCGAAGCTGCGCCACGAGCTGCTCTACGGCACGAACGGCCGCGTCGTCGTCTTCCCGTACGTCTCGAAGTACACGGGGAGCCGCTCGATGCAGCGGTGGGCGTTCGAGGGCGCGATCGAAAACCTGGAGCGCCGGATGCGCGAAACGAACTCCGACTTCATCCAGGACAAGATCCGCCAGCTCCTCGTGACCGATCCGTGTCCGACGTGCCACGGAAAGCGCCTGAAGCCCGAAGTCCTCGCCGTCACCGTCGGCGGGAAGAACATCATCGAATTCAGCGAGATGGCCGTTCGCGACGCGCTCGCGTTCCTCGACACGATCGAGCTGTCCGAGCGCGACCGGACGATCGGCGCCCAGATCCTGAAGGAGATCCGCGCGCGCCTCCGCTTCCTCATCGACGTCGGCCTCGATTACCTGACGCTCGCGCGCTCCGCCGGAACGCTGTCGGGCGGCGAGGCCCAGCGCATCCGCCTCGCGACCCAGATCGGCTCGGGGCTGATGGGCGTCTGCTACATCCTCGACGAGCCCTCGATCGGCCTCCACCAGAAAGACAACGCGAAGCTCCTCCGGACGCTCCGCGAGCTGACCGACCTCGGCAACACCCTGATCGTCGTCGAACACGACGAGGAGACGATGGTCGCGGCCGACTACATCGTCGACATCGGCCCCGGCGCGGGCCTGAACGGCGGCCGGATCGTCTGCGCCGGCACGATCGACGACATCAAGGCCTGCAAAGAATCGATCACCGGCCAGTATCTCCGCGGCGAGAAGTGCGTTCCGATCCCGGAGACGCGCCGCCCCGGTAACGGCCATTCCATCGTGATCCGCGGCGCAGCCGAAAACAACCTCCGCCACATCGACGTGACGATCCCGCTCGGGAAGTTCGTCTGCGTCACGGGCGTTTCGGGCTCCGGCAAATCGAGCCTGATCAACGAGATCCTCTGCAAGGCCGTCTCGAAGGCGTTCTACCGCTCGGTGGAGAAGCCCGGCGCCTTTGATTCGATCGAAGGGACCGAGCACATCGACAAGCTCATCTCGATCGACCAGTCCCCGATCGGCAAGACGCCGCGCTCGAACCCCGCGACGTATACGGGCGTCTTCGACCAGATCCGCACGCTGTTCGCGGAAACGCCCGAAGCGAAGATGCGCGGCTACGAAAAGGGCCGCTTCAGTTTCAACGTCAAGGGCGGCCGCTGCGAATCGTGCTCCGGCGACGGCATCATCAAGATCGAGATGCACTTCCTCTCCGACGTCTACGTGCCGTGCGAGGTCTGCCACGGAAAGCGCTACAACCGCGAGACGCTCGAGGTGAAGTACAAGGGCAAATCGATCGCGGACGTGCTCGATATGACCGTTTCGACGGCGCTCGAATTCTTCCGCAACATCCCGTCGATCGAACGCCAGCTCCGGACGCTCGAGGAAGTCGGCTTAGGCTACATCAAGCTCGGCCAGCCGTCGACCCAGCTCTCGGGCGGCGAGGCCCAGCGCGTGAAGCTCGCGACGGAGCTCTCCCGCCGTTCGACCGGCAAGACGCTCTACGTGCTCGACGAACCGACGACCGGACTCCACTTCGACGACGTGAACAAGCTCGTCTCCGTCCTCCAGAAGCTCGTCGACGCGGGCAACACCGTCATCGTCATCGAACACAACCTCGACGTGATCAAGACGGCCGACTGGATCATCGACCTCGGTCCGGACGGCGGCGACCGCGGCGGAACGGTCATCGCGGAGGGAACGCCCGAGGACGTCGCGCGCGTGAAAAACTCGTATACGGGCGACTATCTCGCGCGGATCCTCAAAAAACCGGCGGGATCACCGCAAAAAACCGTGAAATGATCCCTTTTCGCGATCCGAAAAGGCTTGAATCATATTCAGAATTGTGCTACAATTCCATTCATTCTTATCCCAAACAAACATCAAAAGAAAGAAGGCGTAAAACATGAAGTACGAATTCCCAACGATCGGTCAGGCGAAGAAGATCGACCTGCCCGAGGACCGCAAGCTCGGTTTCGGCAAAATCATGGCGCCCTGGATGTCCGTCGCAACGTATACGGAAGGTCAGGGCTGGCATGACCTCGCCGTAGTACCCTACGGACCTTTTATGATCGAACCGGCCGCTTCGGTTCTCCACTACGGCCAGGAAATGTTCGAGGGCCTCAAGGCGTTCCGCCGTCCGGACGGCTCGATCTGGACGTTCCGCCCCGACATGAACTGGAAGCGCATCGTCAATACGAACAAGCGGCTCGTTATGCCGGAAATCCCGGAAGAGCTCTTCTATGAGTCCGTCCGCGCCGGTGTTCTCGCGAACGCCGATTACGTCCCGAAGAGCGAGGGAACGTCCCTCTACGTCCGTCCGTTCATGATCGCGACGGAGCCCTTCCTCGGCGTCCACGTTTCCAAGGAATACAGATACTTCGTCATCTTCAGCCCCGTGGCGAGCTACTACGCGGCGGGAACGAAGCCGGTCGACCTCTACGTCGAGACGGTCTACTCGCGCGCCGCGGACGGCGGCACGGGCTTCGCGAAGACGAGCGGCAACTACGCCGCCTCGCTCCTCTCCCAGGTCCTCGCCGAGAAGCGCGGATGCGCCCAGGTCCTCTGGACGGACAGCGCGACCCACTCCTACGCCGAAGAGATCGGCACCTCCAACGCGTTCTTCATCATCGACGGCACGGTCATCACCGCCCCGCTGAACGGATCGATCCTGCCCGGCATCACCCGCGACTCCGCTCTGACGCTCCTCCGCGACTGGGGCGTTCCGGTCGAGGAACGCATGATCAAGGTCGATGAGATCTTCGACGCCGCGAAGGCCGGCAAACTTGACGAGATGTTCGCCACCGGCACGGCCGCGGTCGTCTCCCCGGTCGGCCACCTCGAACGCGAGAACGAAACGATCACGATCAGCAACAACGAGATCGGGCCGATCGCCGCGAAGCTCTACGACGCGATCAACGCGATCCGCGTCGGTACGGCGCCCGATACCCACAACTGGATGGTCGAGATCAAATAAGATCCCTTCGGGGTCATGCGAAAACCGCCCGTTTCCGGGCGGTTTTTTCGTTTGCGGGTCATTTTACGGTTTCCGCCGAAACGTTCGCGAGAGAGGCGGAAAAGGGCCTTTGCGGGCATCCCGCGAAGGCTCCGGCCGTTCGCGCGCCCCGGAGGGGCGCGCCTTTTCCGGCCTGCTTTCAGACACGAAAAAACCCGTTCCGAACGGAACGGGTCTTTCAACCGGCAAGGACCTATTTTCCCGGGCAGTCGCCCACCGAGTATCTTCGGCGCTAAGGAGCTTAACTACTGTGTTCGAGATGGGAACAGGTGTAACATCCCCGCTATACTCACCGGATCCTGAGGGCGTACCCTCAAAACCAAACAATGCACATCCTTCCTCCAAACCATTGGTCAAGTGCTCGACCTATTAGTATCGGTCAGCTGCATGTGTCGCCACACTTCCACCTCCGACCTATCAACGTGGTAGTCTCCCACGGGTCTTATCCAATCAAGGAGGGAAATCTATTCTTGTGGGGGGCTTCGCACTTAGATGCTTTCAGCGCTTATCCCGTCCAAACATAGCTACCCAGCGATGCCTTTGGCAAGACAACTGGTGCACCAGAGGTTTGTCCATCCCGGTCCTCTCGTACTAGGAACAGCTCCACTCAAATTTCCAACGCCCACAGCGGATAGGGACCGAACTGTCTCACGACGTTCTGAACCCAGCTCGCGTACCTCTTTAATGGGCGAACAGCCCAACCCTTGGGACCTGCTTCAGCCCCAGGATGAGACGAGCCGACATCGAGGTGCCAAACACCCCCGTCGATGTGAACTCTTGGGGGGTATCAGCCTGTTATCCCCGGGGTAGCTTTTATCCGTTGAGCGATGGCCCTTCCACTCGGTACCACCGGATCACTAAGCCCGACTTTCGTCCTTGCCCGACTTGTTTGTCTCGCAATCAAGCTCCCTTCTGCCTTTACACTCTTCGCGCGATTTCCGGCCGCGCTGAGGGAACCTTTGGGCGCCTCCGTTACTCTTTAGGAGGCGACCGCCCCAGTCAAACTGCCCACCTGACACTGTCCTAATATCAGTTCATGACATCTAGTTAGAATCCCAACATTACAAGAGTGGTATCCCAAAGGCGGCTCCGGCAATACTGGCGTACTACCTTCTCAGCCTCCCACCTATTCTGTACATGCAATGTCGAAACTCAATATCAGGCTACAGTAAAGCTCCACGGGGTCTTTCCGTCCTGCTGCGGGTAACCGGCATCTTTACCGGTACTACAATTTCACCGAGTCTATTGTTGAGACAGCGCCCAGATCGTTACGCCTTTCGTGCGGGTCGGAACTTACCCGACAAGGAATTTCGCTACCTTAGGACCGTTATAGTTACGGCCGCCGTTTACTGGGGCTTAAGTTCACACCTTCGCCGAAACTAAGTGTTCCCCTTAACCTTCCAGCACCGGGCAGGCGTCAGCTCCTATACTTCAGCTCTCGCTTTAGCAGAAACCTGTGTTTTTGGTAAACAGTCGCCTGGGCCTCTTCACTGCGGCCATCTTTCGATGGCACCCCTTCTCCCGAAGTTACGGGGTTATTTTGCCGAGTTCCTTAACAATAGTTCTCTCGCTCACCTTAGGATCCTCTCCTCATCTACCTGTGTCGGTTTACGGTACGGGCACCTTCTCCCTCTCTAGAGGCTTTTCTTGACAGCGTGGATTGTTCTGCTTCTGTACTTGTTTTCCATCCCCATCACACTTCACCCTTAAGAAGCAGCGGATTTGCCTTCTGCTTCAGACTTTGTGCTTGGACGCGCTCTTCCAGCCGCGCGCTCAGATCCTCCTTCTGTGTCCCCCCTTCGATCAAACAGGAGTCGGTGGTACAGGAATCTCAACCTGTTGTCCATCGCCTACAGCTCTCGCTCTCGGCTTAGGTCCCGACTTACCCTGAGCGGACGAACCTTCCTCAGGAAACCTTGGATTTTCGGTGGGCAGGATTCTCACCTGCCTTACGCTACTCATGCCAACATTCTCTCTCCTGTACACTCCACCGGACCTCACGGTCCGACTTCGACGCGTACACGATGCTCCTCTACCATACATACGTATCCATAGCTTCGGTGCCAGGTTTTAGCCCCGTTTATCTTCGGCGCAGAGCCACTCGACTAGTGAGCTATTACGCACTCTTTAAATGAATGGCTGCTTCTAAGCCAACATCCTAGCTGTTTGTGCAGCTCCACATCCTTTTCCACTTAACCTGGACTTGGGGACCTTAGCTGATGGTCTGGGCTGTTTCCCTTTCGACTATGAAACTTATCTCACATAGTCTGACTCCCGAGTATGATACTACGGTATTCGCAGTTTGATAGTCTTCGGTAACCGGTGAAGGCCCCTAGGACATTCAGTGCTCTACCCCCGTGTATCTTAACCTCGAGGCTAGCCCTAAAGCTATTTCGAGGAGAACCAGCTATATCCGGGTTCGATTGGAATTTCACCGCTATCCACAAGTCATCCCAGCCTTTTTTAACAGACACGAGTTCGGTCCTCCACGAAATTTTACTTCCGCTTCAACCTGCTCATGGATAGGTCACCCGGTTTCGGGTCTACAGCATACAACTATCTCGCCCTCTTCAGACTCGCTTTCGCTTCGGCTCCGGTGCTGAACACCTTAACCTTGCTGCATACCGTAACTCGTTGGCCCGTTCTACAAAAAGTACGAGGTCACTTTCGCTCCCTCCGATTGTAAGCATAGGGTTTCAGGTTCTCTTTCACTCCCCTCCCGGGGTTCTTTTCACCTTTCCCTCACGGTACTCTCCTCTATCGGTCAACAGGTAGTATTTAGCCTTGGGGGGTGGTCCCCCCTGCTTCCCACCGGGTAACACGTGTCCGGTGGTACTCTGGATTCACTCAAGACTCTTCTCCACTTCACCTACGGGGCCTTTACCCTCTTCGGCGTCACTTTCCAGAGATCTTCGGTTATGGATCTGAGTCCGTAAGAGTGTCCGCAACCCCAGATGCAAGCATCTGGTTTGGGCTCTTTCCATTTCGCTCGCCGCTACTTTGGAAATCGAGGTTTCTTTCTTTTCCTCCGGGTACTTAGATGTTTCAGTTCCCCGGGTTCCCTCCTCCATACCTATGTGTTCAGTATGGGGTACCTGAGCATTACCTCAGGTGCGTTCCCGCATTCGGACATCCGTGGGTCTACGGTCGTTTGCACCTCTCCACAGCTTTTCGCAGCTTACCACGTCCTTCGTCGGCTCCTGTTGCCTAGGCATTCACCCTGTGCTCTTCTTTGCTTGACCTTGTTCTTGCTCGTCCATCTTCGCTGACCCTGCGTTGCTGCTCCTCCCTCGGTGCTCACGTACATCAGTACGCTCCGCTCCTCGCTCGTCGCGCGCCTTGGCTCAGCAAACATGTCCTTCGCAATAACTTAAGCTTTTGTAGCGTTCGTTCTTTTCAGAACTATTTGGTTCTCTTTGAGTTGATGAAATTGTAATGTTTTACCCTTCGCTATTGCTTAGTATTTTCTTTACTATGGGTGTTTTCATTACTTTTTCGATATCTCTTCGATATGTTATTCAATTGTCAATGTGCTTACCGCAGTTTCCTGCGGCGATCCCTTTCGGGATGGTGGAGAATAGGAGGATCGAACTCCTGACCCCCTGCGTGCAAGGCAGGTGCTCTCCCAGCTGAGCTAATTCCCCAGGACATAAAAATGGTGGGCTTGGGAGGACTCGAACCTCCGACCTCGCGCTTATCAGGCGCGCGCTCTAACCACCTGAGCTACAAGCCCAAACATTAAAACTCATGTGCAGGAAAACGGTGTTTCCCCTTAGAAAGGAGGTGATCCAGCCGCTCGTTCTCGAACGGCTACCTTGTTACGACTTCACCCCAGTCATTGGTTTCACCTTAGGTAGTATATTTCTTGACCAACTTCGGGCGCCCCCAACTTCCATGGTGTGACGGGCGGTGTGTACAAGACCCGGGAACGCATTCACCGCAGCATTCTGATCTGCGATTACTAGCAACTCCAACTTCATGCAGGCGAGTTGCAGCCTGCAATCCGAACTGGGACCGGTTTTGGCAGATTTGCTCCTCCTCGCGGTATCGCTTCTCTCTGTACCGGCCATTGTAGCACGTGTGTAGCCCAGAACATAAGGGGCATGATGATTTGACGTCATCCCCACCTTCCTCCGAGTTATCCCCGGCAGTCTCACTAGAGTGCCCAACTTCACTTGCTGGCAACTAATGACAAGGGTTGCGCTCGTTGCGGGACTTAACCCAACATCTCACGACACGAGCTGACGACAACCATGCACCACCTGTCACCTCTGCTCCGAAGAGAAGGACGTTTTGCCGTCCGGTCAGAGGGATGTCAAGCCCTGGTAAGGTTCTTCGCGTTGCTTCGAATTAAACCACATGCTCCGCTGCTTGTGCGGGTCCCCGTCAATTCCTTTGAGTTTCACACTTGCGTGCGTACTCCCCAGGCGGAGCACTTATTGCGTTAACTGCGGCACCGACGTATTGCTACGCCAACACCTAGTGCTCATCGTTTACCGCGTGGACTACCAGGGTATCTAATCCTGTTTGCTCCCCACGCTTTCGTACCTCAGTGTCAGTTACAGTCCAGAAAGTCGCCTTCGCCACCGGTGTTCCTCCTAATATCTACGCATTTCACCGCTACACTAGGAATTCCACTTTCCCCTCCTGCACTCAAGTCTTGCAGTTCGTGAGGCTCGCCGGAGTTAAGCCCCGGGCTTTCACCTCACGCTTACAAAACCACCTACGTACTCTTTACGCCCAATAATTCCGGATAACGCTCGCCCCCTACGTATTACCGCGGCTGCTGGCACGTAGTTAGCCGGGGCTTCCTCCTTGGGTACCGTCACTTCCTTCGTCCCCAAGGACAGAGCTTTACGATCCGAAGACCTTCTTCGCTCACGCGGCGTTGCTACATCAGGCTTGCGCCCATTGTGTAATATTCCCCACTGCTGCCTCCCGTAGGAGTTTGGACCGTGTCTCAGTTCCAATGTGGCCGATTACCCTCTCAGGTCGGCTACTGATCGTCGCCTTGGTGGGCCGTTACCTCACCAACCAGCTAATCAGACGCAGGTCCATCTTATGCCGATAAATCTTTGGCGATGGAGCCATGTGACTCCTCCGCGTTATCAGGTATTAATTCCAGTTTCCCGGGGCTATCCCTGTGCATAAGGTAGGTTACCTACGCGTTACTCACCCGTCCGCCGCTCTCCTTCACTTCCCGCTGCCGAAGCTTTGGTCGGTGAATTCCCGCTCGACTTGCATGTGTTAGGCACGCCGCCAGCGTTCATCCTGAGCCAGGATCAAACTCTTAATTAAAATGGTATTCAAATCATGCTTCCGCATGAATCAAATCAAGTTTGAGCTTTTGCTCTTTGGATGCGCTTCTGCGCTTCTTTTTTTCGCTTTGCGAAATTATTGTTTTTTTCGGAATTGTACAGGGAACTATTTCTAGTTCCTTACCAATCAAACTTTTGGTTTTGATTGTTTTTGTACTTAGTCTTGAAAGAGAACTTGATCTCTTTCTCTTGACTTTGTTTTTCTACACTATTTGATGTTTTCAAGGTACAATGCCCGTTTGTGGCGAGCTTTTTTATTTTAATGGTTTACCTTTTGTTTGTCAACTGCTTTTTTTACTTTTTTTAAGCTTTTTTCAAAGAAAAATCGGGCCTTGTATAAGGCCCGATCGTGAACCACAAAATGTAGTGTTTTCAAGTATTTTCAGCCTCAAAGAGCATATTTTTGCCCTTTTCTTCTATATATATTACTCGTCGAACTCGACGTTCTTGTAGTCTGCAACCGCAGCGTCGATGCTCTGGGCTTCAGCGCCTTCGCCGACGATCTTTCTCGTAAGTATACCTACTATCATGGCTACTGCAAGAGCCGTGAGCGTGATGAGGCTTCCGCCGGTCGCGCTGTTATGTCCGAAGCTGAGCGTAAGTCCGCCTATGCCGCATACGAGGATAGCGGCCACAGGGTAGAGGTTCCTGTTGTCTCCGAGATCGACTCTGGAGAGGAGCTGAAGTCCGGATACCGCGATGAAACCGTAGAGGGCTACGCAGGCGCCGCCCATTACGCACTTGGGTATAGAGTTGATCACCGCTACGAAGGGGGTGAAGAAAGACAGGAGCATGCAGCCGAAAGCAGCCGTTCTGATCGTGTACGTGGAAGCGTTTCCTGTGATCGCAACGCAGCCTATGGACTCGCCGTAGGTCGTGTTGGCACAGCTTCCGAAGATGGTTCCCACAACTGAACCGATTCCGTCTCCGAGGAGAGTCTTATCAAGGCCGGGATCGGAGATGAGGTCTTTTCCAATGATGTTTCCGAGATTCTTGTGATCTCCTACGTGCTGAGCAAGCTCTACCACTGCTATGGGAGCGTAGATCAGGAGAAGGGTCACTACTGCGGACCAGTCGATGGCGGCATATTCGCCGTTTGTCTGTACCGCTCTTATGATGAAGAGCTTGGGAACGTCTACTATGGATTTTACGGAGAACGTTCCGAAAGCTGCCTCGAAGGAATCGAAGCTGGTGATCTGAAGAGCTGGGATATCCGCAACTCTTCCTATGATGGTGAGCACTAAGGCGAGGAGATATCCTGCGCCTATTCCGTAGATGAACGGGAAGAACTTCATGTTCTTATTTCCTCTTACGGAAGAATATACTATAGCGAAGAAGGTGAAGAGACCTACCACTATGTACAGAATGCTCTTGTTGTCTCCGCCGTTGGATGCCATCCAGCCTGTGGCTGTTCCGGAAAGGGAAAGTCCGATGAGTGTGACTATAGGGCCTGCGATGGCTGCCGGCATGAGCTTGTTGACCCATCCGCTGCCCGAGACTTTGATGACGAGGGCAAAGACGACGTATACGAGACCTGCGATAGCTACGCCGATTATGACGCCCCAGTAGCCGTAGCCCGCACCTATAGATGCGGCATACGCCGGAAGGAAGGTGAAGGAGCTTCCCAGGAATACGGGGCTCTCAGATTTTGTGAAGAGAAGGTAGATAAGTGTTCCGCAGCCTGCGCCAAAGAGGGCAGCAGCCGGATCAGAGGGAAGTCCGTTTCCGCTCATGATCATAGGAACGAGGAGTGTTGCCGCCATGATGGCGATCATCTGCTGAAATGCGAAAAGAAGATTTTCTCTTCCCTTCGGTTTTTCATGTACGTCGTAGATCAGTTTCATTTTTGTCTCCTTTTAACTCGATTTCGATCCGCTTTTTCTTTAAGTCCAAAACAAAAGACCTTGCCTTTTTTGGCAAGGTCTGCTTCTCAAAATCACCGCGCCGCAGCGCCGTTACATTTCCTTGCCAATATCTCTGTATTGGATTTAAAGATCAATGTATTTATCCTTCGATATAGTATCAAAAGGCGGCTTTTCTGTCAACGAAAAAGCCGCCCCTTTGAATTAA
>JAEEGI010027345.1_pt1 | contig 10918 bp, 15 predicted proteins | sample 8958751 | NCBI WGS metagenome assembly JAEEGI01 (sample SAMN16246545, study PRJNA631951) | gut metagenome | biome: gut microbiome; feature: rumen; material: KS-attached | host: Bos | place: Iran: Karaj | collected 2018-10 | reverse complement strand
CATAGCGACCGCACCGCCATCATCGTCCGCCAGCTCACCGACCTGCTCGCCACCGGCATCAGCCGCACGGAGCGCGACGTCAGCTACTATGCCGAGCGGCTAAACGTCTCCACAAAATACCTCTCCGCCACCGTCAAGCGCGTCACCGGCCACAGCGTAAGCAGCTTCATCGACCGCGCCACGGTGCCCATCTTGAAGAAATACCTCAACGACGAACGCCTGTCGCTCACGCAGATAGCCGACCGGATGAACTTCACCTCGCTGAGTTACTTTAGCCGCTACTGCACCAAACACCTCGGCCAGTCGCCCAGCGACTACCGCCGCAGCCTCCAGCCGAGGCATCCATAAGACCTCCTCCTAAGCACAAAGATTGTCCTTGTAGGAATGAACCCGACGGCAACGAATAGCCAACCCACTACAAGCAAGGTGTATCCTCCGTGCGGGGTAGGGAGAAGTACGGAGAGTGTAGGGAGGAAGTAGGGAGAAAGTAGCGACCGCCGCAAGGCGCGGGTTGGCGAAACGGCGATATGGTGGGTGAAAACCAATCGTTCGGCGACCGCCGCTTATTTGTCGATGCTCACCAGCTTGTACTTTCGGGTGCCCAAGCCGATGGCTGCGGCGTGCTCGATGGTATGGATGCCATGCTGCTTGTCAATGCGTTTGAGGAGGTCGGTGGGGTCGTTGGTAGCGGTGACCTCTTGGTTGTTGATGATGTCGATGCAGGCCTGGTCGAGGGCCACGGGGTCGGTGCTGGCCAGGATGCCGTAGTCTTCTAGCTTCACGGGCTCGGGATGGTCCACGCAGTCGCAGTCGATGCTCATGTTGTTCATCACGCTGATGTAGATCATGCCTTCCTTCTTGCCGAAGTAATCGGTCACCGCCTGTGCGGCGGCCGCCATGCTCTCGAGGAAGCCGTCCTGATCGTCCACATACTTCGTCCAGAGCTTCATCATGTTGAACTTCTCCATGCGGCCGGCCGAGTGGATGTAGGCTTTGCCGTTCTGGCTGGCGCAGCCGATGGAGAGGTTCTTCAGCGCTCCGCCGTAGCCGCCCATGGGGTGACCCTTGAAGTGGTTGAGGGCAATCATGAAGTCGTAGTTGGCCATGTGGCTGCCCACGATGTCGTATTTGATGTGCGTGGTGTCCTGTACCGGGATGCGCATCTCGCCCTCCTCGTCCATGATGTCGACGCGGAACAGGGGCGTGAATCCGTGACGCTCGATGACCCGCCAGTGGTTGGCCGAGTTGTTGCGGTCGTCCAGCTCGTTGCCGGCGCCGCTGCTGTAGGCGGTGTTGCACTCGACGATGGTGCCGTTGACGGCGATTACGAGGTCTTTGATAAGCTCGGGCTTGAGGTAGTTGGGGTTGCTGCCCTCACCGGTGGAGATTTTCACCGCCACCTTGCCATCGGCCTTCACGCCGAGAGCTTCGTAGATTTTCACCAATGCTTCGGGGTTGATGTCGGTGGTGAGGTAGACGGCGGAGCCCTCCTCTTCGACGGGAGCGGACGACTGGTTCTGTTTGCAGCCGACGAACATCAGCGCGGCCGCGCAAAGCATAAAAACGGTCTTTTTCATTGTTGTATAGTATTAATTATTGATTTTTCATAATATATTTCCTTCGGCCACGATGGCGGCGGTGCCACCGACATAGAGAGTTCCGTCGGGTGCAATGCGGGTAACCACCACCGACGGACGTCCCATCGCCTCGCCTTGCAGGAAGGCGAAGTCGCCCTGTCGGGGGATAATGCCACCCTCGGCGAGATAGTGCGTCAGCGCGGCATTGGCGGTGCCGGTGGCCGACTCTTCGGGAATGCCGTAGAGGGGTGCGAAGTCGCGAACATGGGCAGTGTATCCGTCGTCGGTAATGGCGAAAACATGGAAGCTGACGACCTCGTGCTTGGCGGTGAGGGCGGAAACGGCCTCCATATCAGGCTGCAAGGCGTTGAGGGTGTCCACGTCGAGCACGGGAATCATGATGTCCGCCAAGCCGGAATAGGCCACCTGTACGTGCAAATGCGGACGGTAACCTTCAATCCCGAGGGCACGGTAAATCTCATCGGTATCGGCGATTGTTTTGATGATGCACGGCGCAGCCATCTGCATCATCACCCTCTCCCCCACCTCGATGCCAAGGTCGCCCGCCAACGTGTGGCAGAGGCAATGCCCCGAAGCGAGCCCGAGATGGTGCAGCAGCTAGAAGGTGGCAATGGTAGCGTGTCCACACAGCTCCACCTCGGCCATTGGCGTGAAGTAGCGCACATGGTATTCCGTCGACGACAACCGACGCACAAACGCCGTCTCCGAAAAGCGCAGCTCCGCCGCAATCTGCATCATCAGCCTCTCGTCGGGAAACGGTTCTTCCCCCAAGAGAACAACTCCTGCGGGATTTCCCCCGAAAGGGCGGTCGGTGAAAGCGTCAACGATATAGTATCTCATCTTGCGTTTTATATTCTTTTGTACTTTGACTTTACAATCTCGTAGCTGTTGCGGGTGAGTTCTCTGAGCAGCGCATCAGAAGCGGTATCGGGATCGACGCCTATCCAGTATTTGGGCGATTCGTTGAAGGGCTTGCCGATACAGGAATAGCGTTCTTTCAGATCCCCGATGCAGTCGGGCTGGCACTTGAGGGTGATGACGGTGAAATTATCGCAGTCGAAGAAGGCGAACATGTGCCCGCAGACATAGAACACCAGCACATTGCCGGCATAGCGGAACGCCGTGAAGGGGAACTTCTCCTCCACATCCTCGCCCAGCGACAGGCAGTAGTTGCGGTAGTCTTCGATGTTCATTATACCTGTTTGCCCATCTCGTAGGCTTCCCTCAACTTGTCATTCTCGGCAATGTCGCCAGGGAAGCTAACGCCACCGCAGAAAAGGGTGCCCGCCAGACGGCTCTTGGGGTAGCAGTCGACCCAGCCCTGCAGGCCCTGCTCGGCACCCTTGGGAGTGTGGTCGGCATCCTCGGTGGCTGTGGCCAGCAGGTAGACATCGCGGAAGCGGTAGTCCTTGGGATACATGGCGTTCATGCGGTCGATGAGGGTCTTCATTTGGCCGCTCATCTCATAGTAGTAGACAGGCGTAGCCCAGCAAACCACGTCGGCAATCAAGACACGCTCCATAATGGCCGGCACATCGTCCTTGAAGACACATGCACCAGTCTTCTGGCACGACAGGCAGCCAATGCAGAACTTGATTTCCTTCCCTCTTAGTGAGATGAACTCCACCTCATTCCCAGCGGCTTTCGCGCCTTCGGCAAACTGCTCCGCCAACATATTACTGTTCGAACCGGGTCGGAGACTGGTTGATATTACAATTACTTTCTTCATTCTGTTACTTATTTTAATTCCAATATTTTTCATTATCGTCGGCCATCTGAAGTCCGACAAAAAGAAACTGCAAAGATATGAAAAAAACGAGAATAACAAATCGGAAATCGAAGAGAAATTTTTTTCATGAAAAACCCACAAAAAGAATTTTTTTATCTTTGCAGCGAAATAGCAAATGGGAAAAAGCAAAAAGAATACCAACAAATCACTGAACTATAATAACTTAATTTTTTTACACAACACTCCATATCGCACACCTCAAGTTGAATCAAAAAACTTTTAATAAATAAAATGAAAAAAAAACTTATCCGTAATGGCAATGCTTGTTTGTATTGCCGCAATGAGTGTCTTTACATCGTGCAAAGACGAAAAATCCAATGCCGAACTTATTCTTGGCAAAAGGAATGTTGACAAAATTTTGTCAACGGTACAGAAACAACAGGACCGATGGTGACGAATTGATCAATGCCGCCATTCTGAAACTCGACGAAAAAGTTCTTGAATATGAATACACAGAAGAAGAATCAGGAATGGTGTGACGTCATATCTGTTAAATAATACAATGAGTAGCCAACATCATTCTCAACGGGAAAGCATCACCCCTAAAGGCGACGTTTTTTTCCGTTTTTCCGCTTGCGTGGTCGGTGCTACCGTCTCTGGAACACCATCGATAGCGACTCCACATCGTAGTGGTTTTTGCGTATCTTTGAAACATAAACAATGCGTGAGCGGCCAAATGCCAGACACTTACACATCAAAAAGCAAAAAAATAAACCAATGAATTTTACAGGCATCATCATCGGACTCTCGTCCTTTCTATGCATAGGCATCTTCCATCCCATCGTCATCAAGGCGGAGTACCACTTCGGCGTGCGCTGCTGGTGGGTATTCCTCGTGCTGGCACTGGGCTGCATCGCAGGGTCGCTGCTGGTGGCCGGAACCATCCCCTCCACCATCCTCGGCGTGGTAGCCTTCTCAAGCCTCTGGTCGATTCTAGAACTCTTCAAGCAGCGCGAACGCGTAGCCAAAGGCTGGTTCCCGAAGAACCCCGCTAGGGAAACAGAGCACCAATGAATTAACTATATGCAGCGAAGACCCCCGCAAGGAAATAGGTTGTTGGTTATAGACGTTTGTGCAGCTCGACCGCGTTAACCCTCTATAACCTATAACCAATAACCCTTACTTGGCCGGCGCCCATTTGCAGCGGACGGGAGAGATGATGGCGCCCTCTTTTTTCAGGTCGGCAAAAGCTTTGTCGACCTCTTTGCGGTCGGCGTTGAGCATCTTGGTGACGTCGCCAGCCGAAACGGGTTTGCTCGCCTCACGCATGGCCTTCAATACTTGTTCTTTCATATTTTTACATCATTGCGGTTAAGAAATTCTCATAGCCGAGCTTGTCGATGTAGTTGAGGTACTGGGCCTCCCAAGCCATGTGCTCCTTCTCGCCGTCGATCCATTTCTGGATGAGCTTCTGCGTGTGATAGTCGTCGGCAAAGGCCGCGGCCATCTTGCTCATAATCTTCACGGCCTCGGGATTGTAGTCGCTCTCAATCTGCTGCTTGGGGTCGTCGTAGAAGGGGAACTCTATGGTTTTCATGGCTTCCTGCAACTCGGCGGGCTTGCAGCCGAGTTCCACCAGGCGGTTGAGCACCTCTTCGGCCTCGTCCCATCCTTCAGGGATGGCTGACCATCGAGTACAACAATCAGCAATTTTCACTGACGAAAGACGACCTCTACCCCTATGCGCCTAGTATGCTGGTGAGAATCATCGCCGCCTCCGACGACTATCGCGGCATCTGTCTGCTGGCCGACGAAACCTTCACGCTGCGCTCGTCAAACATGCACAACGCCATCCGCACCGCCTACTTTTCGCTCGTCGAGCTGACCGAACCGAAACTTCAGCTGCAACACGCCGATGCAGCACATATGGAGAACCTGATGCGGCTGGCAATACATTATGTGACCGTTCCGCACCCTCAGCGCGACGAGAGCCTTCGCCTGCTCTACAACCTCTTCCTCCTTGGCCTCACCGCCACGCAGGAGCGCAGCATCCAAAGCCACCGCTTCCCGAAGCGCGTGGAGGAAATATACCTCGACTTCGTGCGTCTGCTGTCGCAACATTACGCCCAACACCACGACATAGCCTTCTACGCCTCGGAGCTCTGCATCACCACCACCTACCTCTCGCGCATCGTGCGCCATGTGTCGGGCCGCACGGTGGTGCAGTATATCGACCAAATGCTGCTGATGGAAGCCACCTGGCTACTGCAAACCACCACCCTTTCCGTCGCCCAAATCGCTGACCGACTCCACTTCGCCGAGACAGCCTCCTTCGCCCGCTTCTTCAAACGCCTCAAAGGATGCACACCGAAAGAATATAGAAACAATAGCTCAATTTTAACATTTCAATAGGGTAATTTTGGGCATTTTAGCCTCTATTGGAAATCAGCCAGTTACAAGCGTAAAATCGAACTTAACACACACATTGTGTGGATGATACGTATTTTGTCAATATATAAACCACTGATACACAGCACCAAATACGGTCTAGGTCTTACTCAACTCTTACTCCTCTCTTACCCATCTCCTACCCCTCGTTTACTCGAGTAAGTGATGAGTAATTTAACATTTGGACAGGATAGGTTTTTTATCCGATTTGGGTGCGGTTTGACTACGGCTCATCGACGAGAGAAGCCGCTAATTGTCCGATACTAAACAGACTTTATATAATTCCCTGCGCGAATTCAAAAAAAACGTGTATCTTTGCAGTTTGAAATATATTGCATTATGGAACAGCAACTGCTAATATACAATACTTTAAGTAGGCAGAAGGAACTCTTCCGCCCGATTACCGAGGGTCGTGTGGGCATGTATGTCTGCGGCCCGACCGTCTACGGCGACGGCCATTTGGGCCACGCCCGTCCCGCCATCACCTTCGATGTGGTCTTCCGCTACCTCAGCCACCTCGGCTACAAGGTGCGCTACGTGCGCAACATCACTGACGTGGGACATCTGGAGCACGACGCCGACGAAGGCGAGGACAAGATTGCCAAAAAAGCCCGGCTCGAGCAGCTCGAGCCGATGGAGGTGGCACAGTACTACACCAACCGCTACCACGCCGCTATGGATCGCCTCAACGTGTTGCCCCCCAGCATCGAGCCCCACGCCAGCGGCCATATCATGGAGCAGATAGCCCTCGTGCAGCAGATTCTCGATGCCGGCTACGCTTACGTCTCGAACGGCTCGGTCTACTTCGACGTGCGCAAATATCAGGAGGATACCCATAAGTACGGCCAACTGAGCGGCCGCGTCATCGACGAGATGCTGGCCACCACGCGCGAGCTCGATGGCCAGGAGGAGAAACGCTTCAGCGGCGACTTTGCCCTGTGGAAGAAAGCCGCGCCCGAGCACATCATGCGCTGGCCCTCGCCTTGGAGCGACGGCTTCCCCGGCTGGCACGCCGAGTGCACGGCCATGGGTGCCAAGTACCTGGGTTCGCCCTTCGACATCCACGGCGGCGGCATGGACCTCGTCTTCCCGCACCATGAGAGCGAGATAGCGCAATGCGTCGCCTCCACCGGCCACGCCCCCTGCCGCTATTGGATGCACAACAACATGATTACCATCAACGGCCAGAAGATGGGCAAGAGCCTGGGTAACTTCATCACCCTCGACGAGTTCTTCACTGGCAGCCACAAAGACAAAGACGGCAAGGAGATGCTCGAGCAGCCCTACTCGCCCATGACCATCCGCTTCTTCATCCTGCAGGCCCACTACCGCAGCACCGTCGACTTCAGCAACGAGGCTCTGCAGGCCGCCGAGAAGGGTTTCTCCAAACTGATGGAAGCCTACAAGGCCATCGGTCGCATACAGCCCTCCAAGGAAAGCTCTGCCGACGTGAAGCAGATACGTCAGAACTGCTACGACGCCATGAACGACGACTTTGCCACCCCGACGGTCATCAGCCATCTCTTCGAGGCGGCCAAGATTATCAACGGCGCAGCCGACGGCAAGGTGAAGCTCTCGCAGGCCGACATCGACGAACTGAAGGGCGTATTCGACACCTTCCTCTTCGAAATCCTTGGCATGAAGGATGAAGCAGCAAGCGACAACACCGCCCTCATCGACGGCCTGATGCACATCATCCTCGACATACGTGCCACCGCCAAGGCCAACAAAGACTGGGCCACAAGCGACAAGATACGCGACGCCCTCAAGGAGGCCGGTGTCACCGTCAAGGACGGCAAGGACGGAGCCACTTGGCAGATATGAGTTAAGAGTTAAAAGTTAAGAGTTATGAAAAAAGGAGACTGGATATTGATTCTGTGTGTTGCCGTTGTGGCAGCGCTATTCGCCATCCCGCAGACCCACTGCGCCGAAGGCTTCAACTGGGCTACGGCCAACCACCCATACATCATGGCTTTCTTCAAGTTTGCCATCCTTGCCACGCTGGGCGAGATGCTAGCGCTGCGCATCCGTGAGGGTGTCTACAACAAGAAAGGCTTCGGCGTCCTGCCGCGCATGATGGTGTGGGGCTTCCTGGGCATGTGCATAGCCATGGCCATGGTAATCTTCAAGACTGGCGTGCCGATGTTCCTCGGTTCGCTAGGGTGGAAAAGTGCTGCTGCCGTATTTGCCGCCTCCCAGCTCACATGGGGTAAGGTGGGTGTCGCCTTCGCTGTCTCGGTGCTGATGAACAGCATCTTCGCCCCCGTGATGATGACCTTCCACAAGTGCACCGACATCCACATCACCGACAATGGCGGCACCGTGCGCGGTCTGCTGCGTCCGATGAAGATGCGCGAGATTGTCAGCAAGAAGGTCAACTGGGATATGCAGTGGAACTTCGTCATCAAGAAGACCATACCCCTCTTCTGGTTCCCGGCGCACACTATCACCTTCATCCTGCCGCAGAACCTGCAGGTGCTCTTCGCCGCCCTGCTGGGCGTGGCTCTCGGACTCATCCTTGCCATCAAGAAATGAAGAGATTGCTGATAGGTTTAATGGGGCTAATGGGCTTGATGGGCATAGCTTCTGCCCAGTCGCCTTTCAGCCTCGAATGGCATGGCTTCGTCAATCCGCATTACTATGCCGACAGCCGCTCGGTTGTGGGAGGCCGCGAGGATATGATGCTCTTCTACCCCAAGCCCATAGTGCGCGACAGTCTTGGCCACGACATCAACGACGGCTGGCAGGCCAATATGCTGGCTATCACCGCCCGCCTGGGACTTAAGGTTGTTGGTCCAGAGATGCTGGGAGCCAACACTATGGCATATGTCGAAGGCGACTTCACCGGCTCGACCAATGCCACCATCAACAACCTGCGCCTACGTCACGCCTACCTTAGGCTGAATTGGGACAGTCATGAACTTACCGTAGGCCAATATTGGTATGCCATGGTCGTCCATGAGATAATGCCCATGACCAACCCGTTGAACATGGGTGCGCCGTTCCACTGCTACGCCCGTCAGCCACAGGTTCGCTACAGCTACTTCCCTACAGGCAACTGGGAACTGCTGGCTGTGGCACAGTGGCAGCTCGACAATATGAGCCAGGGCTTGCTCAACGGTGTTCCGCAGAGCAGCACACTCTTTGCCCGCCACAGCCTGGTGCCCGAGCTCAACGCACAGATACGTTATCATAGCGGTAAACTCTTTGTCGGTGCTGCCGTCAATGCCAAGACCATCCAGCCGGTGGTGAACACTACAGGCATGGCGGCCGATGGTACTTTGTACACCTCGTTGAGTTATTCTGTCTTTGGCAGTCTGACGTTCAAGGGTGTCACCTTTAAGGCACAGACGCTGCTGAACAACAGCCTCTACGAAGGTTGCTCCCTTGGCGGCTACCTGATGCTGGCCGACGGCACCTTTGAGGATTGGCACTTCAACACCGTATGGCTCGACGTCGAGCGCAACACCGGCCACTGGCGCCCCGGTGTCTTTATGGGATTTGCCAAGAACATCGACTATGGCAACCATGCGGGAATGACCATCTTTGGCCGCGGTCACGACATGGACTACCTCTGGCGCGTCCAACCACGCCTCACCTACACCACCGGCAAAGGACTCTCCTTCACCGGCGAGGCGGAGTATACCTACGCGGGCTATGCTGCACCCGTCGGCAACCTGAGACTTTCATTAAGCATGGTATATGCTTTCTAAGACTAACTACCACACCCATAGCAACTACTGCGACGGCAAGGCCACCCTTCGCGAGATGGTGGAGTTCGCTGTCGCCCATGACTTCACCGCACTCGGCTTCAGCGGCCATTGCCCGTTGCCATTCAAGAATACTTTCTCCATTACCGACTACGAGGGCTACTGCAACGAGGTGCGCGCCCTCAAAGCAGAATACGCTGACCGCATCGAAATCTCTCTCGGCCTTGAGATGGATTATGTCCCGGGCATGCTCGAGGATTTTTCTTCACTGATAGAACAAGGCAAGCTGGAATACACGATTGGAAGTGTGCATCTCGTTCCCGCCACCAATATGCCGCAGGGCGACGAGGATTTGTGGTTCATCGATGGCCCCCGCTATGAGCGCTACGACGAAGGCCTCTTTCGCCTCTTCGGCGGCGATATACGCCGTGGCGTGCGCGCCTATTTCCACAACGAGAATGCTATGCTCGAGCGCAACCGTCCCACCATCGTCGGCCACCCCGACAAGATTGTGATGCACAACCGCGATCGTTACTTCCACGAGGACGAGCCCTGGTACCGTGACCTCGCCCTTGAGACCATCCACCTTATCAAAGAGCTAGGCCTCATCTGCGAAATCAACACCCGCGGCATCTACAAAGGCCGCCACGCCGACTTCTACCCGGGCAAGTGGCTGATACAGGAGATGAAACAACTGCGTATCCCCGTCATCGTCAGTACCGACGCCCACGCCCCCGAAGACCTGCTCCGTACGGAAGGGGCTTATGAATATCTGAAAGAAATAGATTATCCCGAGGTGCTTAAATCCTGGCGTGCCTGACGGTCAGCGTCACCGACAGACTGCTCAGTACCATCACCAGCAGGAACGTATAGATTAAGTCGGTTACCTACATGGCTACAGGGAAAGCCTTGACCACAAAGTTTCCGTCACCCATCTGGATGATGCCGAATTGCTGCTGCAACAGGCACACCACGAAGCCTATAACCAGGCCGGAGAGTACCGCTACACCGCAGATGAGCAACCCTTCCGTCAGGAAGGTACGGCGCAGCCGTTGGGTGGTCATGCCCATGCTGCGCAAGGTAAAAATGTCTTTCCGTTTGTTTATGATTAGCAACGACAGCGATGCCACCAGGCTGAGCGTGGAGATAAGCACGATGAGCGACAGGATGAGGTAGATGCCCAGCCGCTCGGTGCGGAATATCTTGAAGTAGAGCGGCTGCTGGTCGTGGCGGTCCTTAATCTTCAGTGTCGTGCGCTCTGCGTTCAGTAGTGTGTTCAGTTGCTGCTTCACCTTCTGGGGGTCGGCGTTAGGACGCAGCTTGACCGCCAGCGCCGTGCATTCGTCGAGGGAATAGGCCGTCAGCCGTCGTGCCAAGTCGATGTCGGCCACGATGAAGCGCCTGTCAATATCCTGCTGGATGAAGAAATAACC
>JAEEGI010027344.1_pt1 | contig 10918 bp, 10 predicted proteins | sample 8958751 | NCBI WGS metagenome assembly JAEEGI01 (sample SAMN16246545, study PRJNA631951) | gut metagenome | biome: gut microbiome; feature: rumen; material: KS-attached | host: Bos | place: Iran: Karaj | collected 2018-10 | reverse complement strand
GTTTTGGATTCGGCATAACTTTTATTTTTAAACTAGTTTAATACTCTATAATTTCAAATCTTTAAGTGCTTCCCATCTCGGGTCGCAGGTTGTATTGTCTTTACTTTTTTGATGCGCTTCCAACAAATCCAGCATCTGTTGGTCGCAATGTTGCCCGGGAAAATCCTCATGCACCTTGCGCATCGGCACTGCTGAGTATATCATTTCATACACAAGCTGCTCCACATTGTAACCGTAGGCCTCAGGTGAAAGGAGGATCAAATGCTCATCTTCCGATGGCGGTTCATCATTTTCCGCTCTCCGAAGCGTGTATGTCTCTGTCACCTCCACCGGACAAACAAGTTTCTCCAGGCAGATGTCGCATGTGAGCGTGATGTTTCCCGTCAGATGAAATCCGAAGCGCATGAAGCGTTCATTCTTCTCAATTTGGAGCCGGATGTCCACATCCGCATCCGAAATTTCATCGTTGGTATGCTTCTCAAAGAACCTTTTGTCCACCTCCAATGTGAATCCGCTTACCCCTAAAGGCAATTTAACAAACTCAATATCAAATTGTTTGAAGTAAATTTTATCCTCCATAACTCTTTGTTTCGGTGGGATGCAAAAGTACAACTTTTTCAAATACCTTTTTCCTGTTTTTGCTGTTTTTTTGCATTTTGTCAAAAAATGCGGAAAAAAATGCCGTTTTGTGCGAAATATCGGGTGCCAAACGGACAGACATTCCTGTAAATGGATGTGTTATTTTGATGTAAATTTCTGATATACAAAAAAATAATGGCCATGATAATTTTTTTTGGGAAAAGTTGTTTTGTATTCGTATTTGTTGTACTTTTGCATTCGGTTTTAACCGATGTTATTTGAGAGTTGATTATTCGCCTTGGTGGTGGAATTGGTAGACACGCGGGACTTAAAATCCCGTGGCCATTTGGCCTTGCGGGTTCAAGTCCCGCCCGAGGTACCACCATTGGCAGAAAAAACAGGCGGAAGTAGCTCAGTTGGTAGAGCACGACCTTGCCAAGGTCGGGGTCGCGAGTTCGAGTCTCGTTTTCCGCTCCTGAGGAGAATCCGGTAGGATTCTCCTTTTTTTTATTCTTCTGAAAAGGGCACAAAAAAAGAACCGGACTGCGAGCGCAACCCGGTTCCAAACAATTTAAACCAATGAAAAAATTCAATACTTCTTACGCCATTTTGTTAATGTGAATCATCAGGCCGGACTTCAGATTGGCGGCTTTGTTCTTATGGATGATTCCCTTTTTGGCGACCTTGTCAATCAAAGAAACCACTTTCGGCAGGTTGTTCTTTGCTTCGTTCACATCGTGTGTGGTGCGAATCTTCTTGATGGCGTTCCGCATGGTTTTACCCCAGTAGCGGTTGACTAATCTTCTCTTCTCGTTTTCCCTAATTCTTTTTAATTGTGACTTATGATTTGCCATTTTAAATCTATTTAATATCCAATTATCTTTTTATATAAATTTCAAAATGCAAAAGTACTAAATTTCGGGACAGCAAAATACTTTTTTGTATTTTTTTTGTTTTTTTTTAATGGTTTATGTTACAGTTATATATATGGACGGTTTGTTGCATCCCTGCAAATGCAGGGGCGGAAGCGCCGCTTTTTTCGGAATGTTTTTTTCTTTTTTTCATCCGATGTTATGTTTCGGGCAATAACTGCACCTTATATGCGTTATCTGAAAAAAAAGAGGATATGCGAAAACTTAATTTAATGCTTGCCATGCTTCTGTTGTGCGCCGCCTCCAGCGTTTGCGCACAATATGGGTTCGAGTGTACCTATGTTAGCCAGTGCATTGGTTTTAAAAACGGGAAGAAGGAAACATCCCCCCTAATTGAAATGTTAATGAAAAAAATGGAGGAAAGCAAGTCCCTCTACAGGCTTGTTTTTTCTGACGGCAAGGTCATGTTCCGTAAATTGGAGGAAGGGCCGGTTAAAAATGGCCTGAATGAAATTTATTATGATTTGGCTACAGGGACCAAAGTGGTTCAGGAGGAATGCTTGGGAAAGACATTTATTGTTGAAGACACCATTGCGCCGATTGAGTGGGAGATAAGGAATGAGACCAGGATGATAGCCGGACGGCTCTGTACGAAAGCTGTCAAAAAGGGGGACACCAGCGAAATTCTTGTCGCATGGTTCTCTCCGGAAACACCGCTGCCCATCGGACCTGCCGGATACGGCGGGCTTCCTGGCATCATTGTGCAGTTGGATTACATGATAGAGAGTTATGTCATGCAGGATGACCTGAAGGCACTGGAGCAGGCTCCGGCACTTGCCCCTCCCGACAAGGGAACTAAGGTGACACGGGCGGAGATGGAGGAAATAAAGCGCAGCAAAAGGAATAATGGCGCTGTTCCTAGCGGAGGTTTCAGGATAGATTTCAACAATAACAATTAGCGCATGAAACGGATTCTTTTTGCCGCAATGCTGCTGCTGTGGGCGGTTGCCGCCTTTCCGCAGATTGTCGGGAAGGTGACAGACAAACAGCAGAGGCCGGTCCCGTACACCACGGTGCTTATATATGCAGGGGAAATCACCGGCGGAAGCCCCAAAGCCTACGCCATCACCGACAATGACGGAAAGTTCAGGATGAATGTGGAGGTGACCAAGGGCAACTGGGTGGTTGTGCGCTGCGTCGGGTTCAAGGAGCTGCGGCAGGAGCTTGATCCCACGAAGCATAGTTATGCCTTTGTGCTGGAGGAGGATGTGAAGTCCCTGAAGGAGGTGAAGGTTAAGGGCAAATTTTTCGGTGTCAGTGTGGATGGCGACACGGTGAAGTTCAACACGGACTATTTCAAGGACGGCACGGAGGAGACGGCCGGCGAGGTGTTGAACAAGATTCCTGACATGGAGGTCTCCGAAAACGGCGATGTCTCCTATGCAGGAAAGCAGGTGGACAAGGTGCTGCTGGACGGCAAGGACATCTTTTCCTCCGGCAGCGGCGACGTGCTGCTGAACAATCTGCCTGCCGATGCGGTGGAGAGTGCCGAGATTCTGATGAACTACAAAGGCTCCAGCCTTGTGGAGGAGTTCAGGGACCGGAACCAGACCGCACTCAACATCAAAACCAACCGGAAGGGCACGACCAGCGGCAAGCTCCGCCTCTCCGCCGGAATCACCAGGGCGTATGAGGCCAGGGGGTCCCTGCTGCACAGACGGGACAATTGGACGGTTTCGGCCATGCTCTCCGCAAACAATCTGGACAAACCGGTCTTTTCCTTAATGGATTATCTGGAGAATTTCCTGGAGTTGGACAACAGCCTGAGCGAAGGCAACATGGGGCTTTCCGGAGGCGGCCGTCTGCTGAGCCTTGCCTTCCCAGCCTCCAATATGTACCAGTCGGACAAGGGGCTCTTCTCGGTCAATGCGACCTATTACCCCTCCGAAAAGTTCAAGGTCAAAAGCCGTTTCACCGGCAACGCCTCCATGATGAAGTACGAGAATCTCTCCAGGCAGATATATACAGGCTCGCAGGCGTACAACCTGCACAGCAATGCTCGGAAGACCGGCAGCGGCATGTTGAACGGCAGTGTAAGCCTTTTCTACCAGCCGGACAAAAGGTGGGAGTTCTCCTCCCTGACGCAGGGCTCCTTTACCGGCTCGCTTTCGGACTATCGGCAGAACGACCGGGGGCTGGTGAAAAATCTGAATGTCTTCACCAACGACAGCACACATGATTTCAACTTCGGGCAGGAGCTGCTTTCCAACGCCAAGGTGGGGAAGGGGCTGGTATCACCGCACATATCACTCCGTCTGACCGACCATACTGTGCGGCAGCAATGGTGGACGGATACGGCCATCCTCCCCGTTGACTACACGGTGCACGGGGACAGCCTCGGCCTCTATATCGGAACCCGCAAGCAGCAGCTCTCAATCAAGTCGGATGTCAACTACGCCCGTCCGCTCACCTCCCGGATAAAGCTGAACGCCAATGCCGCCTGGGAGCATGTCCGCAAGGATTTCCATTATGAGGAGCTGTACCATTTCATGGAGGAGGAGATCTATTCCGCCGGCCTTTCCTTGAACAAAAGGGATGGTCTTTTCCAATATTCGCTAAAAATGAAGGCGGTGGCCGACTATTGGCAGACCGATGTGCAGGAGATGGAAAACGGTTTCACCCCATACATGTCCGCCTCGGCAAATGTACAGTTCATGTTCAAGCCCACCCATTTTCTCAGCCTTTCCGCCAGCAACGGCAAAAGCCCCATCGATTTCGCCCTACTGCTGCGCGACACCATCATCACCTCCTACAGCAACCTCTATGGCGGCTCACACATCACGGACCCCTTCAGCGAAAAATACAGTTTGAACATGCACTATTATCTCAATAACCAGTTTTACGGAAGTTCCGTTACTGTATTTGCCAGTTATATTTCAAGCCAGAGTTTGGCGATGGCGAGCAGTTATCAGGAGGGGTTGTTGGGCATCAGCAGCTATGACAACAAGGGGGAGTCCTCCTTCCTCTCTTTCGGGACGAATTTCTCACAGGAGCTTGGCTTCATCCCTGTTCTGCTGCGTTTGTCCGGAGATTATGCCCAATCCAATCAGGACGGGAAGGTCAACGGCACGGCAATGAGGCTCTTATCGGACTCATATTCCTGCGGCCTGACACTTGCCAGCCACAGCAAAAGCCGCTTTAACGGGGAATTGGGCGGCAAGGTCAGTTTTTCGGACAGCAAATATGAGGGTGTCTCCCTTGACAACCGGTCATGGCAGTGGAGCGGCAAGGCCAAATGCAGCTACGCCCATGACCATTGGAAAGGCTACGTCTACTGCGGTTACTCCATGATGCAGACCCTGCTTTACGGCGGCGAGCGTGACCTGTGGGATTTGGGATTTTCCGTCACCTACAGCTTCAAACATGTCGAAATATGGCTGCAGGGAATCAATCTGCTCAACCTCAACAGGAATGAGTGGGAGCAAATCAGCATGAACGCCATTTACACCTCCACCATCGTCTTCCGGAAAATTCCGGGCAGCCTGCTGTTGGGCGCCGCCTTCAAATTCTAAACTTCAGTTATCTCACCAAGCTGCGCGGTGATGAGCGGAATGTGAAGCCCGTCCCGTACTGCCGCTTCGTTATGCAGCGGTTCGTCCCAAGGATGGTGCGCCAGCGCGTATTTGGAATGGTGGATGGTGATCAGTTTTTTTGCGCCCAAGTCCAGCGCCTCCTGGCCCAATTGCCTTGGCATGGTGTGGAGGTGCGACCAGTGCTCGTCGTATTGCCCGTTTTCAAGGATGGCGAGGCTGATGTCCGGAAAACGCTGGCCGATTTCCCTGAAGTGCGGGCCGTATCCGCCGTCACCGCCGGCGAAGATGGCGCCGTAGGGTGTGCTCAGCAGGAAGGATGCCCAGAGTGTTGGGTTGCGCTTGAGTGCGCGTCCGGAGAAGTGCTGCGCCGGCAGGCAGTGGATTTCCCAGCCGGGTTTGGGAGAGAAACTTTCCTCCCAATCCATTTCAATGATTTTTTCGGGTGCCACGCCCCAGTGTTCCAGGTGCGCCCCCACGCCAAGCGGACATACAAACCTGACTGTCCGCTCCTTCAGCCTAAGTATAGTGTTGTAGTCCAGATGGTCGTAATGGTCGTGGGTTATTATTACAAAGTCAATGCTGTCCGGCATTTCTTCAGGAGTGTACTGGTTTGTTGTGGGGAACGGTCTGTTGATTAAGGGGAATGGGGCGCCGCAGCAGAAGGTGGGATCCACCAGCAGGGTGGTGCCATGTATCGAGAGAAGGTAGGATGAGTGGCCGAACCAGACATACAGGTTTTTCCCGTTGTCCAGATGCTTCAGGTCACGTTTCACCATCTCCAGCGGCTGTGGCGGAGTTATTCTTCTCCTTTTCCCGAAAATGAATTTACGGGCAATCTTCAGATATTGCTTCAATGTGATATCTTTCTGCCCCTCCAACGTCCGGTTGACGAACTTGTTCTTAAGATAGTTCCGGGATTGGAGTATCCGTTCGAGCCGTACTCCGGAAGGATTCCGGCCGAACTGCGGCAGATGCAGGACAAATGGGGCTGCAATCAATGACAGGATGGTCAGCACCAATATGATGGCAATGGTAAGCAGTAGTATGGAACCGATAATCATGATGTCAGTCTGATGTTTTTAATAGGATAAGAACGCGACATTGTCTGAAATAGTATGTCCGTTGCAGGAAACGTTGCAGGAAATGTCGCTATTGTGCCGGAATTTCATCGTCCCAGTCTCGCCAAACCGGAAATTTTTCGCGGAAATCGCATAGGGAATCCAGTGACAGTGTGGCGGTAATGAACCCTTCGCCGTTTTCCGGCAGGTCGGCAATCACCTCACCCTTGAAATCGATGATCAGGCTGCCGCCGCTGTAGGTGATGTCGTTCCCGTCTGTGCCGGTGCGGTTCACCAGCAGCACGTATGTCTGGTTTTCGATGGCGCGTGCCTTGGCGAGGGTCTGCATCGCCTCCTTGCGGGCTGCTGGCCAGTTGGCTGCTATCACCAGCAGGTCGTAGAGGAACGTCCCGTTTTGGCAGCGGTTGCGGCAGCCGTTGGGGAAGCGCAGGTCGTAGCAGGTCTGTGGCAGAATATTCCATCCCTTGTGCCGTATGACGGGTGTGACGGATCCGGCGGTGTACAGCTCCGGTTCGCAGCCCATGCGGAAGAGATGACGCTTGTCGTAGTGCTGCCGTCGCCCGTCAGGGAAGCTCCACAGAAAACGGTTGTAAGTCCGTTCACCTTCACGGATGGCAAGGCCTGCGGCGATGGCAGTCCCGTGCTGTTGCGCCTGCTCCATGAAAAAGGCATGGCTTTCGCCGTTCTCCTCCTCCGCCATGATGGTGCTTCCGGTGTCGAATCCGGTCATGCACATCTCCGGCAGCACCAGCAGGTCGCACATCTCAGGCAACTGCCGGAACGCCTGCGTATAGCGGGAGCGGTTTGCCTGCGGATTCCGCCATGCAATGTCTGTCTGTAGCAAAACACAATGCAGATTGTCCATGTTATCGCGCTATTTTCCTTTGGTTCAGTGCGGCATGGTAGCGGTTGGCATTCGCCGCATGTTCCGCCGCGCTTGCGGTGAAGCGGTGTGTGCCGGAAAAATCCTCCTTGGCGCACATGTACAGGTAGTTGTGATGTTCATAGTTCAGCACTGCGTCAATTGCGCGGAGCGAAGGCATCCGGATGGGGCCGGGAGGCAGCCCTGCAAACCGGTAGGTGTTGTATGGGGAGTTGACTTCCAAATCGGCATAAAGCATCCGTTTCCTTCCGAAATCGCCAAGGGCGAACTTCACGGTCGGGTCGGACTGCAGTTTCATCCCTTTGCGCAGCCGGTTGATATAAAGTCCGGCCACACGCGGCTGCTCTTCCGGCAGGTTGGTCTCCTCCTCAACAATGGAGGCTAATGTCATCACCTCCTGTGGCGAGAGCGGGATGGACATCGCCTCATCCATCCTTTTTTCGTTCCAGAAAGAGCAGTATTCCCGATACATGCGCTCTATCAGGGCGGAGTCGGAGGTGTTCCACCAGCACTCGTAGGTATTGGGCAGGAACAGACAGATGGCGGTTGCCGGTGTCATGCCATAGCGGGCGAGCAGTTCTTCGTCCTGCAGCATCTCCACCAGTCCGGCGGAGTCGGCCTCCAGCTGGGCAGAGATGCGTCCCGCCAGTTGTGGCAGGGTGCGGATGTTATTGAACCGCAGCTGTACCGGCTCCTGCTGCCCTGAACGCAGCTTGCCGGTGAGGGTGTAGTTGCTAGTTCCTGACGGGACGGCGTAGCGGCCCGGTTTCAGGTGCCCCGGAAGGTGGCGCAGCCGGGCAACCATCCGGAAGCTCTGCCGGTTCTTTAACAGTCCGATGGAATCCAGTTGCGTCAAAAGCTCCTCATAGCTGCTACCGGTCGGAACATAGAGGTAGGCCGGTTTGTCTGGTTTGATGTTGTTGCGGAACAGCCATCCGTATCCGATTCCGCCTCCTGCGGCAAGCAGCACGGCCACAATGCCGGCTATTACAAGTCCGGGTCGTCTTATTCCGCTCATGATTCTTGTAGAAAACGTTGCAGCAGCAGTGTGTCCTCCCATCGTCCGTCCACGCTCTGCCGCCATTCCTTCAAAACGGCCGTGCGGACGAAGCCAAGGCTTTCAAACAGATGCAGGCTCTGTGTGTTTGATGCGGAAACATGGCAATACAGCTGGTGCAGGTGCAGTATTTCGCGGGCGTATCTGCAGAGCAGCCCCAACGCCTCGGAGGCATAGCCCTGCCGTTGGTGCTCTTCGGACACCATTATGCCGACGGCAGCCCGCTGGTGCTGCGGCTGGTAGTCATACAGGTCGATGCAGCCGACGACCGTTCCGCTTCCGTTTTCGCAAATCATCAGCCTCACCTGCTTGAGGGAGTATATGTCCTGGTTGGCGCAGCTGAGCACATATTGTTCCATTGTGTAGCGCGAGAATGGCATCTGCGTGTCGCTCACATCCCAGTGCCGCAGATCGTTCTCCATGTCGTACAGCGCGTCGATGTCCTCCGGCTCCATGGCGCGCAGCCTGATTTTTTCGCCCTGCATCATGCACCGAAGTTTTTGGTGAGCATTTCGCGCAACCCCTTGTCGCCCACATTTTCGTGGATGACACCGCCAGAGCAGTAGGAGATGTTCCCAGTCTGTTCGGAGACAATCACCGTCATGCAGTCGGTGTTTTCGGTCACCCCGATGGAGGCGCGGTGGCGCAGTCCAAGATGTGAGGGGATGTTATCCTTTTGCGAAACCGGAAGTATGCAGCGTGCCGCAACCATCTTCCGGTCACGGATGACCAATGCCCCGTCATGCAGAGGCGTGTTCTTGAAAAAGATGGTTTCTATCAGTTCACGTGAAATCTCCGAGTTGATGGCCTCACCGGTCTGTATTATGTCGTCCAGTGGGTTGGCTTTGGTGAAAACAATCAGCGCACCTGTTTTGGACGAGGACATGTTTTTGCATGCGCGTACAATCTGTTCAATCTGCCCCTCTGTGTATTTTTCCGATTTCTCCTTCATGATCTCAATGTTCCTTAGAGGGTTCGATTTGCCGATGTACAGGAAGAACTTCCGGATTTCCGGCTGGAATATCACGATAAGCGCCACCAGTCCGACATTCAGGAACTGGCCCAATATTTCGGAAAGCAGATCCATGTGGAACAGCACCACGAGTTTCCAAAGGATGTAGAAAAGCAGTATCCCTATGAAAATGTTGACGGCGGTCGTGCCTCTAAGCCATCTGAACAGCAGGTAGATGAGCAACGTGGCCAGACAAATGTCCAGAATGTCCGTCAGTCCGAATTGGAGAAAACTTATAAAGGTCAACATGGTGGTGAGGTTATGGTTTTTTTGGTCGGTATTGGGAATCTTTCAAAATTTGCTGCGGTTGCTTTTCTCCGAAAAGTTCCGTGAGAGGCCGGCTGGGGTTATTGGCTATCCAGCTACGGCAGATTTGCCAGCCGGTCCAGCGGCCTATGCAGCCTGGCGACTGATTGCCGAAAAAGGCGGTGAAGGGGGCTTCACCCACCAGTTTGCGGGCTGCAAGGTTGTCGTTTGAATACAGATAATCCTTTTCTATCAGGAAGCACCATACATCGTATTCGAATTGGTTCATCCATTGTGTTTGGGCTGCGGTGTATCCGGTAATAAGGGTGTCTGGTGTCTCCGGTAGCGCAAGTTCGGCAAACATCCAGCGTTTGCCTTCCAAAATCATATCGTCCAAAATGCAGGTGGAGGCATTGTTGCTACGGATAACCGTGTATGCCAGTTCCTTCATACAATCTGGCAGGAGGTATGGCTTCGCCAGCCTTTTCCGGATGAATTGTGGGATAGCTTCGCCCAGCTGTTTGTAATAATGATAGTCTGCACCCATGTACATGTCCAGGGCAATAATCAGCACTGAATCCACAAAAATGACCGGTGTTTCATAACTTAATCCGGAAATGATCGTGTAGACGCGTGGCAGTTTTGCCTCCGGAAAATGGAAGCGGATGCGTGCGAAGGCCTCCTGGAACTGCTTTTCCAATTCGGAGAGGTCACCGTATTTTTCCTGAACCTCCTTGTAAAGTTTCCGGTTGAGCGGATTGTTCAGGTATTCCTTCAGTTGGTTTATGTCGGGATTATCTCCGATAAAAAAGCCGTAGTCCTTCTTCAGAGCATCCAGTTCGGCGGCCAGATTTTGTTGCGGCAGGTTGAACAGTGACTGGTCGTACCTGTATATGTGCAGCGGATGCGCCTCCTCAATTTTTTTGATCTCCCGTGCCGGTACCTTGGGCAGTGTTTTTTCCTTTTTTTTGTGGCAACCGCACAGGCAGACGCATAACGCCAGAAGGCCGATGAAATAAAACTTTTTCCCCATGGTATTAATATTCACCATAAATGAAAGGACTGACAAATTCCTTGAAAAACGGTGCGACCTTGTCCTTTTCGGAAATTACAGGCTCTCCAATGCCCCATTCCACCCCGATGTCAGGGTCGTTCCAGCGGATGGCCCCTTCCGACTCCTTGTTGTAGTAGTCGGTTGTCTTGTAGGCGAAGATGGTGTGATCCTCCAAGGCCACGAAACCGTGTGCGAATCCGGCCGGAATCCAGAACATGTTGTTTTCTTCGGCGGAAAGCAGGGTTGTCACATGACGGCCGTAGGTCGGTGAGCCTTTGCGGATGTCCACCGCCACGTCCATGGCCCTGCCGGTGATTACACGCACCAGCTTCCCCTGTGCGAAGGGCGGTTTCTGGAAATGCAGGCCGCGTATCACATTTTTGGCGGAAAGCGACTGGTTGTCCTGCACAAAATCGGCATTCAGGCCGGCAGCCGCCAACTGCTGCTTGTTGTAGCTTTCAAAAAAATAGCCCCTTGCATCGCCGAACACCTTCGGCTGTATGACTTTCAGTTCGGGGATGGCGGTATCGAAAATCTCCATAT
>JAEEGI010027342.1_pt1 | contig 10919 bp, 5 predicted proteins | sample 8958751 | NCBI WGS metagenome assembly JAEEGI01 (sample SAMN16246545, study PRJNA631951) | gut metagenome | biome: gut microbiome; feature: rumen; material: KS-attached | host: Bos | place: Iran: Karaj | collected 2018-10 | reverse complement strand
AGTTATCCGAAGTCGGAGTTGGCATTGATGTACTTTCCGGACAGTAGTCCGCACGTGGCGCTGAACCGCCTGAACTACTGGATCAAGGGGTGCAGGGAACTGAATGAGAAGTTGGCGGGTTGTCACCAGAGCCGATATGCCAAGTACTTCAGCCCAAAGGCTGTGCAGCTGATAGTGGATTTTTTAGGCGAACCGTAACACGTTGAACGTTGAACATTGAACGGTGAACGGTGAAGTTTCAGTAGGGGAAACTCCGGGTTTCACCTACTGAAACTGGGAGTTTCCCCTACTGAAAGTCAGCATCTCAATCACGTTCCGCCGTAGAAAAAGCCTTCCGCATCATGCACGACACCTGGCGCTCGGAAGGAGCCGACGACCGCTTGGAGACCGAAATTATTTCACCAACACTTTCTTCACCGTGTTGTCGCTCATGCGGACGAGGTTGATGCCTCGCTGCAGGCCGTCGGTTCTTACGCCGTTGAGGTTGTAGACGGCTACGGGGACTGCCTCCTTACGGGTAGCGGGAGTTGCATCGATGCCTGTCAGGTAGTCGTTGGCAACATCCATAGCGGCGCGGATTCGGGCAATCACGTCGAGGGTGCCGCGGGCATCGGCATAGTCAACGGGTGCAGCAATGGCCTCGGCAAGGGCACCCAGCTGTTCGTCGGTCAATTCGCCGTTAGCCAATGCCTCGGCTTCGGCCACGGTCTGCTTGTGACATGCCTCGATGGCTTCGGCCTCATAGCCTAAGAAGGTCAGTCGGTAGTTGTCCCAGATGGACCAGCGGTCGGTGGCCTCAGCGTTGAGCGAGCGGATGCCCACACGAAGCTTGCCGTTCCAGACCACTCCCTTCACGGAGTTCTCGTACAGTCCGGCGGTTAAGGCTTCGGAGGCGGTCTTCATGGAGTTGGGCACTACCTGTCCGTCGTCCATGACGAATGCGTTGTCCTCCTTGTAGAATCCACTCTCCTGTGCCTGTTCATAGATGTTCTTCAACAGTACGCTGCCGTTGTTGGCGTATAGTTCTGTCATCACCTCGGAGGTGCCCTCAGTCCATTCGTTCACGGCCACGGTGTTGGAAGCGGTACGATAGAAGGCCTGGGCATCAAGGCGATAGACGCCGTTGGGCAGTTCCACGTCCTGGTAGAAGTCGAAGTTCTGGTTCCAGCGCTCTACATTGGGATTCTCGGGCATGCCGCCGGGTGAGGGGGTGCCGAGTTTATTGTCGTAGTTCCAGCCAGTGAAACCGCTGTCGAAGTTGGGGTTCACAATCTTCGCCGTGGCATCGGCACCTACTGCCATGCAGTTGTCGATGGTGTTTTGTATGAGCTGTTTCAGGAAGTCCTGCTCACCGATGATCTCTTCGGTCGTCAGCAAGCCCTGGTTCAGGATATACTCAGCCGAGCCGTTGGGGAACACGTCGTCGGGTTCATAGTCCGTGCCGATATAGTCGCAGAGCAAGTCGAACGCTTCGCCGGCGTAAGCTCCTTCTATCACCATGTTCTGGGCATCTGCCACCTGTGCCACATACTCGGCGTAGGCTGCCACGTTGGCTTTCAGGCTGTCGTAGAGGGTAATGAACTGTGGCAGACGGGCTGCGATTTCTTCTTGAGTAGTGGCTGCCAGCATGGCGTCGAGCATGGTGCGGTACTCCTCGTAGAGTGCCTTGTTGCAGGCCATGTTGTCGTAGTTCTCGGCTTTCGACAGGGTTTCTTCAATCCACATCTTGTAAGCCTCGAAGCCATTGCCGAAGTACTTCAGGCGGAAGCAGTCGGCCATCACCCACTGTGTGCCCTCGGCGGGGAAGCCAATGGCTATGTTGAGGGTGTTGTCAGAGACGTAGGTCAGTACCTCGTACATGGTAGGGCCACCGGTGGTGACAGCTGCACGGGCATCGTTGGCTTCGATGTAGGGGCCGTTGGCCTGTGAATAGACGCCTGCCGTCATTTTGTAGATGCCGTTGGGCAGGTTCTCCACTATCTGCGACACATGTATGTTCTGATTGTTGCCCCACAGGTTGAGAGCGGGAGCCACCATCACGTCGGTAACCGTTGCCGGTACCCATCCGTTCACCTCAAAGGTCTTTGCCGTTCCCTCTTTAGTCCACCCCGTGGTGCTGGTGGCGAAGTCGGGATTCTCAATATACGACGAGAAGTCCTTAGGGTTATCCGGGGTGACCTTCTGTTCATCATCCTGCGAAATCATGGCCTTCGCAATGGTCTGTGCTTCCTGAAGTTCTTCGAGCGTCGCCGATGTGTTGTCGTACACCTGCTGCAGCACTGTAGCATCCAGCCCGCGGGCGCTGCAGTCGTCGATGTATGCCTTCAGCGTCATGGCAGCCTCGTAAACCACGTATTTGGCAGCATACTTGGCATAGACATCCTTCGGGACGAAAGCCCACTCCGTGTAATACTGATACGCTGCCATTACATTCTCCACGTCGATGAGCGGATACACATGCGTGTCGATTTCACCCTCAACGAGAACGGAACCGAGGAAGTGACGGTTATAGGTCTTGCAGTTGTACACGGGATTCACCTCGGCCGGACGGATGTGATAGCTGCCGTTGTCGAGCTTTTCGAACTCCCACATGTAGTCTTCCTGGTTGGCCTTGTCCATATAACAACCGCCATAGCTCTCGAGGCCCTCGGTATCGCTGGCGATGAACACATAGAACCAGCTGTTCTGCACGGGACGGAAGTCCTCGATGGTGTAGGTCTTTCCATCCCATGCAGCATCCTCGCCGGCCACATACTGGTTGACGCGAACCATCAGACCCTCATCGGCCAGACTGGCTTGCGTACCATAGGAGTTACCCTGATTAAGAAACATTTTTGCACCCGTGTTGTAGAGGTACAGCGTATCACCTGCCACTACGTCACACGTACGGTCAACCGTTGGCTTCACCCATTGGGCAGAAGCCGTCAGTCCGCTCAAAGCGACTGCCATTGTCAGTAAGATTTTCTTCATACGAAAAGGTTTAGTTATTAATGTAGTTAGTACACTCGTTTCGATTTCGCTGCAAAAGTATAGTAAAAAGGTTTCATGACGTTGCTGGTTTCAGACAAAATATGGTAAATTATGGACAAGGGCCAAAAAAGGAAAGAAAAAAGGGCAGAAATTGCAAGAAATAATGTAACTTTGCACAAACTCCCACATAAAATATGATTAGACGCATTTATATCCGGTCTCTTTTAGTGCTTGCCATGTTGCTCCACGGCATGATAGCATCTGCCCTGCCCCATCAGTATTATCAGTTCAACAATCTGAAAGGGATGACCCAGAAACTGTGTGTCAGAAGCATGGCACAGACAGAGGACGGCATGATGTGGTTTGGCACTGAAGACGGACTGTACAGCTATAACGGCTACCACTTGAGGAGGCATGACCTTAACGGCATTTCGGCGGGCCCTTTTAACTACATGGCAGCCGTCGGCGACAGTATACTGATAGGGGGTGAACGCGGACTGTTGTCGTTCAATCTCCATACCTACACGTTCCGTCAGTTGCCATACGTCCAGGACGAGACGGTGAAGGGTATCGTGTGGGCAGCAGGCCACTGGTGGGTAGCTACCGAGGATGCCATTTACCAAGACGGCAAACGAATGGGCCTGAGTTTGGGAACCATCTTCTCGATAGGTTGCGACGACACCTACTTATATATCGGTACGCGCGAGCAGGTGCTTCGATACGACTTCAGGAAGTATACGCTGGAAGCCTTGGACGACAACGTATGGATTGCCACGTGCTTTGCCCCCTCCGATCATGGCAGGGTATGGATAGGTATGGCAACGGCCGTCGTAGAATGGGACTGGGCAAAGGCAGCGGCGACGTTCCGTAGAGCCGTACCCGTAGCCAAGTCGCTGTGTACCGACAAGCAAGGCAACCTGCTGGTGGGCACCGACAACGGACTCTACATCGTCGGCAGCAACAGGACCGTAGACCACATACTGCACGATGCCCGCGTCGGCGAGTCGTTGGCGGGCGATGCCGTATGGAGCCTCTTCCGCGACCGTGATGACAACATCTGGATAGGCACCAACAGCGGCATATCGATGGTTGCCGACAACGACCTGCAGGTCGCCTACCCCCTGCCCTCGCTGACGGGGAGCGGCATGGGCAACCAGCTGTTCTGCATCTGCAGCGACCCGCAAGGACGGTACTGGATGGGAGGCTCCAACGGACTGATATGCATTGAGAACCTCGGCAAGGAAAGCCAGACGGTGAGATGGTACACGATTGACAGCGACCACTACCCTATCCCTCACAACCGCATCCGTTCAGTCTTTGCCGACAGCCGACACCAGGTATGGGTGGGCGGCGACGGCGGCCTCTTCCTGCTGAACGAGGGCACGATGCAGCTGGAACGCTACGTGATTGACGACAAGGCCAGCTTCTGGGTGTATGACATCAGCGAAGACAAGAAGGGTGAACTGACGGTGACGACGTATGATGCCACCTACGTCATCAGCCCCGACACAGATGCCCGGCAGCTGAAGGTGCTGAGTAAGTCGCAACGCCGCAGCCTCGACACCAAATCGGCAGAACTGGACAAGATACTGGCCGACTATGGACTGGCTGACTATTACCTGTCGGCCTACCTTGACTCGTCTGCCGGGGTGCTCCTGCTGGGTGCCACCGACCGGTTCGAGGTGCTCCACGTCGGGAATATCGCCAAAGACGCTGTTGGCAGGACACTCCAGGTGACCGACATCCAAGTGAACGTGAGCCGCTGGGTTGACCACCAGCATATAGCCGCCCTGAGGGCCACCTTCGCCCCCGACGAGGGCAACCTGCAGTTCTTTCTGACAGACTTCGACTACGCCGACGAACAGCCCGACGGCTACTGCTACCGCCTGACCGGGCAGGAGGAGTGGACACGAATACTCGCTACAGACCGCTCCATCTCGCTGTCTCACCTCGATGCGGGCACGTATGAACTCTACGTAGGTTGCGGCAGCAGTCAGGAGAATATTTCAGCCCCCACGCTGGTGTTCACCTTCACCATTGAGGCGCCCTGGTATGCCACCACCCTGGCCAAAGTGCTGTATGTCCTGCTGATGGCAGTCCTGCTCTATGGCATCTACCGGTTCACGGAACAGCGGAAGCAGCTGAAACGGGAACGGCAGGAACGGGCTGAACTGCTGGCCCGCGCCAAGGAAAAGGAACGTCAGCTGCTCAGCGACAATGAACGGCTGGCAGAACAATTGCGGCTGCAACTGCTCGGGAAGTCGGGCGACGAGAGTGAGCTGACGGCCGACGAGCGGTTCCTGGTCGACATCACACGCATCATAGAAGAAAACATGGACGACTCGGAACTCAGCGTCAACACACTGAGCCAGAAGAGCGGCATTAGCACCAAGCAACTCTACCGCCGCATCAAGGCACTGACGGGCATGCCGGTGGTGGCCTACATCCGCGACCAGCGGTTGAAGAAGGCAGCATCGCTGCTGGCTACGGGTAACTTCACGGTGTCGGAGGTGATGTATATGGTGGGCTTCTCCAGCGCCAGCTACTTCACCCGCTGCTTCCGCGAGGAATACGGCGTGACACCTTCTGCCTACAACGAGAAAACCTGACAACCGCTATTTGTTACATACCTTCATACGTTTGTTACAACAGTGAAAGGCTAATGCCAAAGAAATGCGTACCTTTGCACCGCAATTCACAACTACTTAAAGCAAACGACAAACATGAAACAACTACTAATTATGATGACGATGGCATGGGCGACAATGAGCGCTCATGCCATTACGGTGACCGACACCCTCTTCAACCGCAGCCAGCACGAGGACTTTGCCTTCGGTGCCGACGTGAGTTTTGTGCCGCAGATGGAGAGCTGGGGCACAAAATGGCTTGACAAGAACGGACGGCAGAAGGACATTCTGCAGATACTGAAGGAGCAGGGCATCAACAGCATCCGTCTGCGTGTGTGGACTGTCAACAGCGGGGCCAGCAGCAAGCAGGAGGTGGTCAGCCTATGCAAGCGGGCCAAGGCCAAGGGCATGAGCGTGATGATTGACTTCCACTACAGCGACACCTGGGCCGACCCCGGCAGCCAGACTATTCCCGCCGCCTGGAAAGACCACAGCGTGGAGGCACTGGCCAAGAAAGTCTATGACCACACCTACGACGTGCTGTCGGCCATCAAGGCGGCAGGTGTCGTGCCCAAGTGGGTGCAGGTGGGCAACGAGACGAAGCGCGGCATGCTCTACCCCGTGGGGCAGACAAACCAGGGCGGTAGCGTGGCCTTTGCAAAGTTCGTGCTCAACGGCTACAATGCCGTGAAGGCTGTCGACTCGACGATGCAGGTCATCGTCCACCTGCCCGACGGCCACGACAACTCGCTCTACCGCAGCATCTTCGACGGGCTGAAGAAGAACGGCGCGAAGTGGGACATCATCGGACTGTCGGCCTATCCCCGTTGGTCACACCTCGACGGGCCGACCATGATTACCCGTGTGATGAGCAACATCAACGACCTGAAGAAACGCTACGGCAAGCCCTGCATGGTGGTGGAGACGGGGCATTATCCCCGCGAGGCCGTCGTGGGCAACCAGTACTTGGTGGGCGTGATGGACCGCATGATCAAGAACGGCGACCTGGGCTGCTTCTACTGGGAGCCGGAGTCGATGGGCGGCTACGACATGGGAGCCTGGGACGAGGCCACCCGCAAGCCCACCGTCATGATGGACGCCTTCTTGGGCGTGAAGCATACGGAGGTGTCGTGGCTGATGAAGGCACAGATGACGACCCCGACACAGGAGCAGGACATCGCCGACGGACTGACGCTGAAGGCCGACGTGAAGCATGTTAGGAACCGCGCACAAAAGGTGGATTTCTATCTCGACAAGCAGTTGGCAGGCACGGTGACGGAGTCGCCCTACGAACTGCCCGTAGAGTCGGTAGAACCGGGACAGCACACAGCATGGGTGAAAGTCACCGACAGCGACAAGAACACGCAGCTATCGGACACCGTGACATTCTTTACGGGCGAGTCGGCACAGATGGACGACCCCATTGTGACCGACGGCACGCAGAAAGGCGGCACCGCCCGATGGGGCATGACGGTAAAAGCACCGGGCAAGTATCGACTGCTATTCAAATATACGGCACCTAACCTCTGCGGGGCAGAAGCCAGAATCAGCGGCGACAGCATTGGCCGCCTGTATTTCATGAAAAGTGCAAATACCTATCTCAAACGCGACATAGAAATCAGCGAAAGCGGCAACACAGAACTGTCGTTGACGGCGACAAGCTCTTACGGCCTCCCCGACATCGCATGGCTGCGCATTTACCCTTTGGAGCAGCAGCCGCTACCTTCGCTTGCCAACCTGACGGGCATCAGCAGCCTGCAAACCAGTGACGATGAAGTGGTCGAGGTGTATAGCCTCTCGGGAAAACTCCTGCGGTGCCTGCCGGCATCTCAACTGGGGTTCTCGTTGGGCGACAGGACTTCTGCAGTAGTCGTCTTACCAAATTGTGTGGGCGGAACACCGTACATCGTGCGGAAGCAGCGACTGAAGTAGCTGACCGACGAGAAGCCTGCAGCATAGCTGACTTCGGTGACACTCTGGCGGCCTTCACGCAGCAGTTCAGCGGCACGTCGCAGCCGGATGGTGCGCATAAACTCGGTGGGTTTCTGGCCCGTTGCCGACTGTATCTTGCGGTAGAAGGTCATGCGGCTCATGCACAGGTCGCTGGCCAGTTGCTCCACGCTGTAGCTGTCGTCGCTCAGGTGGGCTTCCACCTGGACAATGGCATTTTGCAGCCACTCGTCATTAAGCGTGGGCTGCTCATCGGGGGTCTGCCCGTCGACATCGACAGGTTGTTTCGTCACCACCTCTTGCTTCATGGCTGCCAGGAACCGTTCACGCTGATGGTGCAGCACCCTGATGTGGACAATCAGCGCCACCAGTATCAGGCACAGCACGGCCAGCATCCACCACACCCACTGCGGAATGCGCTCGGCGGGACTGCCCGGAGGTTGACTCCAGCGGCTGCCGGGAGCCGTTTCCTGCAGTTCAATGCAGTATACGCCCGCCGCCTCGCGGCTCTGCTGGCACAGTGTACGGCGCACGGGGTCGTAGCGGCGTATGTAGCGGTCGCTCACCAATAGCAGCCGCCCTAAGCTGTCAACGTCGAGATGGGTCACAGCCTCGCCGTATTCGTTCGAGGCATAGTCGTCGGTGGCCAGCTGTCCGTCCTTGTAGGTTATTACCGTGCCGAAGATGGTGGCCATCCACAAGGTTCCGTCCTCCGTAAAGGCCATAGCCGACACGTCCTTCGTAGCGCTTAGCACAACGCTTTCGTCGCCATTCCTCATGCGTCTGATGTCCTTGCCCGTGCTGAACCACAGAGCATCACCCCCGACGGCCACGGCGGTGGGCCGTGTCGACAGGCCGTGGGCTGCACGTATGGAGTCGGCCGTTTGGCGTGTCAGTATCTGCCCGCTAAACCACGACTGCTGCCCGCTGCTGCTCAGGGCGTAGCACCCTCCAAATCCGTCGGCCACCAACTGGCGACCCTGACGGTCCATTGTCACTCGACTGAGGTTGATGCTGTCGGGCCATTCGGTCGTCACCTGTACCAGCCGGTCGCCCTCAATGCGCAGCGTCCCGCCTTCCCATTCCGTTCCCCACAGCCGTCCCTGCTCGTCCTCATGCAGCCGGTAGATGTATTTGTCACCCCCGGCGTATGTGTTCAGCAGCTTACCTTCGGCCGAGTATTCATACACCTTCTTGTTGGACGTCAGCCACCAGTGGCCGTTGCGGCTTACGACGATGTCGTCCACCCGCTTGTCGTCCACCTCCGTCAGCCTGCGTATGCTGTAGTCACGTTTGTCCAGCACGTATGCCCCGTGAAACGTTCCGATGATGATGCCGCTGAGGGGTGGCAGTGCCTCGGCCAGACTGGCCACGTCATTGCTCCCTAACAGGTCGGGATGCTCAGCGTCGCTGCGGAACACGATCATCTGCCGTCCGTCGTCGCGACACACGCCGCCACCCTCCGTAGCGTACCAAAGGTATCCCTCCGAATCCTGCAGCACGTGCAGCACCCGTTCCGACGATAACTGTTCGTGGTTAGGCAGTTCAAGCCGCACAGAGGGCTGCCCCGTCATACGTGTCAGCACAAGGAGACCCAATAATAGGGTCATGATATGTCGTTTCATGTTTTTTGCAGTTTTTGTGCTGCAAAGATACACATTTTTTACCAATATAAGGTCGTTTCGTTACATTTTCACAAATGTTTGGGCATTTTTTACATCATAATATGAGAATAATGTCGTATCTTTGCACTCAAATAACAGTAAATGACTAAACAACTATTTCTAACTATGAACAAGATTCTTTTCACAATGGCCGTTGCAGCCATTTGTCAGACGGCCGCCGCACAGGGGCCACGCCGCGGTTTCCAGCGCGAAGCATTCACTACCGAGACACCTATGGTTCATGACCCCGTGATGGCCAAGGACGGTGACACGTACTACATCTATGCCACCGGCATGGGCATCCAGCAGATGACGTCGAAAGACCGCAAGACATGGACGGTGCTGCCGCAGCCCGTCATGACCGTCATCCCCGGCTGGACGACCGACTCCGTGGCTGGCTTCGGCAACCACGTCTGGGCACCCGACGTCATCCGCTGGCACGGGCGCTGGTGGCTGGCCTACAGCTGCTCCACGTTTGGCAAGAACGGCTCGGCCATCGGACTGCTCAGCAGCCGCTCCCTGCAAGCCAATCTATGGAAAGACGAAGGCTGCATCGTGACCTCCCGTGAGAAGCGCGACAACTGGAATGCCATCGACCCCAACTTCGTCATCGACGACAACGACCAGCCGTGGCTCGTCTGGGGCTCGTTCTGGGACGGCATCCAGCTGGCCCGTCTCGACTCCACCATGCATATTGCCCAGGGTTCAAAGCCCCGCACCGTCGCCCGCCGCTACGACCCGAACTACAAACCGTCAGAGCCGAACCCCACGTCGCAGCATGCTGGCACCAACGCCATCGAGGCGCCGTTCATCTTCAAGCATGGCGGCTACTACTACCTCTTCGTGTCGTGGGACTACTGCTGCCGCGGTGCCAAGAGCAACTACCGCGTGGCCGTAGGCCGCAGCAAAACGGTCGACGGGCCTTATCTTGACCGCACGGGCAAGGACATGACCCAGGGGGGCGGCACGCTCTTCTTGGAGGGCGACAAGCAGGAGTGGGAAGCTGCCGGTCACTGTGCCGCCTACAACTTCGACGGCGAGGACATCTTCATCTGCCACGGCTACAGCGCCAAGCAGAACGGTGCTGCCATGCTCATTCAGCGTCCCATCAAGTGGACAGCCGACGGCTGGCCTGAGTTGAAGCCATAGCAGACATGACTACAGGCAAAGGCCTCTACATTATCAACGGAGAAAAAGTCATCGTCAAGTAATACTTTGAGAGCGATGCTGACAGCTTCATTAGGGGCGGTGGCGGCAATGGCGACGCGAGATAGGCATCGGAAGTAATAAATAAGTGTCAGGAAGAGGATGTGCCGGTTCAGGCGCATCCTCTTTATTATTTGGTGTATGGCCGACGCGACAAGAGCCGTTTCGGTCGCGCCGAAACGGCGGAAGCAGGGTGCAGCGTTTTCATCACGGCCTTGAGTCCTCCACCTTCACTCGCATAATGGTGAAGGACATGGGGGCGAATTCGTAGCTGAACTGCTTGCCGAACTTGCCGTAGAGGGTGGTTTGCGGCGCGAGCTTCGTGGGCTGCTCGAAGGTGTTCTCGTCCTGGGCATTGCCGCTGAGGGTGATAACGCGGCCCGTGGGCATCACGTTGCTGGCACCGTCGATGGTGAACGAGCGGCGGTACGTCTGCTCGGTGCCGTTGACGACCTTGATGATGAGTTCGCCGGTCTGCTCGTCGTAGCCTGTCTGACAGAAG
>JAEEGI010027339.1_pt1 | contig 10919 bp, 16 predicted proteins | sample 8958751 | NCBI WGS metagenome assembly JAEEGI01 (sample SAMN16246545, study PRJNA631951) | gut metagenome | biome: gut microbiome; feature: rumen; material: KS-attached | host: Bos | place: Iran: Karaj | collected 2018-10 | reverse complement strand
ACCGTTGACTACTGAAAGGCCGTAGCCGGAAGTGCTTGGTACGATGGCGACCCTTGGGAGTATTACTTCAAGAACTGGCAGCCGATGACGTGCCGCTGGATTCCCGTGGGCTGCGTGCTGACGATGGCAGGCACTGGCTCTGAGATGGACAGCTGCTCAGTCATATCGAGCCACTCGGAGAACCGCAAGATGTTTTACAACTTCCGCAACCCTGACTTCGCCATCCTCAATCCGCACTTCACATTCACCGTACCAAAGTACCAGATGGTGGCGGGCATCTACGACATCATGAGTCATATTCTGGAGCAGTATCTCTCGGGCACAGACGACAACACCAGCGACTACATTGCAGAAGGTCTTATGCGCTCACTCATCGTCAGCAGCCGCAAGGCACTCCAGAACCCACAGGATTACGAGGCTCGCAGCAACATCATGTGGACAGCAACATGGGCACTCAACGGCCTTACCGCCTGTGGCAAATCGACCGACTGGATGGTTCACATGCTCGGTCAGGCAGTGGCCGCTTACACCGATGCAACCCATGGTCACACCCTCTCAGCCGTCAGCGGTGCTTACTACCGTTTTCTCATTGAGCATTCGGACGATGCAAAGCGCAAGTTTGAGCGTCTGGCAAAGAATGTGTGGGGCGTAGAGGGTGCAATGAATGGTCTTGAAACCATGGAGTCATGGATGCGTGAACTCGGTCTTGCCATGAGCATCACCGACTGCGGAGCCAAGGCAGAAGACCTCGAAAACTACGCCGATGCGTGCCCTATCAACGAAAGCGGCTATGTAACCCTCTCCCGTCAGGATGTTATCGATATTCTCAGAAACAGTCTTTAATAGGATGGATCAGAATAACATGACTCGTCGCGAAGCAATAAAGGCAATGGGCGTCTTCACAGCAGGAGCTGCCCTTGCTACTTCGGGTCTTGCTGCGATAGGCGACATAAAGATAGGAAATTCAAAGAAGATGAAAGTTCTGGCTATAAATGGTAGTTCAAGGAAAGATGGCAATACAGCCGATATGCTCAATCTCGTTCTGAATGAACTGAAAAAAGAAGGGCATGAAACAGAGCTGTTACAGTTGGCAGGAGAAACAATAAACCCTTGCAAGGCTTGTTTTGCTTGTGGCGGCAAAGGTAATTGCATACACGCCAATGACATTTTTCAATCGGTATTCTCTAAAATGAAAGAGGCAGATGCCATTATCTTGGGCACTTCCACCTATTCAGCCGATGTTTCTTCAACATTAAAGGCCGTAATAGAGCGCGCCAGCGTTGTCTGCGACATGAATACCGGCATCTTCCGCCACAAGGTTGGTGGTGCTGTTGCTGTGGCTCGCCGTGCCGGTGCCATGAATGCCATCGACACCATCAACCACTTCTTCCTCAATAAGGAGATGTATCTCGTCGGTTCCACCTATTGGAACATTGCCTATGGCCGCCTGCCGGGCGAAGCCCTCAATGACGAAGAAGCTGTTTCAAACATGAAGAATCTTGGACAAAACATTGCCTGGCTGCTTGACAAAATGCAATAATCATCATGCGCAAACTATTCACATACATCATGCTTCTATCCACCCTCTTCACCCACGCCCAATGTATGCAGGTGCATCACAGCGATGGGTGGACAGAGGAGATTCCTGTCAACCAGATAGACAGCATCACGTTTACTGACACCACAACTCATTTAGCTCCAACGGTTATGCTCAACAACGGAATGACTCTGCCAACACTCGGCATCGGCACTTATTCGCTACATGGCGATGTTTGTTTCAACTCGGTTTATACGGCCCTCAAAAATGGTTACCGCCTTATTGATACCGCCTACATGTACGGCAACGAGGAGGATGTTGGACGTGCTGTGCGTCAAGCTGTTGCTGACGGCATCTGCAAGCGTGAGGACATCACCGTCATCACAAAACTCTACCCCGGCGAACAGTTCTCCAACCCAGAACCAGCCATCGAGATGGCGCTCCGCAAACTCGATATTGACTACATCGACATCATGCTCCTGCACCACCCTGGCACGGATGATGTGAAGGCATACAAGGCAATGGAGAAATATCATGCTCAGGGCAAGATTCATGCGCTCGGCATCTCTTGCTTTTACGTTAAGGAACTCACCGATTTCCTGCCACAGATAAGCATCAAGCCGGTGCTCGTACAGAACGAGATTCATCCTTATTATCAGGACACAGAAGTTGTGGATTTCATTCATGACCAAGGCATTGTGGTTCAGGCGTGGTATCCACTCGGAGGTCGTGGACATCAGTCGGAATTGCTTAAGGATCCTGTTCTCGTCAGGATTGCCGAAGCACACAATCGCTCCGTCGTTCAGGTAATTCTGCGTTGGCATTACCAACGTCACGTTGTGGCAATCCCTGGCTCAAGCAACCCCGACCACATCAAGGAGAACATCAGCATCTTCGACTTCGCCCTCACCGATGAGGAAATGGCAGAGATAGCCGCCCTCAACCGCAACGAAAAGCATGATTGGTATTAGGGGTACACAATTTAAAGCAATAATTTCCGTTATTATAATAAAATAAGGTACAGAAATGAAAGTTGTAAAGATAACTGTGCTTGACACATCGCTTCGCAAAGACCTTGTGGAGAAATACGGCAACCCCAACCTTAAGCCTTGCGGCATATTGAAGCCTGGCGACGTCTTCTATGCCACAAACACATGCCCAAAAGGATTGTGCGATTGCGCATGGCGCACCATGAACCAGTATGTATTCGGACTATCCTCTGGTGTCAAGAAATTCTATGGCGACGAATGGACAAACCGCGATGGCATTGCCGTTGTAACCTGTAACGACGGATTCCGCCCCGTAACCTTCCTGCTGGAAGCCACCGACCAGGAGGGTGGACCTTTTTATTCTAAATCATAACCATCCTAAAACATTCTATATTCTATGAAGAAGTTTTTTTCTCGCCATGATGCTCATGGCAAGTTCTGTATGTTCACTTGCTCAGAGCAAGGTCTATGTGACTCACGAGATTACGCCTGAGTCACTCGTTAGAATTTATGAAGTACTTGGCGTGAAACCAGAAGGACGCGTGGCGGTGAAAATCTCTACTGGTGAAAGCGAAAAGACAGGCTATCTACGCCCTGCATTCATTAAGCCTCTGGTTGATAAGGTGCATGGCACAATCGTGGAATGCAATACTGCATACGCTGGTTCTCGAAACTCAACAGAGGCCCACTGGAAGACTATCCGCAAGCATGGATTCACGGAGATTGCTCCCGTGGATATTATGGACGAAGAGGGGGATATGCACATTGCCATTCAAGATTCTACCCACTTGAAATACAATATAGTAGGCAAGCATCTGGCATATTATGACTGGATGATAAACCTTGCGCACTTCAAGGGGCATCAAATGGGTGGCCTTGGTGGTGTTCTCAAGAACGCATCCATCGGCGTAGCATCAGCATCAGGCAAGGCGTACATTCATACTGCCGGATTTACGGAACGTGTTGACGAACTATGGTCACACGTAGATGATCAAGATGGATTTGTTGAGTCGATGGCAGCTGCAGCACAGGCTGTTCATAACTATTTTGGAAACGGTCGGAGGATTGTCTATATTGCCGTAATGAACAACATGTCCATCGACTGCGATTGTAATGCCAATCCGCAAAAACCACTTATTGCCGACTATGGCATAGTTGCTTCACTTGATCCGGTGGCTGTTGATCAGGCGTGCTACGACATCGTTACACAGATCCATAACGACGAGCACAACAACAATCGTCCCCTCTTGGAGCGCATCGCAAAGCAACATGGTACTCGCATCATGGAATGGGGCGAAAAGATTGGCCTTGGGTCAAGGAAATATGAGATTATCAATCTTGATAAATAGATATGACGGATTTATATTTCAACTCCGTTCAGGAGTTCAATGACCATTATGGTTTTGAGACATTCCACCCTCTTGTGAGCGTGGTGCGATTCGACCGTAAGGAACCTTTCGAAGAATGCATGGTTCACTATGGCGTGTATGCAATTACCTTTGCCGACACATGCACATCGCCGTTCTTCACAATGCGCATCGAAAGTCTCCTGGTTCTCCTGTATGTCACCTGCATTGCCATTTCAATTTGTCATTAGAATAATCACACCGCTTATGGCGATATACGCATAAACGATGTATCGGAAGATGCGATTGGGAATGCGCTTGAAGACGTAGGTACCAAGGGTTGTGCCGATGATGACTCCACCAAGTCCGAAGCAGTAGTCTGTCAAGACGGTCGTTGTAAAGAAGCCATTATAGGCACGGACAAAAGTCATCATCACATTGCCAATCAGAAAGTAGGTCTGTGTCATCGCCATATAATGTTCCTTCGAAGGCTCACTCTGGATGAAATAAAGCACGGCTGGCGGGCCTTGCATGCCGAAGAAGCCTCCCATCAGTCCGCTCAGTGTTCCTGCACCAACCTGTACTTTCTTCGTTGTCGGCAGTTTTATCTTCTGACTGAACAGCGCAAAATAAATGCTGATAAGGATGAGAGCCACACCCAGGATTCGCTTCAATATGTGGTCTTCAATGCGGGTCAAAGCAAAGATGGCTATTGTCGATACAACAATAAACGTCAGCAATATCGGCCAAAGTCGTTTCCAAGTGACATAGCTTCTCATTCGCCACACGATGACAGCCGAGGTGGTAATGGCCAGAAGTCCAGAGAGAGTTGTGGCCTCGCCGTATGTAGGCAGGAAGAACGGCAGCATCGTCATGATGAAGATGCCAAAGCCGAAGCCGGTAGTGCGCTGCACAAAACTGGCCCCGATGCTCAACAGGAATATGGCTATCACGACACTACTCATCATTTCATCAATTAATGGTCTCTGAAATACTCATACCCAGCCACACGGCCAGAATGCCAATGACAACACTTACACCCAGATATAATGCCATCTGCAATGCATCGCCAGCCTTCATCATACTGAAGGACTCATTGGCAAAGGTACTGAAAGTCGTGAAGCCACCACAAAAGCCGGTTACGAGCAGCAGCTTCATTTCTGGTGAGACAATGCCTTTGCTGACCAGTCCTACCAGGAATCCAATAAGCAACGAACCGAGGATGTTTACAGTAAACGTACCCCATGGCCACGATGCATCACTCATTTCAGATAACAGGTAGCGGCATACAGAGCCGATAGCACCACCTAATGCGACCAAAAGAATATTTCGTATCATACCACTCTCATTTTTTTACCCTACATTCTCAGCAGTTCTTGTATATCCACTTCGAGACATTTGGCAACCTCCATCTGATTCTCCAAGTTAGGTTGTGCACTTATAGTGTACAAAGATAACGATTATTTAGCAGAAATCATCAAGTTTTGATAAAAACATGAGCGCAATGACAAAAAATATTGGTCTTTGACATACTACTAGATGCGCCTAACATAGTTGCTAGATGCGTTGAACATTCTCGCTAGATGCGTTGAACATTCTCGCTAGATGCGTTGAACATTCTCGCTAGATGCGTTGAACATTCTCGCTATTTTCTTTATTTTGAGTTTTTTTCAAAATATCCCTCCTACCCTCCCTTTTTTGCTCAAATGCCCTGTACATGCGGGTTTCAGAAGAAAAAGGGAGGGAAGGAGGAAATTACGTTAATTTAAAGATAAATAGCTATAACGACAGAAATATCGCAGGCGACACATTGTTAAACTCTCTTAAAGTTCCAGATAAATCGCTTGCGATATAAACTATTATTCTTACCTTTGCATCGCAAACGACAGAAGTAACAATTAAATATTAATAAAGGTATGCAAAAGATTTATGATTTCAAGGCTTTTTCAAGCAAAGGCAAGGAGATTGATTTCTCACAGTTTCAAGGTAAGGTATTGCTGATTGTGAACACAGCCAGCAAGTGTGGATTCACCCCTCAGTTCGCAGGACTGGAGGAACTGAATCAGAAGTATAAGGACAAGGGACTCGTTATCATCGGTTTCCCCTGCAACCAGTTCAAGGAGCAAGACCCGGAAGGCGACGAACAGATTGAGGAGTTCTGCCAGGTGAACTATGGCGTAAGTTTCCAAATCATGAGAAAGGGTGATGTCAACGGTGCTAATGCCCAGCCCATCTTCGAGTATCTGAAGACCCAGGCTCCCACCGAGGAATACAAGGGACTGAAGGCAAAGGCTACCCGTGCACTGCTGAAGACACTGAGCAAGAGTGTTGAGAAGGACAGCGACATCCTGTGGAACTTCACCAAATTCCTGATTTCAAAAGACGGTGAGACCATCAAGCGCTTTGCGCCTACCACCGATCCCAAGGACTTCGAGAAGGACATAGAGGCAATGCTCGCCTAATGGTCAATGGGCAATGTTCAATGGTCAATGAAAAAAATTATGCACGCAGAATTACAACTTGACAACCAGATATGCTTTCGTCTCTACACGGCAGCAAGACTCATTACGCAGGCCTACACGCCGATGCTGACGGAACTGGGTATTACCTACCCGCAGTACCTTGTTCTGATGGTGCTTTGGGAGAAAGACTGTCAGCCCGTGAACGACATCGCTCACAGGCTGACACTGGAAACCAACACGGTGACTCCCCTACTCCAGCGTATGGAGAAGCTGGGCATTGTCACACGGAAGAAAGGTGAACAGGACAAGCGCCAGCAGATAGTGAGCCTGACAGAGAAAGGGCGCGAAATGGAGGAACAAGCCTACAAGCTCATTCCTGCCGGCATGGGCGAAACACTGAAGGCCTGTCCGCTCCAGATGGATGACTACACGCATCTGGCCAGTGAATTAGATTCGATTATTGACACATTAAAGAAATAACCTTCGAATGGGTATGAAAATCAAACAGTGGCTGCAGTCCCTTTCATTCAGGACGGGTGTCATCGTCCTGGTGTGTTGCATACCATTCTATATCCTGTCCTTCGCCCAGATGCTGCTGCCTATCAGTACAACAGCAAAGGGCGTGCTTTGGGCTGTGCTCTTCGGAATGGCAAAGACCTGCCAGTATGGAGGTCTGACCATTCTGGGCGTTGAAGGCTATAAACGGCTTCGGAATAAAATCAGAAAGCAATAATTACTTCATGCCAGACCGGCTACTGAAGTTGATACGTACACCCTTGTCTTCAACCATCATATCCATGCCCCCGTTGTTGCCATTGCTGACAGTTGGCTGGCGTGTTCCATCCAGTATTTCACGGCACATGTCCTTGATATCGGTAACACGCTGGAGCGTCTCCAGATTGTCACCACTGTAATGACCTGGAAAGAGGAAACGGATATCGTTCTTCTTCATATACCGCTCTATCCTCTCGGCGGTGTACATTTCAGTCGAGAGGTTGATGAACACCAGCAGGTTGGTTGACCCGAAAGCATCACCGCTGAATCCATAATGCTTTGCCTTGTCAAAGAAGGTAGTGCTTCCTGCAGTATGTCCGGGCGTAAAGATGACCTCTATCTCACGACCACCCAGGTCTATCACTTCGCTGTCGTTGAGATACTTGATGCGTCCCTGATAGTTGGGCATATTATTTGGAACGATAGTCATGTCACCGGCATTCAGGTAAACCTCGGGGAAAGCACCTACTCCACCCACATGGTCACCATGGGCGTGGGTCAGCATCATCGTGACAGGCTTGGAAGTAATCTTTGCCACAATCTTGTCCAAATCAGGTATGTATGTCCCTGCGTCAATCAGAAGGGCACGGTCACTACCCTCAACAAGGTAGAGCGACTCATTATAGACCAGATGTCCGTTGCCTATCCATGTATGCTCGTCAAGCTGGCGGAACACCACATGATCGTCTTGATAAACCACTTTGCCGCGAAGGTCACGGCTATTCATCTCTGTTCCCTGTGCCACCGCTGCATACGGCATCAGGCTAAGCAGTATGACTGCAAATAAAACGTTAGCTTTCATATTCTAATAGCTCATCATTTATCTGATAAAATGCGTTTCTGTCAGTTCTTCCTGTATCTTCGGTGAACCGAACTGCTCCAGGCCGAGACGGATGGACTTCATCATGAATGCCATGTTCAGGCCAAGCTGGCGCATGGTCTGCATACCCTCTTCGTCTTTGACTACCTCACCAGGCGCCGTACCATGGGCAATACCCCAATACTGAGATGGCACGACAGGCATATTGGTCTTCAGGAAATATTTGTTCAGCACATCCATCGTTGTCGTGGCTCCACCACGGCGGGCTATGCTCACTGAGGCGCCTACCTTCATGCTCCAGTTGGTATGCAGATTGGAGTAGAACAGACGGTCGAGCAGTGACAGCAGTGTGCCATTGGGTGATGCGAAATAAACGGGAGAACCTATGAGCAGCCCGTCTGCCTCAAGCATCTTCTCCGAAATCTCGTTTACGATATCACCAAACTTGCAGATACCCGTTTTCCAGCATCGGTTACAAGCGACACAGCCTGGAATCTGCAGGTGACCTACATGAATCCACTCAGTCTCTATTCCCTGTTGCTGAAGCGTACGCTCCACTTCATGCAGCGCCGTTGCCGTATTGCCGTGAGCCTTCGGACTGCCATTGAGGATAATTACTTTCATACTTATTTCTCTGAAATATATTCTTTCATCTCACCTATCCAATCAATGGTCTCGCCATTGTTTAGGATGGAGACTGTTGCTACGCCTTGGATGCCCATCTCGATGGCCTTAGCCTTCATGTCATCCAAAACCGTCCCTATCTTTTCTCTTAATTCTGCGTATGTCATTTGCATACCACTACCTTGTCTCTGTTAAATCTATGTCTGTTGTAGCCTTTCCGCTGGCACTATGGAATACGAATACCAACTTCTCCTTTGGCAGTTCCTGCAAGGATAAGTCAAACTTCTTCTTGCCGCCAAGTGTATAGGTCTTGACGGTCTTCCCTGAGAAACTGACCACATCCGCTTTCTCTACTGGTTCCGAAGCCGACACGTTGAGTTTTCTGCCGTTTCGTTTGGTCTCTACCTTCAGCTTCGATGCTACATCACCAGCCTTGTCAAGCCCTGCAGCAGCCAGTTTTGCCCGACACTTCTCTGCCAATGCGGGATTGGTGGCCTCTAAATAGCGAACGGCATAGTGGCGACCCAACAAGCGATAGCCCTCACTGCTGAAATGGAGATTGTCGTCACTGGGCATACAGCCTTCCGACGATACGACATAGGTATTCGGATAGTGGTTGGCAATATCGTTGATGGTGGGATTGGCATGACCGCAAATACCACCATATTCCCCACGTACCACTTCACCGACAAGCAATGGCACAGCCGTAGAATCAAACTGCAGTTCCTGCTGCAGGTCGCGATATATCTTCCTCAGTGTCTTACGCCATTGGTCGTTATAAGCATCCGTCTCACCCTGATGCAGCAAGATGCCCTTGATGACACCATCTTTGGCGGCAATCTTCGCCATCGAGAGCAGTCGTTCGTAAGGATTGCGCCCATATTGCTCAAGTATGCCGTTCATCCAGTCGCGTTCCTCCTTGGCAATCAGCGGTCCGTTCTGATCCTTGTCAAAGAACGTGATGGGACAGCCCTCGACAGCCACCGACACAATACCGATACGTACATTCTCAGGCACCACATCAAGCAGTGTACGTCCAAACCAGTCGGCAGGTCCCAGATGGGCATCAGCCCGACAAAGAGGCGGTACGGCCTTGCGCCATGTACCCAACTTGCGGTCTGCGCCATCAGTAGTAGCCATACTAAGATAGCGGTCACTCACATTCAAGTCCTGCTCCTCGATAGGAGCCTGACCCGCCATATTCGACTGTCCGAAACAAAGGAAAATCCAGAAATTCTGATCCTGGGCCTGTAACTGAAGTGTACCCATAACTGTCATCAATAGAATTAATAGTTTTCTTGCCATAATATCGTTAAGTTAAAAAGTCATTGTTAAGTCTCCTGGCCTATTTGATAAACATTATTAATTATTGGTGCAAATATAATGATAATAAATTAATAATCACTATTTTTGCAATCAGATTTAAATGTTTTTATTACTAGACTATGGACAGAAGGGATTTTATCAAAAAGTCTGCTGTAGCAGCAGCTACAACAGCAATCGTAGCCCCGGTAACGGCTATGCTGACAAAAGCGGAACAAACAGGACTGGTTGACGAAGCAACAGAACCCATACAAATGTCACGGCCTGACGGCCAAGCACCAAGGGTGTTACTTGTCAATGGAAGTCCCCGACGAGACGGCAACACGTTCTGTTGCCTTCAGGAGATAGAAAAGCAGTTGCAGAAGCACGGTATGCAGACGGAGATAGTACAGATTGGCAACAAACCCATCCGAATGTGCATCAACTGCGGTGCCTGCAAACAGGAGGGCGCTACCGGGTGTACGTTCAAGGATGATCCATGCGCAGCAATCACAGAAAAGATGAAAGAATGTGATGCACTCGTCGTGGGCACTCCCGTCTATTACGGTCAGCCAAACGGAGGCATCCTCTCACTGATGCAGCGACTGTTCTACTCGGCAGGTCACCTCGTACAGAACAAACCTGCTGCCGCCGTAGCCGTCTGTCGTCGTGGCGGTGCAACTGCCACCCTCCAGACCATGAACATGATGTTCGAGATGATGAATATGCCCGTAGTGACCTCCCAGTATTGGAACATCGCCTACGGGGCAGGCAAAGGCGAGGTGAAACTCGACACAGAAGGTATGCAGACCATGCGAACCCTTGCCACAAATATGGCTTGGCTGCTGCAGAAAATCCATGCCGACGGCACTGCTGCCCCTAAGCGAGACGAGAAACATGTGTTCATGAACTTCATCCGATAGAAAGATGCCAGAGGGCGTATCCTCATAAAAATGAGGATATGCCCACGACGATTCAGATTACTTGTCGATACTTGTTACCTGCAGCTGCTGTCCAGCGTCAAGGGCAACCTTGATGTCCTTGCCACCGCTCTGCACCTTGCAG
>JAEEGI010027338.1_pt1 | contig 10921 bp, 13 predicted proteins | sample 8958751 | NCBI WGS metagenome assembly JAEEGI01 (sample SAMN16246545, study PRJNA631951) | gut metagenome | biome: gut microbiome; feature: rumen; material: KS-attached | host: Bos | place: Iran: Karaj | collected 2018-10 | reverse complement strand
TTCGAGGAGGCGCCGGACTTCAATAAACGGATATTCGAATTCGTGGAAAGAGAGTAATAAAAAACCCCGCTGACGCGGGGTAGTTCATTTTTTGATCAGGGATTGAATCTGTCCTTCAGTCTGAAAATGTTGTTGTGCACCACGGGTATGGCCAGGATGACCAGGGTGATGACACCTTCAGCCAGGATCGTCATTCCGTTGTAACCAAGGGAGTAGAGCCAGGGTTCCATTCCTTCAGGAGCATACTCCCCGAAGAAGATGAATCCTGAAAGGAAGCTGCAGATGAACCTCAGGATGACGGCAACGGCGTAGCCGACATAGAGGCCGTTCTTCGACTTCCAGAAGAATCCGGAAACTCCGAGGGCGGTGAATGCCAGGATGTAGTCCAGGATCAGCTGGGCGGGATGGATCACGTAGCCTCCGAAGATCAGATTCAGGAGACCCAGGGCAAGGCCGGACGCCAGTCCCCATTTGGGTCCGCAGAAGTAGCCTGCCATGGTGGCCGCAAGCATGCTCAGAAGGGTGATGGAGCCGCCGTAGGGCAGGTGCAGAAGCTTGATCTGGTTAAGTCCGATGGACAGCGCTATCAGTACTGCGCAGAGCACCAGATAGCTAACGTTTTTGTTTCTTGTCATTAAAAAAACCTCCGTTCAAAAAATTGCAGGAGGGGATGTTTTGCTTCCCTACGCCGGCATTATCCGGTTCAGGTAATGAGGGTTTCGATCTCAGCATAAGCTCCCCTAGCACGCTTGCAATTATAACCCCCTTATAATATAATGTCAAATGGATATATCCGTGATAAATTCAATTAGAGAGGTATTCAAATGAACGAAATGAGACTGGTCACAGAACCTTCAGCACTCATAAGAAGAATAGCCAGAGACGCTCTGAAAGGGCGTTGGAAGGATGTAGCACTGGCAGTGTTCATCTTTCTTCTACTGACAAGTTTTATAGCTGCTCTGTTCGACAATATTTTTCCATATTATCAGACTTTTGAATTCGGCGGACAGTACTTCCAGTACAATGCGTCCTTTGTGGGATCCCTTTATTCACTGGTCCTCGCAGGAGCATTCAACTATGGCATCGCTCTGTTCCTCCTGACTTTCTTCAGGACCAAAAAGACTGACAATAAGCTGCTGTTCGAAGGCTTTGCCATGATCGGGAAGACTATCCTGCTCAATCTGGTCATAACGCTTTTCACTGTTCTTTGGACGCTTCTTTTTATCATACCGGGGATCATCGCAGCGATCAGATACAGCCAGTCTTTCTTCATTCTGGCGGATCATCCCGACTATACGGTGATGCAGTGCATCAATGAATCCAAGACCAGGATGAAGGGCAACGTGGGCAAGCTGTTCTGCCTTGAACTTTCCTTCTTCGGATGGATGTTCCTGGCGGGGCTGGCTGCAGGCGGACTTGCCTTCACAGGAGGCGGATTCGTAGGTGCAGTGATCAACTCACTCATCTCACTCATCCCTGAGGCCTTCCTCATGACATACATGCTTACCGCGACGGTTGTCTTCTATGAACTGCTCACGGGCAATCTGGCAGTTGTGAACAGAAGCGCACAGAATGAGCCCGTTCACATGGTGAACGCAGACTATCAGGTCCGCGAAGAGGAACCGGATGATGCTCCGGATGCAGCCCCCTATGTGGCACCGGAAGAACGTGACAGATATAACTACGCTCCGAAGCATGAAGAAGATTTCGGCGCACCCAGAGAGGATGACTTCGGTTCACCGAGAAACGAGAAGGACGACTTCTGATGAAAAAGGTATTCATATACAAAAATGATCTTAAGAAATCCAGGGTCATCGCCGACGAGCTCAGGGAGAAACTGGCTCTCAAGGGCATAGCGGTATCCGAGGAGCTTACCGGTGACGTGGATCTCATCATAAACGTGGGAGGAGACGGGACCTTCCTTTCTCTCATGCAGAACTTTGAATTCCCCACAGTCAGGGTGGCCGGCATCAATACCGGTCATCTGGGGTTCTTTCAGGAGATCGCTCCCGAGGAGACCGACAGGCTCATAGACGCCTATCTCAATGATGAGCTGTGCTCTCAGAAATACAACATCGTAAAGGCTGAGATCACCAGGAAGAACGGAGAGGTGGTCGCATACAGAGCTCTCAATGAGTTTGTGCTTAAGGGGAAGGGCACCAGACCCATTCATCTGGATATCGGCATCAACGATTCCTTCATAGAGAAGTTCTCGGGAGACGGCATAATCGTGTCCACCCCCGCAGGTTCCACCGCATATAACTATTCTCTCGGCGGATCCATCGTGGACCCCAGGCTGAATCTTTTGCAGGTGGCTCCCATGGCGCCCATGAATACCACAGCGTACAGATCTCTGACGTCCAGCTTCCTGATCCCTGCGGAGGATCAGGTCATCATCAAGCCTGCCGACAGCAAGAACAGGGATCTTACCATGCTTTACGACGGAAGAGAGCTGAGGCTCAGGGACATAAGCTCCATATCTTTCAGGCTCTCCAACCGCAAGATAAACCTTGTCAGATTCGGGGATACTCCGTTCTGGGACAAGGTGAAGAACAAGTTCCTTTAAATGGCCAGTCTCAGATACACGGCGGACGCAGGCGACCGCGGGAAACAACTGAAGACTGTGATCAGGGAACGCTTCAGCATCTCCTCCAGGCTCATGACGAAGCTCAGGAAGGAGGAACGCATCCATGTGAACGGGCGCCCCATGCCCGGGTGGGTGACGGTCTTCGAGGGAGACCAGGTGGAGGTCCTTCTTCCTCAGGAGACCTCGGAGTTTGAGCCTGAGGACATACCCATCGACGTGGTCTTCGAAGATGAATGGCTGATGGTGATCAACAAGCAGCCCGGGATCGTAGCCCATCCCACCAAGGGAAACTACAGCCATACGCTTCTGAACGGAATTACATACAGAATGCTGCAAGATGCCGTCCTGACCGACGGCTCCCTTGATAAGGAGAAACTTTTCAAGGTCAGACTCACCAACAGGCTGGACATGAACACTTCCGGCCTGGTGATCGTCGCAAAACATTCATACGTCCAGGATCATCTGGTGCGCCAGATGGAGGACGGAAAGCTGGTAAAGCACTACACGGCTCTCCTTGAGGGCATAGTGAAGGAGGATGAGGGGACAGTGGACCTTCCCATCGGACTTCCCGATGAAAACTTCCCGGAGCGCTGGATACTGGAACCGGAAAAGGGAGGATATCCTTCGGTTACAGAGTATAAAGTCCTGAAAAGGTATGATCATCCTCACTTCATGGTTTACGGCCGTGAAAACCCCGAAATGAGGCCCGTAGAGGGATATACGCTGATGGATCTTAGGCTCCTCACCGGGAGGACCCATCAGATCAGGGTCCACATGTCCCAGATGGGACATCCGGTGGTAGGAGATCATCTCTACTGTCACGGAGACCCCTTCAGATACAGAGAAGAATTCGGTACTCCCGAGAAGGGAGAGACCAATCCTGAGGTGGTGTCCGATCTAATAGGCAGACAGGCGCTTCACGCGACTTCCCTGAGTTTCACCCATCCCGTGACAGGGAAAGAGATGTTCATCGAGGCAAAGCTTCCGGAAGACATGGCGGAGGCTCTGGGCAAACTGGAATAACGGAGGGATTCCAATGGACAAACATGAACTGTATGAATTTCTGGATATAGAGACTCCCGAAGATTTTCAGTACGTGGAGAACGTGTCTCTCTATCTGGAGTCAGAGGATGAATTTGAACCGGAGGATCTTCGCGAACTTTTCGCATCCCTTGACGGGAGAGAGGTCTCGAAACTTCTGGAAGAATATTTTGAGGAGATCATGGAATCGGTGCCCGATGGGGAGACCGAGACCTACGAGCTCCTTTCAAACGTGCTGAGGAGCCTTACGGGACTTATGAAGTCCGGGTACGGCGAAGGCATCGGGCCGGACGCGGTGAACGAGATGGAACGGTTCAGACGCTGGTACTCCATGGACAGTCACGTGTATCTCACAGATGACAGAGGAGCCGAGTACGACGTTCCGGTCAGGGACGCGCTCTTCTCCAAAAGGATGGAGAAGCTGGGCGAAGGTTCCTACCGCTACGATTTCACCGAAGCCTACGATTATCCCCTGGATGACTATGTGGTCAATCTCAGGGATCTGACAGAAATGGATCAGTACGAAGAGTACGAAGAGGATCTTGAGCAATGAACGACAGCCTTAGACCGGTAGGAGTCATAGATTCAGGAGTGGGCGGGATATCCGTCCTCAAAAAAGCCGTGGAGATAATGCCCAACGAGGATTTCATCTACTACGGAGACTCCCTGAACGCACCCTACGGAACAAAGAGCACAGAGGAGATAAGGGACCTTACCTTTGCCGTCACTGAGAAGCTGAGGGCCATGGGGATCAAGGCTCTTTGCGTTGCCTGCAATACTGCCACTGCAGCAGCCATCAAGGATCTCAGGGCGGTATATACCGACATGCCTGTGATCGGCATCGAGCCTGCGGTGAAGCCTGCTGCGCTTTCCACAAAAGGAGGCACCATAATAGTAATGGCCACTCCCATGACCATCAGGCAGCACAAGTTCAACGACCTGCTCAAAACATACGACAAGGACGCCAGGATCATCCCGCTTCCCTGTGAGGGGCTCATGGAGATGGTGGAGAACTGGTCAGATGACAAGACGCCTCTCATGGAATATTTCAGAGAGAAACTGGGACCGGTGCTTCAGGACGATACCGAGACCATCGTACTGGGATGCACCCACTATCCCTTCATCAAGAAAGAACTGAGGGAGTTCCTGGGAGACAGGGATATCGCTCTCATAGACGGATCTGAGGGAACAGCCAGACAGATAAAGAGAAGACTCGCGGAGGAGGGGCTTCTCAGAGACTGCAGTCACGAAGGAAAGGTGACCATACTGAATTCCTCTGAGGATCCTAAGATGATCGACATATCGCGGAAGCTTTTTGACATGGAGATAGACGAACTATGACTTTTGCACAGGTTTTTTTCAGGTATTATGACAGAGCCATAGGAAACGGAGTATGTTCCTTCTCGCAGACCGGGATCAGGGCCAATGATTTCATTACGATCTGCACGGAGCCGGATTTCGTGCTGGACAGGGAGACCATCATAAGAGCCGCTAAGGTCATGAAGCTCACAGAGCAGGAGACACAGGAGCTTCTCAGCTTCACGGAGGACGCCGATGCCTAAGGTCCTGGGAATAACAGCTGAATACGATCCCTTTCACAACGGCCACAAGTACCAGCTTGAGGAGGCCGTGAGAAGGACAGGAGCTGACATCAGGATCGCCGTGATCTCCGGAAACTTCACCCAGAGAGGGGAGCCTGCGCTCCTGGACAAGTGGACCAGAGCGGAGATAGCGGTAATGGAAGGCTTCGACCTGGTGGTCGAGATGCCTCTTTTGTTTGCCCTGAACAACAGCGGTGAATTCGCAAGGGCAGGAGTAGGCATACTTGAGGACCTGGGTGCGGACTGCATATCTTTCGGTTCCGAATGCGGTGATCTGGCAGCTCTTCAGGAGGCGGCTTTCAGAAGAGACCTTATGACCGAAGAGGACGATGCAAGGATCAGAGACTTGGTGAGAGAGGGTTATTCCTACCCGAGAGCCCTTCAGACGGTGCTTCGCGAGGCCGAGCCTCTGGGACCCAATGACAATCTGGCCTGCGAATACCTTAGGAACATGAAGACCGCCCGTCCGGTGGTGATCAAAAGGGAAGGAGCAGGCTACTCTGATACGGACTCTGAAGAGGGATATCCCTCGGCGAAACAGATCAGGGAGCTTCTCAAAAGACATGAAGATGTGTCACACATGATGCCCGAGGCGGGTTTTTTGCGCCTGAAGAAGGAGGAAAGGGAGAACGGTCTCATGTTCAGGGACAGGCTTTTCCCGCTTCTGATGCAAAAGATCGCAACCACCCCCAAGCAGGAGCTCATGAAGATCTCCGGGGCGGGGGAGGGCCTTGGCAACAAGCTGAGGGACAACTTCCGCTACTGCCACGATTACGATGAACTTGCGGGCTCCATCAAGTCCAAGAGATATACTCTGACCAGGATACAGAGGGTGCTGGCCAATACACTCCTGGGGATCACGGAGGAGGATTCCAGAAATGCGGGGATATACATACGCGTGCTGGCCTTCAATGACCGGGGCGCAGCCCACCTCAGGTCGCTGGATGGCAGGGGACACAGGTTTCCGCTCATAACCAACATAAACAAGGACGCGGTGAAGTATCCGGAACTTCAGAAGGACATAGAGCGTGACATTCTGGCTTCGGACATTTACAACATCGCCCTGGGAAGAGACCTCTATCTTAACTCAGAGTATGTCAAAAAACCGTTGAAATTATCCCTCTTATAGGATAAACTTTACTTTTGGAAACGTTAGTTTTTTAATACCATTCCAGATACATCAAAGGAGAAAAACATGAAGATTTTAGTAATCAACTGCGGAAGTTCCTCTCTCAAGTATCAGATCCTTGATATGACCAACGAGACACTTCTTTGCAAAGGTCTCGTAGAGAAGATCGGAATCGACGGTTCTGTGATCAATCATACGAAGATCGGCCAGGACAAGTTCGTTCTTGAGACACCCATGAAGGACCACAAGGACGCCATCGCACAGGTACTGGCTGCCATCCAGGATCCGGATCACGGCGTAGTTACAAGCATGTCAGAGATCGGTGCTGTAGGACACCGTGTGGTACACGGAGGAGAGCACTACGCTGATTCAGTTCTCATCGATGATGAGGTCATGAAGGTCATCGAAGAGTGCTCAGACCTGGCACCTCTTCACAACCCGCCGAACATCGCAGGTATCGAGGCATGCAAGGCCCTTATGCCGGACACACCGATGGTTGCCGTATTCGACACAGCTTTCCATCAGACCATGCCTCCCGAGAGCTATATCTACGCTCTTCCGTATGAGTACTATACAAAGTACGGCATCAGACGCTACGGCTTCCACGGCACATCCCACAAGTATGTTGCCCGTCGCGCCGCAGAGATGCTGAACGTAAGTCTTGAGGATCTTAAACTCATCACATGCCACCTTGGAAACGGAGCATCTGTATCCGCCATCAAGCACGGAAAGTGCATCGACACTTCCATGGGATTCACACCCCTTGAAGGTCTGGTAATGGGAACACGTTCCGGCGACATCGACCCGGCACTTGTGACCTACATCAGAGAGAAGGAAAACCTTGCTCCCGGCAAGGCCAACGAGATCCTCAACAAGAAGTCCGGTGTTCTTGGAATCTCCGGAGTATCCTCAGACTTCAGAGACATCGAGGCTGCAGTAGAAGAAGGAAATGAGAGAGCAGCTCTGGCCCTCAAGGTCTTCGCTCACAAGGTGAGATTCTATATCGGCGCTTACATCGCTGAGATGAATGGATGCGACGCCATCGTCTTCACAGCCGGAGTAGGTGAGAATGACATCACAATGAGAGAGCTGATCTGCCACGACCTTGGAAATCTCGGAATCAAGATCGATCCGCTGAAGAACAAGATCAGAGGCAAGGAGACCATCATCTCAGCTGATGACGCAAAAGTCAAAGCTCTCCTTATTCCCACCAACGAGGAGCTCATGATCGCAAGAGATACTTTCCAGATCATAAAAAAGTTAAAGTAAGGGAAAATAATTGTTGACAAAAGCTTGTTCTTCAAGTAATATCTAGTAGTTGACGATTTGAACGGGCCAGGCCCGCAGGAGATAGAATAACACAACAGGAGGTGTTAAGGACATGGCAGTACCTAAGAGAAGAACATCAAAGGCGAAGAGAAATTCCCGCCAGGCAGCCAACATGAAGATGGCAGCCCCCGGAATGTGCATCTGCCCGCAGTGCCATCAGCCCAAACTTCCTCATAGAGTTTGCCCCAACTGCAACTACTATGATGGAAAAGAGATCGTAGCTGAAGCATAAAAAATGTTTTCGAAAGGCAGGTCTAACGACCTGCCTTTTTGGCCATGCTAGTGTGGCTCAATGGTAGAGCAGCTCATTCGTAATGAGCAGGTTGGGGGTTCGATTCCCTTCACTAGCTCCATGACAGTAAAAGGACACCCATGAGGGTGTCCTTTTGCTGTCACAGAAACAGTTGGGAATCGAACCCGAAAGGGCGCGACAGGGACTTCCATTGGCAATCAAAAAAATGGTCCTCAATGGAAGTGCAGATCGCATTTTTTGCTTCACAATGGAAGTCTGTATGCGTTTACTTCCATTATGGAGCAAGTTTTTTGCTCGCAATGGAATAGTCAGAGCAAAAAAACGGCTTTCAATGGAATTGTTGATGCTGGACTTCAGGCCTTCCGTCCCGCATTGACTTTAAAGTACTAAAATGGTAATATTACGACAGTAATTCCCCTGCGGAAGCAGGGGAAATTTTGTAAGAAAGAGACTGATGATATATGAAAGATGCTGTAAGCTTCGATCTTTTGAAAACTGATAAGAGGACAAGGGCCAGACTGGGCACGCTGCACACCCCTCACGGAGACGTGCAGACCCCTGTTTTCATGCCTGTCGGCACACAGGCTACGGTCAAGGCCATGAAGCCTGAAGCTGTTGAGGAACTGGGGGCTGAGATCATTCTCGGCAACACATATCATCTCTACTTGAGACCGGGCCATGATGTCATTAAGGATGCAGGCGGGCTTCACAAGTTCATGAACTGGCACCGGCCGATCCTCACGGACTCCGGCGGATTCCAGGTCTTCAGTCTGGGCAAGATGCGTAAGATCAAAGAGGAAGGCGTGACTTTCCAGTCATACCTTGACGGTTCCAGGCACATGCTTTCGCCTGAGAAGTCCATAGAGATACAGAATGCCCTCGGCTCGGACATAATGATGGCTTTCGACGAGTGCGCACCTCCTGAAGCGGACAAGGCTTACGTCCAGAAGTCCCTGGCCCTGACCAACCGGTGGCTGAAGCGCTGCATCGATTCGCCCTACGACCATGAGAAGCAGTCGCTTTTCGGCATACAGCAGGGCGGAATGTTCAAGGATCTGAGAAAGGAGAGCACCGATTTCATTGCGGAACAGGACCTTCCCGGATATTCCATCGGGGGACTTTCCGTGGGAGAACCCAAGGAGGTCTTCATCGATATGCTGGATGACTGCCCGGATATGCTGCCCAAGGAGAAACCCAGATACCTTATGGGTGTAGGTTCTCCCGACTATCTTTTCGAAGGAGTCGAGAGGGGCGTTGACATGTTTGACTGCGTGCTTCCCACCAGGATAGCGAGACACGGTCTGGCCATGACTTCCCACGGAAGAGTCAACATCAAGAACAAACAGTATGAGAGAGACTGGGAGCCCCTGGACAGCGAGTGCACATGCTACACGTGCAGAAACTATTCCAGAGCGTACCTCAGGCATCTGTTCAGATCTGATGAGATCCTCTCATCCATGCTTCTTACGGAGCATAACCTGCATTTCCTGGTGAATACCATGAAAAACATGAGAGAAGCCATCGCAGAGGACAGATTCCCCGAATACAAGAAGGAATTCTATGACAAATATGGTAAATTCTGAAAAGACGATATGCCCCCACAGTGAACTCTGCGGGGGATGTAAATATCAGGGCATTTCCTACGAGGAACAGCTGCGCAAAAAAGAAGAGTACGTGGACAGGCTCCTTGAGAAAGCCGGAGTCCATCCTTTAAAGAAGGATCCCATCGAAGGATGCAGCGATATCTACGCCTACAGGAACAAAATGGAGTACACATTTGGCGACCTTGTCAAGGGCGGTGAACTCACTCTCGGCATGCATCTGGCGGGCAAATACTGGTCCATCGTGACCACAGATCAGTGTCAGCTGGTGCATCCGGACTTCAATAAGATCCTTGATGCGACACTGGGGTTTTGCGCGGAGAAGGGTTATCCGAGATTCGGTAAGAAATTCCATGACGGGCTCATGAGGAACCTGGTGGTCAGGAGAGGAGTCCGCACCGGCGAGCTTCTGGTCAACGTAGTGACGGCTTCAGATGGGGCATCAGGGTATGCTTTTGACCAGGACGGTTTCAGGGAAATGATCCTTGGACTGGATCTGGAAAACGAAGTTGTCGGTATCATGAGGACCGTGACGGACAAGGCCGCAGATGCGGTGATCGCCGACGATGTAAGGATACTTTACGGCAGAGACTACTACATGGAAGAACTGGTGGGCCTCAGATTCAAGGTGGGGGCGTTCAGTTTTTTCCAGACAAATATCGACGCAGTCGAGAGGCTTTACACTGAAGCAGTCGGCCTGATCTCCGATCTGGAAGGAAAAGAGGTCTTCGATTTGTATTCGGGAACCGGAACCATCTCTCAGATCATGGCTCTCAGAGCAAAACACGTTACCGGCATCGAGCTTGTCGGCGAGGCTGTTGAGGCTGCAAGAAACAACGCTGCACTAAACGGACTTACCAACTGCGATTTCTTCGAGGGAGACGTTTTCAAGGTGCTGGACGAGCAGGTGGAAACACTGCCTGACGTGATCGTCTGCGATCCTCCGCGTCCCGGCATAGGATACAAAGCCCTGGAAAAGATCTGTTCGTATGGCGTAAAGGAGATAGTCTATGTGAGCTGTAACCCGAAGACTCTGGTAAGCGATCTGGTATTCTTCGAGGCCAGAGGGTACAAGGTCATGTACCTGAAACCCTTCGACAACTTCCCGTTTACGAGCCATGTGGAGTGCGTGACATTGATGACGAGAAACTAATCAACAGGCAGGACGGCATCGGGAACAAGACTTTCGTGGAGATGCTCGAAAAGCTGGGCTACGATATCCAGATCACGTATGTGAAGAAAGAAACAGACTGACAAATCGAGATTTGAGGAGGAAATGAAAATGCAATACGAAATCATACCCTGTGTAGATGGCGATGCGGAATACATCGAAGAACAGGCGGATCAGGCGACGAACGCCATCGCACCGCCGGCGGAAGG
>JAEEGI010027336.1_pt1 | contig 10922 bp, 9 predicted proteins | sample 8958751 | NCBI WGS metagenome assembly JAEEGI01 (sample SAMN16246545, study PRJNA631951) | gut metagenome | biome: gut microbiome; feature: rumen; material: KS-attached | host: Bos | place: Iran: Karaj | collected 2018-10 | reverse complement strand
TCACTTTCATCATCCAGGTGAAACTCTTCATGCCAGCGCTATCCATATTGAACCCGGCGGAAAGGGATATAATCAAGCGGTTGCCGCTGCACGATTAGGTGCAGCAGTGCATTTTATTGCCGCCTGCGGAGATGATGAAGACGGAAAAGTCTGCAGCAGTTTTCTTATCAAAGAGGGAATAACTCCCCATATTCAAATTGTGGCGAATGCGACTGCGTTTGCATCTATTCTTACGGATGCAGCCGGTGAAAACCGGGTAACTGTTTTTCGCGGTGCTGCAGATAAGCTTTCGGCAGACTATGTATACGCGCAGGAAGCTTTATTTGAAGAAAGTGATATTGTTCTTCTGAATTTTGAAGTTCCAACCGATGCAAATGAAGCAGCAATAGAACTTGCTGAAAAACACGGCGCAAAACTATTTTTAAATCCGGCTCCGGCACACCCTTGCAGCATAGAATTTTTAAAGCCGTTTTTCTGTATTACCCCAAATGAAAGCGAAGCAGAAATCCTCGGAACAGAAACAGAGCGAGAAGTGATTACTCTCGGAAGCAGAGGCGCTTTAGTAAAAGAAAAAGGTTCGAAAACACATCTCTCTGCAATGAATGTTATTGCAAAGGATACAACTGGCGCGGGAGATTGCTTCACAGCTGCACTCGCCGTTGCAATCGGAGAAGGGAAAGAATTACTGGAAGCAGCAATTTTTGCACAAAAAGCGGCAGCAATGAGCGTTGAACAGGAATATGTGATGCCGTCTTTGCCCTATCGTAATATGATAGAATAAATTATCCTTCAGACCAGGCTAAATAACGACCGAATGGTTTTATGAAGTCTGGTCTTATGCTTTAATAAACTGCCCATATTTTTTATTATGCAAAAGTCAGTCTTCTGCTGATTTCAGCTCCAGCCTGTTTTCCAAGCTTTTTAACTTTGTTGTGGAACTCAGGGTTTTCAATTCTATTGGAATAAACAACGCCGACAGCAGCAATATTCCGGAATCCGTCCGTCACTTTAAACGCAAAGGATTGCTCCTGAAGAATACTGTTTTCAACATGGATATAGCCTTTACTTCTGATTTGCGACAATGTAGCATCTAAATCAGAGTATGGGTTGACAACCCGAGCAGATCCAGGGATTTCTATCTCCTTGGAAAGAACTTTACGGAGATCTTCTTTATCCATATATGCCATATGAAGCAGCCCGGATGCAGTCGTTTCCATTTTCCCCTGTATGATGCTGTCACCGCTGTTTAAGAGTCTGTGTTCCTCGTCAATATAAAACAGAATAAACTTTCTTCCATTACAGATAACATCAAGAAATACGGTAACTTTAAGCTGATCGTGCAGCCACGTAAGAATGGGCTCAGAGATCCGAATCAGTGCTTCCTGGTACCTTTCCTTCCGAGAAAGCATATATGCCCAAGGCCCAAGTCGGTATCCCTCTTTACGAGAAACTCTTTCGACAAAGAAAGTATCGCAAAGAGAGTTCACAATATGGGCGCAAGTGGATTCGTTAATTCCGGAAAGCTTCGAGATAGCCCCCAAAGTCAGGCACGTACCGGGGTTATTGGAAAGTATTTGCAAAATATCTGTTGCCTTTTTTACTGAATTTACCATAGACTTTACTCCAAATTAACGAAAAAACGTAAAATAATTCTCTGTTTGAGATTTATTTTTTTCATAATACGAAATATATATGAATGTAACTGCAAAAAATATACTGGTTTCAGCAGAAAAAACAATAGTCAAAATCAACAAAAATAAGCGCTTATTTTTGTGCATAATGACGAATTATATTGAAAAAGAGAGTGAATCTGTGCAAATAAAAGAAAAAGTGCCACATAAAGGCAACAAAACACTTTTTTCATAATAAGAAAATTATTGACTTTGACCGAAAAAATGTCAAACTATTATACAGATCATAAAAATATTACTAAAATGGGAGGAGATTATATGAGAAATAATTCAAATGGATATTATGAAAAAGTAGTGGAATTAATCACCAAAATTGAAGAAGAACAGTATGAGAACATGAAAGCTGCGGGCCAGCTAATGGCGGAAGCTATTAAAGAAGACCGTCTGATCAACGTATATGGTGGTGGAGGGCACACAACACTACCTGTCGGTGAGATGTTTTTCCGGGCAGGTGGTCTCTGTAATATCAACCCGTGCATGGAAACTGGTCTGTCTGTTTTCAATCAAGCGCAAAAGTATCTTGCTCTCGAACGTTGCGAAAACTACGGGCGTGCAATCATGGACTATTATGACCTCCAAAAAGATGATGTCTTAATCATTTATCATAACATCGGAACAAATGCAGCAACAATTGATGCTGCTATGGAAGCAAAAGAGCGGGGAGTAACAATTATTGCCGTTTCGTCTTCCGACTGGCAGGAAAAAGTTCCGAAAGACTATGAATTAAGACACTCCTCTCGTAAAAATCTGTTTGATTTTGCCGATGTTTGCATTGATGATTACAACCCGTTTGGGGATACTGTGATCAACCTGGATGGGTTTGAAACCCCGATAGGGCCGATTTCCAACATGACTGATTTTTACATCGTACATCGGCTTGAAATTGAATGTGCAAAAGCCTGCCTTGAAATGGGTATTGAACCGCCGTTCTGGAGAAGTGCAAATGTCCCGGGTGGGGACGAATTTAATGCAAAGAATCTGAAAAAATACAGCCCCAGAGTGAAAATGCTCTGATTGAAGGAGAGAAAATGGCAATTAAACATACTGCTGTCAGCTATTACGGATTGAACTATGTCGAGCATGCGGAAGCTGACTTTAAAGAAATGATCGAGCATGGTTGCGATACGGTAATCCTTGCACTGACAGAGTTCGACATGGATTTTTGGTTTCCCAATATCAATGCCATTGTAAAAAAGGCACATGAGTTAGGCCTTCGTGTCATAGCCGACACCTGGGGAATCGGAAAATACTTTGGTGGAGAAAACGTCTCCCTGTTTCTTCAGAACAATATACACCATCGTCAAGTTTCCGCCTATACCGGAGAGATTCTCCCTGCAGCCTGTTTCAATACGAACTCATTCAGGGACTATTTTATGTCCCGTTGTATGAAGCTTGCCAAAGAAACAGAGGTAGACGGTTTCTTCTGGGATGAGCCACATTACGCCTATCCGAAATCCTATGCTTCTATTACCGGTGGTGCCGGAGATGACTGGGCATGCCGCTGCCCGGAGTGTATGAGAAAGTTTGAAGCATATTATGGTTACGAGATGCCGAAATTCATGAATGACGACGTTAAGCAATTCCGATGGAGAGAAGCTCTCGAGACGCTTACGATGGTATCAAAAGCATTGAAGGAATACAATCCGAAACTGGAAATTACCTGCTGTGTTCATGCTACGCTCCAAACCTATTACGTTACGGAACTCAGAGGGTATGATAATTGGGATATGGTAGCAGCTTGTCCATATTTTGATGTCTTTTCCACCACAATCATTAACTGGACTCTTCCGGAGAGTTTCTGCCGTGACGTAACGGATCGCTGTGTCAGAATGGCAAAAAAGTATGGGAAAGAGTCAGAACGCTGGCTGATGGGTTACAACAACCGACCTGCTGATTTCAGCCAAATTGATCATGTCGTTGATCTGTATGAAGAAATGGGAGTCGATCGTCTTGCAACCTGGACCTATCGCGGAGGATACGGGACTGTAGTTGCAGCGAAAGATGCTCTGGCACTTTGGGATCATATCGGCAGTAACTATAAACGGGTCTTAAAAAAATAAGCTTAATCAGGTTTCGGTTATATCAGGAGGTTTTAGCATGGATGATAAATTGTTCGTTCCCTATTTGAAAGAACTGGCAGATAAGTATTCTGCGGCGAAAGTGATTCAGGTAGAATTAAAGCCGGGAGAAATAAATCTACAGTGCGACAAAGGACATTTTTCTTTTTTCTACGATCTGGGACAATATGAAGCTTCTTCCGATGAAGCAGCGATTCCTTTGCTGCATTGGCGTAATAAACGCAGATATATAGAGCTGAAGAACATTGTCAAAACAAAGATGATTGAAGATGTAAGGGGAATGCGGATTCATCATATTGTCCCGAAAGATGAGTTTAACAGTTCCCTGATGAACATTCTCGCTTGTGAGGCAGATTTGGTCGAACTCATAACAGGAGAAAAAATCGAGAAGATTTTTGCAGATTTCAGTTCTGATATCTATACAAACTGTATCGTTTCTGCGTCGAAACTGAAGATCAGTATGGAACTTGGTTTTTCACCAGAGGGTAGTGAACCTGTTCTTTTGCATGAAGTCATTGCGCGCACAGGGATAGCATCTGATGTGGTCGTCGATACGCAAATGCAGCAATATCCGATATATGTAATAAAAGGCCGGGAAATTGACCACTATAACGAAATAGATAATGAATTGTATGGTCTTGATAACACTCAGGCAGACTGTATACGGTTTATACTGGGTGTTTTAGCTAATCCCGAAACAATTACCGACCTGCAGAAACAGGGAAATCATCTTGTATCAGTTTATAAAGCTGCAGAAGAAGCGACAAAAGTATTAGAGTATGTGGAGGTCAGGTGCTGAATGAAACAGATTAATGTTGCAATTGCGTCTCTTACACATGCACACGTGCGTAAGTATTATCAGACGCTCCATGACAATGCCAAGCTAAATTGGGTTGCTGTGTCCTGCGCTACGCAAGCAGTAGAAGAAGACTTCAAGCTATACGGATATGACGTACCTATTTATCGCTCTACAGAGCAAATGCTGATTGAACATCCGGAAATTGACGGTGTTATCATAGCATCAGAAAACTTCCGGCATTACGGTGATATGAAAATGTGCTGTAAATACGGAAAGCATATGCTCTCAATGAAGATCCCTACATTCGACCTGGAAGAATACGACCGTATGATCGAAATGGTAAAGAAAGCAGGAGTTCTCTGCCAGGTTGAATTGGAGATGACATATAATCCCACCACCCGCCGCGTTCAGGATCTCGTTCAGGCCGGTGCTATTGGGGACGTTATATCATTTAATGCTACAAATATCACCCTGTCTCCGGTCTGGGCATTCCCATGGCAAGGTGATCCGGAAATATCCTATGGAAAAAAAGTTCCCTTGCGGGAAGGAGATCCTCGGTTCAGAGGAGGAGCATTGAGTGACCATCCCCATATTTTTGATACACTTCGCTGGATAACCGGGAGTGATTTCGATTATGTATTTGCGGATGTTGCAGATAATATTCGGGATATTCCGGAAGAAGATGTGCTTTACGTGACAGGAAGAATGAAAAATGGCTGCAAGTTCCTTCTTGATCCATCCTGGTGCCGTCACGAAGAACACATTTCTCGCCCCGGCCCCGGTTGGGAAGTATTCCCAAAGCGGATGGAAGTGAATTATTCTATTGTCGGAACAGAAGGTGTTATACAGGCTGACTGTTTTGGTCCCAATGTTTACTTTAACGGCGGTCCAAATAACAGATATACAATTCAATATACTTATTTTGATGAATGGATAGGTATGATGGATGAGTTTTATGATTGTATCATAAACAACAAACAACCAAAGATCAACCTGGAGTGGCACAGAAGAACGGTAGAAGCAATGGTACGTTGCTATGATTCCATTGCATCTGGAAAACCGATTCAAATGTAACAGAAAGAACTGCTAGAATCATCCGCATAAAGAGGCTTTCTATGGAAAAGGGATACTACTATTTTGAAAAGGAAACCCTTGCTTCAGGCTGGTCGGGATTGAACAACAAAACTCTTCTTGAATTATGGAATGGATTTTGTTTTCATGCAGGATTTTTGACTGTTTCAAACAACGGAGATGAATGTTTTGGATTCAAAACCGGAGAAACAGATTACCCTGCTCTACAGCAAGGGCAGGAATACATAGTTGAAGTAACAGAAAAAGGAATCAGTATTATTGCCGTAAATCAGGAAAGTCTTATCCGTGGATTTATGGCTCTGATACTCCGTATTGAAGCGGTTTCTTTGGCCGAAGGACAGGAATGCTTCCGTATAGCGGTATGTCACCTGGCCAGTCGATATACAATCAACATGCGGATGATTCACTTTTGCGTCTTCCCGGAAACCTCTGCTGCATTTCTTCGTAAATTTATCCGTCTGGCTGGCATCCTGCAGTATACGCATATGATCCTTGAATTCTGGGGAATGCTGAAATATGACTGTCTGAAAGAACTCTCCTGGGAAAACGCTTATTCAAAAGATCAGCTGAAAGTTCTCATTCAGGAAATAGAAAATATGGGCATGCACGCGATTCCTATGTTCAATCATCTCGGGCATGCTTCCGGATGCCGAGTCAGTGGCGGAAAGCATGTCGTTCTCGATCAGAATCCACGTCTGGCTACCCTGTTTGCAGAAGACGGCTGGGCATGGAATATAGAAAATCCCGAAGCACATGCACTTCTGAAAAAAATCAGAGCGGAGTTATATGACCTCTTTCCAAATACTGAATATATTCATTTGGGATGTGATGAAGTATATTCCTATGAATCTGGGGATGATAATCAGGCAAAAATGCGGCAATATCTCCATGATCTGATAGAGGAAGTGAAATCAGAAGGGAAGAAACCGATTATCTGGGGCGACATGCTGTTGAACCCGGAAGCGTGTATGGTTGAAAAACCTTACTTCTGTGGATGCGACACGCCGGAGAATGCAGTAAAAATGGCAGAGTGCATTCCAAAGGATACAATTATTGCAGACTGGCATTATGACGTACAGCAGGCACCAATAAAAACAAGTCTCTATTTGAAGGAGCATGGTTTTTCTGTCCTTGGCACTCCCTGGCATCGTTCGGATAATTGTAAAGCTTTTGTTGACACAATCCGCAACTATGATCTTATGGGTATACTGGTGACAACCTGGCACACCTTATCAGAGAAGATGACGCAGATCATAGCCGCTGCAGTCCTTTGCGGAGCATATCATTCTCCATGGGCAGGCCTATCAAAGAATGAAATAGAAACTGAAACGGCAACTATACTGCGCAAAGCATATTTTGTCCGAGGAAACTACGCAGAAGCAGGCTGGACGGACAGCCAGATTTTTAAACAGGCACAGCCACTGGCATAATACAGAAGTGGAGGTGAAGAAATGAAACGGCCAAAGATAACAAAACGGATTATCAGAAATCAGCTTGTCGCTTATTCGTTTATTATCATCAGCCTTATTACACTGTTTGTTCTGGTGTATATTCCAATGGTTACCACGATCAAATACAGCACATATAAGGTTGGCTTGGTCGGTTATGGAGAACAGTTTGTCGGTTTCGCAAATTACAAAATGCTGTTTTCTCAGAAAGCGTTCTGGAGAGCAATAACAAACACAATCGTTTTAGCTGTTTTGGGGCTGTTAACAATCCCTGCTGGTTTTATTCTTGCAGTTCTGATCAACAGCCTTGGCAGAGGAAGAACACAGGAGTTTTTCCGGGTAGGTTTTTATCTGCCGAATATTATTACAGGCGTTAGCGTTTATCTTATTTTTCAGGTCGTTCTTATGGGAAACGGAGGATTGCTGAACAATTTTCTAGGTAAAATAGTTGGGCATCCGGTAACAATCGGGTGGCTGTCAAATCCAAAATATGCTAAATTTGGTGCAACTATTTTATGGGTTTGGATGAATGCCGGATATTCTATGTTGATTAATCTTGCAAGCCTTCAGGCCATTCCGACAGATCTTTATGAAGCCGCAGCACTTGACGGGGCATCTTCTTTTCAGAAAATGCTACATATTACGATTCCCAACATGAAAGCATGTTTTTCTCTTCTGTTCGTTACTGGCATGATCAATGGCTTGGCACGATTTACCGATATTTACATCATCAGCGGCAGCAACACATCGGGAGGAGCCGGCGGAAGTTTGCAAACTATCCTGATGTATATCTTCCAGTATAGTTTTGAAACTCCCAATTATGGAATTTCTTCTGCAGGTGCAATGATCCTTTTTGTCCTCGTGTTCGCATTTACTATGATCAATGTAAAAATGACTGGCTTCCTGCGTGACGAGGTTTAGAACATGAAAAGAGTAAAAATACAGAAAACGATTACCGCCTTAATACTGCTGGTCATTTTTCTTATCGTAATTACTCCGCTTCTCTGGGCCATTGTTATGTCCTTTGACAGGGCAGCGACAACTTCCCTCCCGGCTTTTTCACTATGGCCGCATAAGCCGACAATGTTTAATTACACTGCATCTTTTAAGATGATCGATCTCATGCAATATTTCAAAAATACTGTTATTATTGTCACAGTTAATACATTGTTAGCTGTTTTGTTCTCTATGATGTGCGGATTTGCTTTTGCAAAACTGAAATTCGCGGGAAAGAAATTCTGGTTTATTTTCATGTTGGCAGTTATGATGGTCCCCTTTGAGTCAAGGCTGGTTCCCCTTTACCTGCAATATCGGAATTGGAAACTGCTCAATACCTGGTGGCCCCTGATTCTGGGCCAATTTGCTTACGTTTACGGAACCTTTTTCGCCCGCTCCTATATCAGTTCCATTCCTGATTCTCTCGCGGAATCCGTGTATATTGACGGCGGAAGCGAATGGAGAGTTTTCTGGAGTGTTATTATCCCTTTGTCAAAACCAATTATGTCTACACTGGCAATTCTTCAGATCATCTCTAACTGGAATGCTTATCTCTGGCCTCTTGTTGTAATCAAAGATTATTCAAAACAGATGATATCTGTCGGTGTCGCAATGTTTAATGCCCAGCAGGAAAGCTTCTATTATGGGCCAAGAATGGCAGTATCCGTAATGAGTGCAGTTCCTCTTACGATCCTGTATCTTATCCTCCAGAAGCATATCGTCGCGAGTATTGCCGTATCAGGCATCAAGCAATAAGTTCTGTATTTTTCACGCTGAAGCGTGACAAAATAAATAAATCAAAAGAAGGAGTAAAAGCAATGAAAAAAGTACTGGCAATGACCCTGGCCCTCGCGATGCTCTTCGTCATTTGCATAGGCAGTTCTGCCTTTGCCCTTAACGAAGACGAAAAGGTAACGTTACACCTTTACGGCACAGCAAACTTTGTTGATGTTGGCCCGAATGGCGTAACAGATCTCGTCTCCGGTGTTGAAATGCCTGGCTACAATGAGTTGATCGGCTACTGGAACGAGCTCCATCCGAACGTAGAAATTGTTGTTGAGACCTGCCCGTGGGACAGCTGGCTGACTTCTATTCAGACTGCAGTTCTTTCCGGCGGTGTTGACATCATTCTGCATGGTGCAACTCTTACAGAACTTTGTGAGCCTCTTGATGACTATCTAGCAGCAGACCCCGAATATGCAAACATGATCTTTGCAACCGAAAACAAACGCTTTGGGGAACTGGACAAGACAATGGTCGCCGGTATTCAGTACGTTATTGAGCCGTCCATTGCTTATATTGACACCGATATTCTTTCCCATTACGGTGTGGAAGTTCCTGACGCCTCTTGGACCTGGGATGACTTGATTGCAATAGCAGAGAAGTGCACAGGGACTGATCCTGTAACTGGCAAGCAGACCTATGGTGTACAGCTTTGCTACACGCATACGCAGAACATCTTCCAGAACTATTATCAGCTCGCAATGGCATATGGTGCCGCACCTATCACATATGGCAAGACAGCAGAAGAGTCCACAATTGATGTTACCGGCGAGAAGATGCTCGATATCTTTACCAAGATTCAGAAGCTGGCAGAATGCTGCGCCCCGAACGTCAGAGAAGGCGTCAATGTAAACATGGATCTGAATGCCGAAAACGACACAGCTATTCGCTGGAGAACACTTGCTTATGACCAGTATCGGAAAGCTGTTGCTGCAGGCATTGATGATCACTTTGCCTTCATTCCTCTGCCGGTTATCGAAGAAGGCGACGCTGCTGGAGCACAGTCCACCTATTTTGGCAGCTATAACATGACGATTTGCAACACCAGTGAACATAAAGACTGGGCATGGGAATTTATTAAATTTGTCACAACCAATGAAAAGGCAGTTGAGTGGACACTGGCCACAGGCGGAATTCCAAACTGCGGTTACGGCATGGAACTTCTGAAGGAAAAAATGGGTGATAAAGCCAATGCTCCGATGCAGGTTCTCGAGACGCTGCCCGATGGTTTCTGCAATACCACAAACGTCTGGTATGACAACGTCAATTTTGGCACATTCTCGACCTATCTTGTGACTGTTCTGAAAGATCTCGTCTATGGTAACATCACTCCAGAAGAAGCCATCACAAACTGGCAGGCAAATATCGACGACTATATGGCATCCATCAAGTAAAACTTTCCTTTGCAACGAACGGGAGGAGCACATAATGCCCCTCCCGTTTTATTATAGAGATTTTTCTGTTTTATCCTCTTCTTTTTTGTGATAAACTGTTAATGAATTTCCCCGAATTATAAAATTGAGGATGAGAGTGATACTGTGAAATACAATTCGGATAGTCTGTTTCATGCGTTGATGACCAGGCTCGCTGATGCTATGATCCTGAATATTCTCTTTATAATTACCAGCCTGCCGATCATAACAATAGGCGTTTCCTGGGCATCAATGTATTATGTGACACTGAAAATCATTCAGGATGAGAAGAACGAAGAAATATCCATTCTCAAAAACTATTTTCATTCTTTTAAACTGAATCTTCTCCAGGGAATTGAAATCTGGATTCTAGCTTTGCTTTTCGGAGGAGTATTATTTCTTGATCTCCGAATCATCTCAAGCATGGAAGCACAGGCATTTCGGACAGCATTGTTTGTCGCAACAGGAACTGTTGTGCTTTTGTTTGTTCTAACTCTTCAGTTCGTTTTTCCGTATCTATCCAGATTCTGCACAAAATTCCTCACAACGATAAAGAATGCCGCCTTGATGGCAATCGCACAGTTTCCGCGTGCGATCATAATGATAGTGATTACAGCCGTAGC
>JAEEGI010027330.1_pt1 | contig 10924 bp, 4 predicted proteins | sample 8958751 | NCBI WGS metagenome assembly JAEEGI01 (sample SAMN16246545, study PRJNA631951) | gut metagenome | biome: gut microbiome; feature: rumen; material: KS-attached | host: Bos | place: Iran: Karaj | collected 2018-10 | reverse complement strand
CTCCATAATAAGGTAAATCAACACATACTTGAGCTCCTTTACATTTTTTTACCCAATAAAAAGTATTAGAACCTAATTTTTCTCTTTTCATACATTGTTCATCTTTAAATCCATCATCAGAACATAAAATAACAGTTCTTGATGAAATACTAATTATTAATAATAAAGTAATATATATGAATGATTTCATTTATTATATTTAAATTATTTCTTTTTTTAATATGAAATTAAAAGACAATTGATGTATAAATAAAAAATTTATGTTTGATGGAATAATTTATTATCAATATAAATTATGTTAGAATGAAGAAAATATAAGATTTTAAACCAGTATAATATTTATAAATAGATATTTGAGAATAAATAATTTTTTTACTTTTTTAATTATTTTTGGGAATTATTCAGAGAAACTCTTTTTACATATAAATTTTAACTTTATTAATTTGATTTATACATATAACAATTGTTTTTATTCTTTTTGATACAATTAAATTAGTTTTAAAGTTTTATTTAACATAAATTTATGTTAATTATATTTTGGGATTTTTATTAATTTTAAAACATTCTTCATATTACTGAATAAACATTTTAATTAATATGGAAATTAATCATTTTGAAACAGAAAAATTATATATATTTATTTTAAATTAAAAAACTAAAATTATTTTTTTTGAAAAAAATAAAGTAATTAATAAAATGAAGTTTAATTCAACAAAATCTTTTTTACATATAGTCTTTAGTATTTTATTTTTTATATGGATAATAATATTAATTTTAATAACAATAAATCATTCATATTCTTGTGTTGATAGAAATGGATGTGAAAGATCATATTGTCAATATAAAAGATTATATAATGAATATCAAAATTTAATTGATTCAAATTGTAAAAGAAAAAGAAAATAAATATCTTTATTTAAAATATTTTTTAAATTGAATTTTTAAAATACAAATAAATTTGTTTTTTTTTAAAAGAAAACATTTTTACTTATGAAAAAAATTCAAATTTTCATAAAAACAATATATAAACTAAAAAATAAAACTTTTAAAAAACTTTAAAATAAATCATATCAAAAAATCAAAGAAACCTTTTTTTAAAGAAAAAAAAATTAAACCCCTTTTAAAAAATGAATAAACTTATTTAACTGATTTAAAAGAAGATTTAAATTAGAAGAATCATTAAGAATTTTACCTTTTCTTTTTAAGCAAATAATTGAAAAATTTTTTCCACAAGAAACATCAAAAGGAACACTATTATATTCTAAAAGAGTATTAATTAAAGTAGGAGTTCTTCTTTTAATATTTAATCCTAAACCTAATTGACCAAAATTATTATCACCCCAACACCAAGCAGTTATAGTATTACTAACAGAATCTTTTACTATTGCTAAACAATGATTTTGACCACATGAAACTTTTGTTACTTTTAAATCACAAAAACTTTCTATTTGAGTTGGTATTATATAATCATTACAATTTATCTTTTTTGAATTTGAATAATATTTATCAAATCCTAATTGATTCTTATCATTATTTCCACATGTATATATTTCATTATTTTTTGTTATAAATAATGAAAAGTTTTCTCCACATGATATTGAATTTATTTTTATCTTTTGAAGCTTTTCTAATTTTTTAGGCTTTGTTATTCTACATTGAATATTATTATTATATGTATCTTCACAAAAATTCATTCCTAATTGTCCTTTATTTGAATAACCCCAACCATAAACTTCATATTTATTATTTATTGCAAAAGAATGATGAAATCCTGTTGATATATCTGTTATATTTTCATTATTAAAATTTGTTATTTGTTGTGGTATTTGAATTAAGGGTAAATCATCTTTTTCATTAAAAAAATTAACATCTAATCCTAATTGACCATTAAATCCATATCCATATGAATATACATTTCCTAATGAAGTTAATATTATATGATAATTTTCACCTGATTGAATTTTTATTATTTTTTCTAATGGATTTTTTATAAATAATTTATCATCTATTAATATTGGCTTATTATCTTCTTTATTATTTATATAATTTAATCCACATGAATATAATTTATTATCTTTTGTTAATATTAATGATGATGTTGAATTTCCTGAACACATTATTATTTCTTCTTTTAATGGGAAATTTATTTTTTTTGGACTTTTTACTATTTTTTTTATTTCTATTCCACATTGACCATTTGAATTATTTCCCCATGAAAATAAATTATTATTTTCATTTATTGCAAATGCATGTTCATTACCACAAAATATTTTTTTAATATTATAATCACTTAATTTATATATTAATCTAGGTAAAACTAAAGTATCATAATTATCATGTGTTGTTTCATTATGATTATTATATCCAAAACTTACTAAAATACCATCTGGACTATATTTTTTAAAATACATTTTATCTAATAATTCTTCTGTTATATAATGAGATAAATGCTTTTTTGAAGAAATTTGATTTGAATTATTTTGAGCAAAAAAATTAAATAAATTTGTGTTTGACGAAGGTGAAGTTCTTGAAGAATAAAATCCTGATTTTTGAATTTCACAAATTGAACTTTTAAAATTCATTTTAAATACACATAAATATTCTTCATTTATTAAATTAGTATTTCCTTCAAATAACATTGACATTAAAACACTTAGGAAAAAATTTATATATTCTTTTGATAAAAATATATCTTTTTCATTCCTATTTGATGATGATAAAGTAGGAAATTGAAAATATTTACAAATAGGTAATTCATTGTAATTTAAAGAAAAATTATTTGAAAAATTAATTTGTTCATTAATTTCATCTACATTTAAAAAATCAATCGTTCCATTATTAAAAATATTATTATTATTATTACAATGATTATTATCTCTTAAAGATATTTTTTCTATATAATTTTTAAAATAATTTAAATTTTCAATATAAAAATAATTATCATTTTCATTTTTGTCACAATTAACAAAAGCAGCATTTAAAATATTATAATCTAAACATCTAAACATTTCTTTAAAATATTCATTTGTATCAAAACCATCTAAAGTCATTTTACATAATCTATATAAAGGAATCATCATAAAAGGATGTCCTTTACAATTTTTTCCTCTCATATCTCCAAATTGAAAAAGAGAAAATATTAAACTTTGACTATAAAACTCTTCACTTTCTGAATATTTATCACATACTAATCCTTCAAATAAATTTAATATTGAACATTGTATATTAGAAAATAAATATTGTTTTTTAAAGGATTCTATCATTTTTGAAATCACTTCTTTTGATTTTGAAAAACTTTCTTCAAAAAAAAGTGATGTTATATATGTTAAAACGTGGATTATAAAAAAACAAAATTCTGATTGACCGTCATATGATGATATATTATTTAATAATTGTTCAATATATTTTTTATAATCTTTTATTATATCATAATTATTTATTAAATAAAAGAAATTTAAATTTTTATATATTGTTGAATTATTTTGTTTATTATATGTCATTTTAAAAAGAGTAGAAGGTAAAAAAGAATCTATTGATAAATTTTGGATTATTTCTTTCCAAATTAAAGTTGGTTTTTCTATTGTTTGATTATCATTATAATTTAAATTTGAAATATTTCCATTTTGAGAAAGGTTATTAATTATATTTCTACAATTTATTGTATTTGAATGACTAATATTTTGAATATTTGTAATATTATTTTCTATTGAAGTATTTTCATTATTATGTGTATAATTACTTATTGGAGGTTTTACTAAAGTAAAATAAGGTAAAGCATTTATACTTCCTTTAGATATATTTTGGCTTGACAAATTTTTAAGTAAACTTCCTCCTAAATTTTGATTAGAAATATGAATATATCTTAATAAAATATAATTTGATATTTCACTTATATTTATAAATGTTGTTACTTTTGGATCAAATATTATTATATCTTCCTTTTTTAATTCTTTTATATTTTCTATTGAAATTGATAATAGAAATTTTTTAAAAGGAGATATTCTTATATTTAACATTGTTTCTATTGAGTTTAAAAATATAAAAGGATTATTTTTTGCACTTATAATAAATTGAGTTAATAAAGAAGAACAAGAATATTTTTTTTTTGTTATTGGATTATTAAATAAATTAAATCCTATTTTTTTATCTAATTTAATCCATTTTAAATATTTTAAATAAAAAAAAAAAGATAATTGCTTATAAAAAAATTTGACAAATTCTTCTTCATTATAATTTTCAATATTTAAAATCCCATTAATTATTTTAAAAATTTTTCCTTTTGATACTTCAATCATATTATTATCATTATAAGTTTTTTCAGTTGAATTTAACATATAAAAATCTTTATTTCTTTCAAAAATTCCAATTTTCATTTGTAAAATAGTTCCTTCATTATAATAAAAGCATTTTTTAATTATTGAAGAAAGAATATAAATTTGAATTAATTCATTTAAATTATGATTTTGTATTTTACTTAAAGAAAATATTGAAAGTGACATATTAATTCCAAAACGATGATAATATTGCTTTAAATTATTTATACTTCTAATTGCATGTTTTTTTGAATTTAATCTTATACAAAAATTTTCAAAATGTTTTATAAAATCTCCGTTATTTAAATATGGAATTGAATTATTTATTAAAGAATATTTTTGCTTTAAATTTTTCTCCCATTTATATATTATACAATTGTTCTTTTTTATTTCATTATTATGTTTTCTTATTAATTTAAATAAAGAAGGATTTAAATTATGTATTTTATAAAATTTTTCTAAAAGTGTTTTTGTCAAAGTATAATTTTGATTTAAAGGTAATTTTACAAAAAAATTTGAAATTTCTTCATCAATTTCTTTTTCTTCATTTGGGAAAATTATTTTATATTTAATATCAAATAAATTATTTTCAAAAGAATTAAAAGTATAATTTGAATTATTTAAATCCATAATTTCTTTAAAAAGTTCTTTATGATTTTTTTTATAGAAATTTTCCTTTTTTATATTAATCATTTCTTTATTTTCATTTTTTTTACATTTAATTAAATCAACAGTATCTTCTTCTTCATTTTTAAATAAATCTGGAATAAGAGAATAAGCGTTAATTAACATCAATTTATATTTTACTTTATTTCCATTATATGGATCATCAATAACTTTAATTAAATTATTAACAGAAATATTTTTTAAAATTCTACTTTCATTTAAATCATCTTTATTATAATTATTTAAATCAATATGATCGTTAATTAATTTACCATCTAAACTTAATATACTCATTTCATCAATATTAATATTACTTATGCTATCATTTTTTTTTTTAAGAAAATCATTATTAAAATTATTTTCAACAATTTGATTATAATCATCATCAATATCATAAGAATATTTATTAATGCATACAGAAACAGTAAAAACAATACCATTAAAAACACAATAAGAAATTAAAGGGAAAATTAATTCATTACTTAACAAAAATTTTTTTTGAAAATTCTCATTTTCATTAACATTATAATTATTATTATTACTTTTAACGCAATCAATAACTTGAATAAAATCTAAAAAAGCATAATTTAAAGCTTTAATTTCATTAAAGAAATATTTAGCTTGATTATAATTTAAAACTTTAATAAATAATCCTTTCCATTCAAAACCTCTTATCCAATCCATTCCTTCAACAGGAGGTAAATTCCATTCTTTTGAATTAAACCAATTTCTTTTATAATATAATAAACCATTACAATAATAATATCCTAAAGCCCAAACTAACCAATTAAAATGATTATGTAAAGAAATAAGTTTTCTACAATATTTAATAAAAATTGATATTTCCATTATTGAATAATTTTCTCTTATTCCTTTTAATGAATCACTAATTAACATATTTTCTTTATTCCATTGTCTTTCATTTAAAGATAATAATCTATTTACTAAAACTGTTTTATTTTTAAACACTTGAGAATTTAATAAATGTTCAAATTCTGATTCTGTTGAATAAGCATTTTTGGAAGTTAAATGAAATTCATTTAAATAATATAAATTTATATCTTCATAAGTTTCTTCTGTAAATTGAAATAAATTGACGTTGTCATTTATATTGTTTTTATAATAGGAATTTTTAGAATTTAAATTTTCTAATATTATATCATTTGTATAATTATCTTCTGCTATTATTTTTATTAGATTGCTTTTTGGAGATTCAAAAATTTTTTCTGGAATTTTTGTATTTATTTTTTCTTCTGTTATATTAATTATTGTTTCTGAATTCTTATCCTTTTCTATAATTCTTATTGATTCTTTTTCTATATTTTTTGATATATTTTTTTCTGAATTCTTTATTGATGAATTTATTGGTGTTTCATTTGAAGGTTTTTTTATTGAGTTTTTTAAAGAATTTTCTTTTTTTTCTGATTTTGAAATACTATTATTATTTTCTAAATGTGATTTAATAATATTATTTTCTTCTTTTTTTTCTTCTTTCTCTTGTTCTATAATATCATTATTTTGATTTTCTTTTCTTTCTGAATTTATATTTTCTTTATCTGATTCTATTGTTGGTTTAATATTATCTATATTAGAATTTATGTTTTGATTTGAATCTTTTTCAGAAGATATTTTTTCATTCAAATAATTATTGTTATTATTATTTTGATTATTCAAAGATTCTTTATTTACTTTATACTTATTATCTGAAATTTGACCAATATGATTTTTTTTCCCATGTTTTTTTTTTTTCTGTTCACTTATACATACTCCCATGTATTTTTATTTAATTGAATATTTTTTTTTTAATTCAATGATTAAAAAAAAAATTTATTATTTTATTTAATTTAAAAATGAATCTTGATTCTAAATATTATAAATTAATTATTTTTATTCAAAAATTCATTTCGTTTTATTCATTAATAAAGTAATTAAATGAAAATGGTAATTGAAGTTATTTATTTTCTTTTAAAAAGTTACAAAAATAAATAATAACTTTAAAAATTAAATAAAAAAAATTAATTTTGAAAAAAAAGACTAAAAAAAGTAAAATGATTTTTTTCAAGAAAAAAAAATACAATTTTAGACTTACAGAACTAGTAAAATGGTTAAAAAGTGGATAAAGTGTTTTATATAGATTATATCCAGAATCATTAAATTTATATTGAGATTTTTTGATATATTAAATAAAAGAATGAATAATCAACTCCTGTTATAAAAATTAATTGGAAAATGATTCATAAAAAACTTAAAAAAGAAAAGAAATGATTTAAGATATATAAATATGTAAAAATAAAGAAAATAAATTTGATTTTTCAAAAATAATATTAATAATAAAGTTTATTATTATCAATGAAGTTATTATCTAACGGCTTTAATTTTTGATGTTATTGCTTCTTACGATGAACATATATAATAATTATGATGAAAAAGAAGCTGATTATTATAAAAATCCTCAATTTGATAATATTCAATTTAGATTTATGAATTTATTAAAGGAAAAAAACTTAAAAAGTTTCATGAAGAAAAATAAGAAAATTATTTCACGAAAAAAAAAAACAAGTAAAAGTTAAATTCCTTTAAAGAAAAATTGAATTTTATAATCATAATAACAGAAAAAAAATCTATTTTATATTTTAATATTCTAATTCACACGGTGAAGGCTATACAAATTTAATAGAAATGTTAGAAAAAAACGTTTCTTTCAATGACATAGCAGATTTATAGTTAAATTAAGTGAAGTTAATTCCTCCATTGATATTTCTAATGTTTATAGAGAAACTGCTTTTATGTCCATGAAAAAAATTAGAAAAAAAGGAAGTTTAAAATTAGAAGATATTTTTAACGTTCAAAATTTTAAGGATAAATTAAGTATTCCCCTATTGTAATGAAAGATTTTTTTTGAATCTTTAAAGAATATTATTAAATGTGATAGATTTGATTTAAAAAAGAGGAATCATGGACTTAGGATTTTTAAAGTGTTTAATTCTGTTGGGTTTTTTTTTCGTTTTTTACTATATTTGTTCGTTATTTTTTTTTTTATTCATTAATTTTTATTTTTGATTTTTTTTTTTTTTATTTATTTTTTAAGATTAAATGATGTACGTATACTTTAAATAAATAAGTTAATGATTAAATTATTTAAATAAATAAATCAATATTACTTTATTTTTTTAAAAAATAAATTTAAAATTACATTCACTTGTCTACATTAATATTAATTAAACATATCATATCAAAAATAATCAAATAAAAGATCCTAAATTGAGAAAATAAATTGTAAAGTAAAAAATAATATTATATTGATTAATAAAATAAGATTTTACAGATTTAATTAAAAAGAAGTAGAAATTTAAATTATATAATTCATAATAAAAAAAATTTAAAACTCTTAAATTAAATTTTAAATTTTTATTATCTTAAGAAAAAAAATTTATAAATTTAAAAAAGATGAATTCTTACAAAAAATATTTAAATAATAAACAATCTAACAAAACAAAATTAAGAAAATATCTTTCTTTAATTTTCGATGATTTATATAATAGAGTGGAAAGAATAAAACAAAAAAACGAAATATCTTTAGAAACCTTTGGAATTTTTTTTCAATATTCTCCTTTTCTTTCTAAAATTTTAATTTCTTCTTTAACTTCTTCTTCTTATTCTAAAATTTCTAAAGACAATTTCATTAATTTAATACCACAATTATATTGTGGAACTTACGAAGAAAAAATGGAAATTTTTTTTAAAATATTCTCTAAAGAAAAAGATTTTATTCAACTCAAAAATATTAAATTAATTTTATACCATTTTCAATTAATCATTAAAACAAATGATTTCAAAATTTTAAATAAACTAATAAAAAATTTAAATATTAATGAAAAAGATGAATTAAATTTTAAAGAATGGAAAGATTTAATTTCAAGAAATTCAGATTTATTTTATTTAATTAATTTTTTCCTTAATAAAACAAAACCTTTTAATGAAAATGTAATAGAAGAAATATTTTTAAATGAAATAACTTTAAAAAATGAAGAAAATAAATTTTATTATATGGATAAAATATCAAAATATTTAATTGAATACATTTCTTTTTTAAATGGAGAAAAAGAAGAGTTTTTTGAAGAAAAAAGTGAATTAAATTTACCGAAAAAAATAAATAAAATTTTTTATAAAGAAACAGAAGACATTCTTTCTTTAAATTTAAAAAATAAAAAAAATCAATTAATAAATTTAAATGAATTAAATTTAAAAAATTTAAAGAAAAGTAAAAGTTATTCAAATATAAAAAAACAATATAATCAAAATGATAATACTATAATAACAGAAAATTCTTCTACTCAATGCGAAGATGATTCTCAATTTTTTGAAATTTCTAATAACTTAAATATTATTGAAGAAGAAGAACATTTTATGAAAAATAATATTAAAGCTTTAACTTATAATTCAAAAGAAAAAAAGTTAATTGAAAATACAATAGAATTTATAGGTAATATTATCAAATTAAATTATAATGATACTTTTAAATTAATTGATTTAAGATATTCTTTTTTTGAAATTGTTTCTAAAAAAACTGAATTAAATAATATTATTTTTAATAAGAGAATTGATATTTTTGGAGAATTAACTTTTAATAAAAAACACTCAATGAAATTATTATTTGAAGATGAAATAGATTATAATAATTTTTTATCTAAAATTCCATCAAAAAAATTATTCTCAACTTTTAATCAAAAATATAGTTTACAAGAAAAAATTGGAATTGGAGGTTTTGCTGAAGTTTATAAAGTAAAAAATAAAGAAACTTTAGAAATTTTTGCAGTTAAAATTTTGCATAAGAATGAATTATATTTAAATGAGAAAATAAGTTCTTTATATAATGAAATAAGTTTCTTAAAATTATTATCTAATATTAATAATGAAAATTTAGTTAAAACATATGAAATTTATGAAAATCAAAATGATATTTATTCTATTATTGATTATATTTCCAATGATAATTTATATAATTATTTAATAAAAAAACCAAATATTACATTAAAAGAAATCAAGAAAATAATAAAACAAATATTAAATGGTATTTCATACTTAGAAAATTTAGGAATAATTCATCAAGATTTAAAATTAGAAAATATAATGATAAAAGAAGATAATAATAATAATATAAATATTAAAATAATAGATTTTGGATTAAGTATTATATTACTTAAAAATGAATTTTCTTGCGGAACAATAGGAACTCCAAATTATATGGCACCTGAAATAATTAATGGAGATGAATATAATTATAAAATTGATATTTGGAGTTTAGGAATTATATTATATTTTATTAGATATAGAAAATTACCTTTTGATGATTGTAGAAAAAATTCTCGTAATATTATTTATGAAAATATTAGGAGATTTAGAATTAAATTTGGAGATAGTATTTTAAAATTAAATGAAAATGATGATTTAAAATTTAAAAATATCATTCTTAAATGCTTAAATGTTGATTTTGAAAAAAGAATTTCTATTAAAAAATTAAAAAATGATCCTTGGCTTAATTTATAAATATATGAATATTGATTTTTTTTATAAATTTTTATATATTTTATTTTAAGTTTATGTTAGGTAATTTATGAACATTTTTTTATGAGGTAAATGAATTTTAAATTTGTTATATTATATATATAATATACATATATTTTAGATATATAGAGTATAAAATCATATATAGATAAAGAATTTTAAAGAAAATAATGAATATTTATATAAATATCTTTATTTTATTTAAAAACTGAAAAATAAAGAAGAAATATTAATAATAGCAATATAAACAATCAAAAAAAACAAAAAACTAAATTTATAAACATAAACCTTTAAATTCATATATAATTTAATTTAAACTCTAAAAAACATTTATAAAAAAATAAAAAACCCAATAAAAAAAAATATGAGTGACAATACAA
>JAEEGI010027323.1_pt1 | contig 10927 bp, 13 predicted proteins | sample 8958751 | NCBI WGS metagenome assembly JAEEGI01 (sample SAMN16246545, study PRJNA631951) | gut metagenome | biome: gut microbiome; feature: rumen; material: KS-attached | host: Bos | place: Iran: Karaj | collected 2018-10 | reverse complement strand
TCCCCAGGTCATCTTTCAGAGTCTGGACAGGAAGTGAATAGCTGCCCTGTGTATTCCCTTGACCCGACAAAACGAACCAGGTTATTTGATTAGTTAGGATATCACGACAGTATTGTTCATCTGCCATAAGAAGAGGATTGATCTCAGGGTATCCATTGACAGTTGAAAGATAATAGTCATTCGGATTTCCTTCAATAACCGTTTTCAGATTATTCAGGGCAAGGTCTTTCAAGTCTTCCGATGAGCCTTGCCAAAGAACAATCTGCTTCATGCTGTCATCGTATTTCCTTTTCCGCATCTCCTGGAACTTTACATCATCGACAACCTTGGTGTTATTCGTATAGTAGATGCTGATTCTGTTCCTGAAGTGGTTTTCCGGGAGTCTTTGCCGCCCTATTATTTGTGGAATGTCGGAAGCTACGTCGAGAGATAAGCTTTCGACATTATAGTTTGCGACGACATAGGTACTGGCACATGGGCTATAGAAATCCACTCCCGCAAAACAGGTCCTAGTGCAGAAAGTCCAGGTAGTATGTGGCTCTCCTTCCTCTGGGATATCTGTCATAATCGTCAGCCCCGGGTCAATCTGCCTCAGCTCCTTCCTGTTGTCATATGTATCAGCACACATCACAGAAACATCCTCCACTTTTATCCACCGTTTCCTTTTCATCCACGTCTTAAGAATGGTCCCGATATCGGAAACACTATTGATGAACACGACCGCCTCATAACTGCACTCATAGCTTCCATCGTTGTTGTAGATGATGTCAAAGTAGTGTTTCCCCGATGGATCCACCTGTCTCTCATATGCCTTGTAAATCTTCTTGAAGGCATCAGCGGCACATGAACAGGGAAAATAACGGTCCAGTACTTTCTCCTTCGCAGACCATGACAGTTCATAATAACCAACTTCATACTGCTGGAACTGTGGGATGGCTTGGAGATACTTGACTATAGGGGTGGCTGATACAAAGAGGACCGAATCATAGCAGAATACACGGGAGAGGAACATTGACATCGTATTTTTGTTGTGATATTCCTTCAGCTTGATATCCTTTATGATACAGTGGCTCTCATCAACCACTATCCTGAATTGTTCCCCGATACTGAAACCGAATTCAGATTCCAGCATATCAAGGAGGGCAATCAGGGAGTCATAGGTAACCAGAATCTTATATGGTCTTGCCCCTCTATCCGAATCCTGGAAATAACCCCACAACGCTATCTTCAATGTATCAAGGCTCTTATCCCGGTCAAAGTAGAATAGAAGCTCCTCACCCCTTGGATTCTTTTCCGGGTCCACCTTGTTGAAATGCCTCCTCTTGTTCCGGAGAAGTTGGATTCGGGGAGAGACCAAGATAACATTGTCCCTATTCGCAAGGCAGCCAGAAGTAAAACCACAACCAGTCACATCCTTGTTCACTATAATTCTGCCCTGCCTGAGAAGCCAATCAATAATCGACATTCCGGTAGCAGGGTCAGTAAAATCCGATAAATACTTGATTTCCGGATTGATTTGAATAATGTCTTTTTGTACTATCATATTCCTATCGCACTATTATAAGTCATTCACTAGTAAGGAAATAGAGGACATTTTTTAGCAAATCTTATACATAAACCTATATAAAGGCAATTGTATAGAAAAAATGTCCTCTTATATGAATGTTCTAGTAATCCTTGAAGCCTACTGAAACCCAAGTGAATCATAGTAGGAATCAAGAAGAGAAGAGATAGGAATCATTCAAGAGACTCACCGAAGGTAGATGGGACCTGGAGGGAATTGAACTGAATGAGGAGACATAGTCGACGAATGAGGGTCAAGGAAGGGAGGTTGGGGGTCCCATCAGTATAAGTTTCCCTATTGAAATGAAATCTTTTTCAATAGGAAAGAAACTCATAGATGGCCATACCCTCCACTTCGTTCCGAGTATGACCATCGGCTACGCCATGGTCCTAGATGGGTTATGTATTTCTCTCTTGAAGAAGATAACAGTGCATTCATTCCATTACCCGGACCGAAGGGACGGGCCAAGCGGATTCAAGCGGAGCGAAGAATCCGATAGTGTCTTTTTTGTTCAAGTGGATAGAAATGTTTACTTGATGGGAGTACTCGCTTACGCTCCCATCCCATCATAGACTCATTCCATTCGTCTTGGTAGCTGTTGTCCTACTTATTTTTAGTACAGTAGGAAGAATAGTGGTATTATAATAGTTTTGACCATTTCTAGCGGGATTTTTAGGACAGTGCGGCGTTTGGTCCTACTTCACATACCAGAACTTCTTTTCCCTCCACCATTCCTCATATTCCTGGTTGTCATATTCCTGGTCGAATCGTTCCTTCATCTGGTTCAAGGCTTCATCGGTCATGTCCTTTCCCAGTGTCGTCCGTAGATAATCCCATGCCACATTCCTATCGACACCAGCCCTCTTCCCATGATTTGCCAGATACTCGAGAGGTCCTGCTCCCTTCCTTGTAAAATCCCGGTATTCGTCTGTCCCTTTCCTTGCCCAACTTCCTAGAACCTTCATTATAGCCTTATCCTTCTTCTCCTTGGGTGCTGCTATTTCTGAGGTCTGATTGTGTAATTTGTCTAAAAAATCATTTGCTTCACTCATAATACTTTAATGTTTAATTGTTTATACACAGATAAGGGCACAAAGGCGTGGGAAGTCGGGATTGATGTGTTTTGGAAATTCTGATTCAAGATTATTGGATTATTGGTATATTTGTAGTGACACACTAATAACAAAGTAAGGCGAAAATGAGTACAGGATTTGTCAAGATTTATTTCCCTCCGAAAGGTTTTGGTTATATTACTGTTGATGGGGGTGAAGATGTGTTCTTTCATTATAGTCAGGTTAAGGACGAGCTGATGGCTCTCCTTACAACTAATCATTATCAAGATGAGCCCATCGTTTTTGACATTGAGCCTTCGCCAAAAAAAGAAGGCGAACTAGTGGCAACGAACATAAATATTGATTTCTCAAAAAGGAAAGTTGGCTATTTGGTCCTCCGAGAAAGAGATGGAGAGCCGTCTCCGTATGTTAAGGAGATTGAAACGGGAGAAGAGTATCCGTTAGCGATACGAAATATGAAAACGCGGGCGACTCATTTTATCAATTTTGAAGACCGCGAAGGAGACCCTGTCATCTTTACGCCGCTTGAACCTATTCATTTCGCCGGCAATTTTGAGTTAATTGATGACCGGCGTATCGTTTTAAGTTTTGCCGATTTCTCTAGAAAGGACGCCTCAACTTTTCAGGGATTCGCACTTGCATTACAGGACCTTCAAAGGCGGTTTTGTAATGATGAGTCATGGGATTATATCCAGTATAAGAGCAATGATATCCCTATTCTCCGTTCTTATATTGATCAAACCTGCAAACGCATCATTGAGCAAAACAAGGTTGTTGTGGGGAAATCTAATGATGGTAAAGAGTTCGCATATTTCAATACAGGCCTTGCTGATAAGTACCAGAACGAGGTATTCGCATACTTCATTAGAAATGAGTACTATAAAGAGAATCAGCCATGGGGCATCCAGATACCCAGGTGGCATTTCTTAGAATTCAATACTGAAGAATCTCGCTACCGCCGTTACTTTCCTTCAAGGACGACTGCTGAAATCGCGTCGTATTTTGAACCAGGGACACAACTTGTCCTAGATCCGGAAGACTTAAGGACAGCTAAACCTAACTGGGATCATCTATATGACAGGAAATCTAGAATCGGTGTCCGTGACCTCAATTCCATGTCTGAAATGGATTTCCGTGATGCCATAAATGATTCTATTGATTTAGCCTACAAACGTATCAAGCGAAACTATAAGACTGCAATCCCTCAGTTTTATTGTCATGAAATACAATTTCTTGTGCCGCTTTATTCTCGCAGAGATAGGTTAAATGCTTTGGCTGCTATGGTTGTTCATAAGGTTGAAAGTATTTATGAGATTTCTACTATTTTGACTCTCGACCAAGCATATAATAATGCCCGTCTCCTCGCTAAGCCTGACCGGGAATGGTTGAATCCGTAGAGCCGTTTGATTATGGATTCACAGTGTGAAAATGACTATTAGATAATTGTATATCTATAGAGATTCTGATAAACTTGTTTTGAGAATGATACCGAGTACATTCGACAGTTGGAGGTTCTTCTTACAAGATGCATCAGGTGATTACGTCTATCTTCTGAGCCAAGCTCTTGGTTCTAATTCTTATTCTCCGGATGTTCTCTTGAATATCATCTTTAATCGTGAGTTTAAGGGTATAGAAGTATCTTATGATGGATACCTTCATGAACATTGCCGGAGGCAGAATAGAGAATTCAGATCTTCTTCCATCGAGAGCATGGAAGACCTTATTCTGATAGATATTATCAATACCGCGATAAAATGTTGCCCAGAAGATGAAAAGGATTTATTATTGAATCTCCTGGGGATTGGTGATGATGTTGAAAAAAAGGCTTTTACAGAGGTCCTATCTAAAAGGGCGCTTTCGATGGACAAGTTTCTCCTGCCCGGAATCGCTCTGCTTTTATTCTTACCGCTCAGTAGCATCTCCCATTTCTTCACATTGCCATTCCGTTTGGACAGAAATCAAGACAATACTTTTTGGCAAATAAGGCGTCATTCTTCTGTTCCCGATTCTGATAGGGCTGCAGTCGTACTAATTGGAGCTCGCAGGAGTTATTCGTATAATGGAGTCAATTCCAAAACAGAGGACCAAGAAATAGGCAAAGAACTTATCTCCGATGGTATTATTAACATACCGGAAGATATTTTCACTGTCATCCCCAAAACCTATGAACCTTTCATAGGAATCACGATTAGAGAAGAGTTTGTGGATGACCGTGAGCGCTTTCAAGAGTTTATTCACTATCTGATCCAGCTTAGCGGCCATGTTTCAAAAGAGAATGCAGAGACCTTACTTCGCATTCTTACTGGCTATCCTTTTCCGGTCAAGCAGAAAAAACTCTTATGGGATGGACGTCAACTCCGGTCACTTCTGTATGCCATAAAGTTCATGTATATACGGAAGGAAGGCAGAGGGTTAAACAATAGGAAGTACTCAATTGTATTGGATAATTCCGTTTTTGAACCGGCAGTTGATAGCAGTGAACAGACATATATAGTGGATAGTAAAGATATCAGCAATCGTATTGGCAACGGAATTGGAAAGCGTATTTCGCGCGATGTTCTCCAGAAGCTATATGACTTATATCCAAATGTTTATACTAATCCCGATTCTCCTGTGAGAAAATAATAGAGTAAACAATAGATAAAAAGAGAATGTAGTTTTGAGGTTTTCCGACCTTTGTCCTCGGCAGAACGCTGAGGTTTTTTTTTGTCCTGCCATGGAATTAAACATTTTAAAAACAAAAACCAATGAAGAAGAAAGAACTTCTGAAAGCCGTTTATGGTACGAGTGGGGTCCTGGAGAACCTCATCACTCTCGTTAAGTGTTTTGGCGCGTCGTCGGCGGACGTGATGTATTATCTCACGCATATCATCGGAATAGGAGTCCCGCTTCCGATTGCGCTTGCCTTGCGGGCTCTTATTCTCACGACCAGTGGACACTGCCTCATCGACAGTATCAAGAAACTCAGCCCTGAACTCTATCGCAAACTCAAGCTCGCGTAATGGCCAACAAAGTGATCCATTCCATGCAGGCCACCATCATTGCCAAAACTGAAGGAAAGCGGTATGTGGTGAAACCCGAGGACTCCATGACGATTGAACTGATTCCTTTCGAAGCTTTTTCTAGATGCAGATTCCCAGAGAATATGCTAGATGAAAACAGACTTCTACGTGATTCCGTTACAATCGCTTGTGTCCGGGTGAGCAACGGTTGGATCTATCCCAATCACAAGATCTATCCTCCAATTCATTAACATTCAATATTATGCTGCTTACTATAGCTAAATTCTTCTGTTTCGGCGTCTCGGCCTGGTGGCTTGTTGCAGTCGTTGCCAACCTTCTATACATCATTATCACCCACAATCCTACTGCGGTTACCACTTTTATGTGTAATCCTTTCTGCATCATCAGGGTCCCCATGTTGGAACTCAAGATGCATCAAGGGGCCATCTGTTGGCTTGCCGGCTTTGTTATTATGATTTTTAGTGCTGTCTATTTCTTATAAACGTATGAATATGATGAAACTATTTAGATTCAGAAAACTCGTATGCGAGGATGACAGTGCATACGGAACAGGTGAAGATGATTGGGGATGGGCTTCTGATGAAAACTACGACGACTAGTCATGAAGGAGACGAGAATACACCTTCTTTACATGGGTCTTTGCAGTAATCCCGTTTGCTCGCACCCGTATCACTATGTCCCAGTACACGCCGTCATCGACCTCAGTGAACTTCCGGACAAATGTGACAGTTGCGGCCAACCTATCCACTGGGAATACTGCCAACAGCGGCACGAAACCAAGAGGAAACGGAAAGGGACCAAGTTTAAAGACCTAATTAAAAGCGTACCGCCGGCAGATGTCTTCACCTACAGTTGCATCTACTTGCTTGGATCATTTATGCTGATGACCGGCGTATTTATCCGATACTGCGATTTCTTTGACAACCTCGGGAGATATCTATACATATCCATCGCTGTCCTCGTGGAAATCGTGCTGATCGTCCTAGCTATCAAATGGCTGAAGTCCTCGCTGGATAAGGAGCGAAACATTTATTTGCAAAGGGGACGTCAGGAAGGATATAGTTTATCGCAAGTAAGAGCACACAATCATGAAACGTAGAGTAGTAGCAGCCATCATCACGGTCCCACTTCTTCTCATCTTATGTCTTTGTGGATATAGTCTTCACCAGATTTATAAGCCCTATCCGAGCGAAACAATGACCGAAAACATCCATAAAGCGAAAGGGATGACCTGCCATAAGATATTGGATCAGATGTTCGAGGATGGAGTCAAGATAAACACCATTTCCAAAATCCTCCAAACAACACCTAGTACGGTCATAAGATTACATACTGGACAGACAACTCCCACAGAAGGATTCGAAGCCAGCATTAGACAAGTATATCTAGACCGACTTCTTACCGGTTCATGGTTAATCGTCCGCCTGAAATATAGCATTATAACAAAGGCTGACGGATTCTCCTGCGAAATCAATCCACTTCAAGAAAGATAACGACTAAACGCGCCCACCATTCAAATTGGTGGGCGCATCTATTATTGAGAGAAACAAAAACAGGCTCCTCAATTGGAACCTGTCATTAAGGTCATTACTTCTTGGGCTTCTCAAAATTCTTCTTTCTCCACTTAGGCTCTTCTTTCCAAGAATCATAGACAGAATCAAATATCTCCTTTATTTCTTCATCAGTATCAAGACCGAGCCGATACATCAGAAACTGCCTTGAATATTCCCACGCTATCTGTTTATCTACACAAGCCTTCTTAGCATGACTGGCCAGATAAGCGACATCATTACAGCCATCATTCACCCAACTCATGTATTCGTTGGTTCTGGCGTTCATGAAGTTTCTAAGAGCAATCATAATCTCCCTATCCTTTGCCGCCTTCTTCTGTGCCTTTATTTCAGCCCTTGTCGGTTTCTGGGATTGTCGCTTCTCTAATTCTTTCACCCAGTCTGGTTTGTCCCGGTTAAAAGGATTATCCATAAGCCTTAGTCCTCCGTTTCAGACCATTCAAGATTTTCTGGGCGATTGTTATGCTTATTCCCATCCTTATGACGAACGAATTTGTAGCGGTCAGGATCCGGATTGGGTATGCGTGCCTTAGCTACCATTAGTGCCACATCGAGATCTTCTTCTTGACCATCTTTCAGAACCTTGACATAAAACCTTCCGTCTGCCATCTCAAACATGGGAGCCGCAATTTGGGAATCATCACAATCAAATTCTTTCTGATACTCTGAAAACGGCAAATCCGTAAAAACGCCATACATTACGTCTTCACATATTGGACATCTTACTTGGCCTTCATCTACAATTGAATACGGTCCAAACAATGGCAAGATGTTCCGAACTAAAACGTACCCAAGGCCAGCTAATGAACTGGTCACTTCAAAGCAGAATACGGTGTTATCACCATATTTAACAACATCATCAGCGATTAATGCAATATCGCTTTTCTCAAGTTTTAAAGGAATTTGTTTCATACTTTATAATAGTTTATTGTTTCTAATAAGGTCTACAAGGCGTCAGAAGTCGGTTTTTATGCATTTCATCAGGTCCGGGTCCGTAAATGAAAAGGATTGCATCTTCCCGGGCTTCTTCTTACCCTTAAAGTATACTTGTCTCCATTCTTTCTCTTTCGCACCGGTCGACTCGAACTCATAATAACTCTCAAACCATTCCCTCAGTTGCTTTTCATCGACTTTGGGATTTCGGCACTTTAGGAACTTTCTCGACGCTTCCCATGCTGTCTTTTTCCGAATTCCGACTCTCTTCGCATGAGCCGACAGGAATACAACATCATCGAATCCATAGTCAAGCCACTCCAGGAACACCGGTGATTCTGTATCGATCCAATTACAAAACTTCTTAATCATTCGTTTCTCTTTTCGTTTTGAGGTTTTCATTTAACTATCTTCTTTCAAATAAGGAAAACATGCCATCGGGATTCGGTTTTGATGCATTACAGATTAGATTTGTCAAACCACCAATACTACTTGCAACTTCCATCAGGTAAACCGAAATATGTGTATATTTGTGATATAAAGAGTCTTTTGTTTATGGCAAATCAAGAACAAATCTCAATGCTGGAGGCCATCGTGGGCAGACCTGTTTGTGATTCAGCTGCACCCCAGTTTGCATTGTCTGAGTCTTTCTCAAAATCCGTAGTACATTATGAACGTTTTCGGAAACACGTTGAACTTCATATTGAGCCCCAAAAACCATCTCCTGCAAATCGAGCTCTTGCCAATTTTCTAAGAGACAATCTTCCGGACAACGAGATTGCGTCGATTGAAGAACGTGATTTCTGCTATTTCGCATATAAGTTAAAAGAGAAGGCTGATGGATGGGATGATATTGTGGAGATGGGTAATGCTTTCCGCAAACTTATGGGAATTGTTGAACCCTACCTTGAAAAGTATTTTGCCAGTTTAAACTCAGTTTTTGCGCTTGCCCATGAACTAGCCCAGTTCTATGAGGGCTTAAAGAATTCAGAGCCCTACCATATAAATGTGATTGATGAATTGCATGCTACTGAAAATGCCCACTCAAGGATTTTGGTTCGACTTCTTCAGTATTTCGATGGAGAACGCTATTCTATCCTTGATTCTTTTGTTTCTATGATCCCGAACTGTGGCGAACAGCACATTATCATTCAGAATCCGGAAATCAAATTCAATAGTCAACTGATAGATGCCCTAATTGAAGAGAAAGGTAAATATGCAATAATCATTGAAAACAAGATTCATGGTGCAATAGACCAGGAAAAACAGATTGAGCGTTATGTTGATACTGCTATTTCTCATGGGACTCCTTCAGATAAGATTTGGGCTCTGTATATCACAAAAGATGGGAGCAAAACCGTTTCTGATTCCAGCCTCACCCCAAAAGTGGAAGCCATCTTAAAAGAAAGGTTCATCCCCATCAACTATCGGGATAATATTTTACCATGGCTCAAGAATACAGTGCTACCAAACTGCCCTGAGAAAGAAGAATGGCTATCCTCTGCTCTTAAGCAATACATTGATCATCTGGAAGGTCTCTTTCAGACCAGGCTGTCAGCAAAAGCAACAAGGAATCAATTAGTCGAAGCAATCAAAGCTAAACTCAATGTTAACACTGCTGATTCCGTGGATTTATATCAAGCGTTGATGAAAGAAAACGAACAGTTGGAAGCTGTTCATCAAATCATCAATGGAGAGATAATGGATTTGGAAAAGGTTGCCTTCAGCTCATTTGACGAAATTACCAAGTCATACTTTCAAAAGAAATCACCAAAAAGAGAATTCAATTTTATAGATAGTCCCGGTGGTTCTTTCTATCAGATATTCCCTAAAGACTGGTTTTGGGGGCCACATCTTGAATGGGTACCTTTTAATCACAGCGACTTAATAACCGAGAAACAAATTTCGTTGCGATTACACATTGAGGATACAAAAAAACCGAGAGTGCAGAAGTTGATCAGCTATCTTCTAGATGACGAGGATTTCAACTCGCCAAATCACGCTTGGTTTAAAACTCATACGGCAAAAGAGTATTTCACACTAACGATGAATCTTAAAGAGCCGTTTATCGTACTGACTCAAGCAGAACAATCCGAATGTCTGACCAAGATTTACGAAGATGCATTTGCTATTATTCCAATAATAGACAAATATATCAAAAAAGGAGAGATAGTTTAGCCAGGATTATTGGAATGAATTAATACCAGAGCATGAAACTAGAGGAAGCCATAGTCTTGATTCCGTCATTATCAATTCAGGACTGACCAGATCTCGTACATATATAGGCATTATTCAATCAACTCCGTGAGAATCCCGAGTTGTAGTGCTTCATCTGCCGTTAAAAACCAATCTTTCTTGTTATTCAGGACATCATCGAGTTGTTCCTCGGATATCTTTGTGTTGTCTCGGATAATTTGAAAGAGCATAGTGTTAATACGGCTAACTTCGGCCAGGGTATCTTCCATTTCACGAAGAGACCCGATGGAAAGACCTTGAACCTGGTGAATCATGAACGTTGTATTCCGATAAGCCTTGCGAACTTTGGCTCCCAAAGCAACGATGACACCCATAGACATGATTTTTCCAGTACATATGACTTCTACCGGGGTTGAAGATGATTCAATGACATCATGAAGCGCTATCCCATCATAGCAAGTCCCTCCCTGGGTGGAAAGATATAGTTCTATTGGGTTAAGGTGGACGGGGAATGGTTCTTGTCCGTTATCGATTGCCCACTGATTGCACTTATTGATGTAGTCTCTG
>JAEEGI010027322.1_pt1 | contig 10927 bp, 9 predicted proteins | sample 8958751 | NCBI WGS metagenome assembly JAEEGI01 (sample SAMN16246545, study PRJNA631951) | gut metagenome | biome: gut microbiome; feature: rumen; material: KS-attached | host: Bos | place: Iran: Karaj | collected 2018-10 | reverse complement strand
AAAGGAGTGGATGAGATGATGCAATCCTCCATTCACTCTTCACAAATCACCAATCACCATTAATGCCATGAAAAAGTACCTCGGACCTCTCAGCAAAGACAACCCGATTTTAGTGCAGACGTTGGGCGTCTGCTCTGCGTTGGCAGTGACCGCGCAACTCAAGCCCGCCGTGGTCATGGCGCTCTCCGTGACGGTGGTCTGTGCCTGCTCCAACTTCATCATCTCTTTGATGCGCAACACGATACCGCCACGCATCCGCATCATCGTGCAGCTGCTGGTGGTCTCCTTCTTCGTCATCCTCGTGGATCTGTTGCTGCAGTCGTATCTCTACGACGTGAGCAAGATGCTGTCGGTCTTCGTGGGACTCATCATCACCAACTGCATCATCATGGGCCGGTTGGAGGCCTTCGCGCTGTCGCACAAACCGTTCCCGTCATTCATGGACGGCGTGATGAACGGTCTCGGCTACGGGTTAGTGCTTGTCGTAGTGGCCTTCTTCCGCGAGTTGCTCGGCTCCGGCACGTTGTGGAACCACCAGGTCGTCCCCGACAGCTGGTACGCCGCCGGCTACCTCAACAACGGACTGATGATCCTCCCGCCCATGGCGCTGATCTTGATTGGGGTGATTATTTGGGCGAAGAACGGGGTAGCGGAGAAGCGATGAGGCGATGAAAGACGATGAATGGACGATGAAAACATTCCCTGAGCAGCCTCACTGACCGGCAATCGCCTCTATCGGCACGGTGCTGTCCATCAGGCCGATGCGGGTGTCGGCGGCGTGGCGGTTACTAATAGTAAAGAAAGCTATGGACGGCATCATGAACGACGATTACCGTTTCCCCATGAGCATCAACCGTAATCTCATAAGCAAAATGGAAATCCTCGCAAATAAATTCCTGCCATCCATTTTTAATCCATTCTTTTTTTAGTCTGGCCTTGGGGAATATGGTCGCATAGTTAGCAAGCGATTCCAATCCGTCATAAAGACGGTTTTTCTTGCTTTCCACGATATCAAAACTTAATGTATGCCAATGCTTCAATATGGCAGCATCATAGAACGATTCTATGGCTTGATGTACACGTTCTTCAACAACAATTCTCATGCCTCAGGATGATAGAACTTGTAAATCTTTTCAGTCAGCCGACGACGAGACTCTTCGAGCGGAATACACTGTGCTATCTCCTCGTCAGAGATTATCCGACGAGTTGTTTGGGCAGCAACTCCATATTCTGCGACTGGTTCATTAACCATCGGAGTTTCAGGTTCTTCTATAGGATAATCTTTCGCCATATAATTGTTTTTTTGCAAGGCAAAAATACATATATTTTTAATATCTCGATAGTTTTTTCTTCAAATATTTCAAAGTTTCTATATATAGGTATCCTCTAACGGGGATAAGTCATCCCGCTCACCATCGTCTCTACCGACACGGTATTATCTACCAGCCCGATGCAGAGCAGGTGATCAAGTCTTACAACTAACCCCAAACGATTCTAAAAGTTGCACTTTCAAAAGAGCGTTTTTTTTATTTTTTTCACTTCAGAAAGTGCAATATTGAAATTATTTAAGGCTCAAACAGGCGATAAACGAGACGGTTGAGCACGATATTCCAAGTTATGCTGATATGCCTGTTGCATCAGCCGTCAAATTGAAAAAATTGATGTATGTTCTATCCAATAGTGTGCCGTTCAAACCCAACTATAGCAAACTGGCACAAGAGCTTGAGATAGGCCGCAACCAGTTGCCCGATTATATAGAATATCTTGAAAAATCAAGATTGTTCAATGCTTTGAAAGAAAATGTCACAGGTGACTCCTTGCTCAGAAAAGTTGAGAAGCTATACCTTAACAACAGCAATATTGCGTATGCGATATCCGACATTAAGCCGGACTCCGGTACTGTTAGAGAGACGATGTTCTTGACGTGGATGCGAGAATCGTTCAATGTGACAGCCTCAAAAGTTTCTGACTTTGAGATTGATGGGATGACATTTGAGGTTGGCGGGAAGAACAAAAAAGGACACCAAATCAAAGATTTGGACAATGCTTATCTTGTGAAGGATAATGTTGAATACGCAATAGGGAACTCCATACCGATATGGATGTTTGGTTTTGTGTATTAAGATAACACCTTGTGGGGTGAAGATTATTACGTATCGGAATTCACCATCGCCTCCACCGGCACCGTGCTGCCCATCAGCCCGATGCGGGTGCAGGCGGTGTAGGACAAGGGAGATGCGTGACGGCGGTTACGGACGGAGCAGGCGACGGGAGGAGAGGTCGTGACGGAGGACATCCTCAGCCTTACGAATGTCCTCGTCGATTTCGGCAGGGTGGTGATGGGCTCGTTTCCGTATCCCTCCCAAGCCCGTCAGGGCTTCCATCTCTGTAGCGCGAGGACGTTCCCGACCGCGCCCCGAACCCCGTTAGGGGTTCCCTCTCTGTAGCCGTTGGCGATGCGGCATTCCCCACAACCCCGTGAGGGGTTGCATATCGGGCACGACAATGTTTTGGCAATCCGTTGAATATGAATCCCCTCCGGGGATTTGAACCCGCGCGTGGGCATCCGCTACAGACAGGCATCCCCTAATGGGGATGAGTCACCCCGCTCTCCATCGCCTCCACCGGCACCGTGCTGTCCATCAGCCCGATGCGGGTGCCGGAGGCGCGGCGGTTGGGGGCGGTGTGGGACAGGGAGGCGCGTGACGGCGGTTACGGACGGAGAAGGCGACGAAAGGAGAGATTGTGGCGGAGATGTCAATTTGAAGATTACGTTATCACGTAAGATAAACGTTATCACGTGATAACGTGACACATCGACATTACCCCTTACTCTACGTTTCTGGTCCCTCTGCACGCCGGGTATCCGGAACAGCTCCAGAACTCCTTTCCCGAATTTATGCCTTTCTTTGCCATCCGCTTTATCATCGGTTTGCCGCATTTCGGGCAGACAGGGGCGTTGGAGTTCGCGCTTTGTTCGGCTCGGTAAGCGAGTCTTTCGGCGGTCAGGGCTTCTGTGAAACCGCCTTCGGCCCGGAAAGTTTCCAGTTGGTTAGCCAGTTGTTTCCTCAGCATCATGATCAAACGATTGCAGAGGACTAACAAGCAGTTGGCTGCCATAATCGAGTTCTTTGCCTCCAGCCACTCATCGAATTTGTGCTTTTGGACCAGAATATGTTGGCTGCTTAGATATTGCACATCGTCCTTGTATAAGGGCTTGTCGAGGTGGGTGTTTGACACCTTGCAGTAGATGTCCGATTTCACCGACCATGGGAGCTCTTCGTGCTGGAGGAGCCAGTTCAGGTAGTCGTTGGCCAGTTCTGCGAGGCTCGCGCGGGCCACATCTGTGAGCCGCATCTCGGTCTCCTTAGAGGTGTCGTGTCGCGAGTTTCCCTCCGCGATGTTGGCCGGCACCGACCGTGCCGCTTGCGTCATCTGGTCGTATTGGCGGCCACACGGATCGTTGGAACGGTTTAGATAGCGCCTGCAGAAATCCTGCGTGGCGAGTTGTATCACGTTGGACATCACCCAGGTGTCCAACCAGTAGTATCCGAAATTTCCTATTTCCATTCTGTTTTCTTTTACTGTTTGTTTAATATTCCGTTTTATTTCAGAGATTAACGAGGACGGGGCTCATTTATTGCACGAACATAATTTCACGACAATTTTCACCTTGCAACCCGTTGAACATGAATCCCCTCCGGGGATTTGAACCCGCGTGCGGGCATCCGCTACAGTTAGGCATCCCCTAACGGGATGGGGGTGCCCCGCCCACCAGCGCCTCGATCGGCACCGTGCTGTCCATCAGCTCGATGCGGGTGCCGGAGGCGTGGCGGTTGACGCCGGTGTAGGCAGGGAGGCGCGTGACGGCGGTTACGAACGGAGCAGGCCTCGGAAGGAGAGGTCGTGACGGAGGGGCTTCGGCCTTGCGGATGTCCTCGTCAATTTCGGCAAGGGGGCGCCCGATTTCCTCGTCAGAGTGACGGGCGTCGGTGAGGGCGTTTAGCTTCTTTGGGCATTGCAGAACAGCAAATCGAGAAATATCATCACATATGCCCATATCAAACATAAGAAAAAAGGAAGCCAATGTGCTGGAAATTAGTGATTTATTTTTTGAACGCCATATGAGTTTTTATCGTATTTTTGCCAAAAACAGAAACAGATATGAGTTTAGAAGATTTCGAATTAGGATTCACACTGTCAAGCGACATGGATAGTTACTATCGGCTATGCCAATTTGAAAATGCCATGAGGATGGGACAATATATTCCCATTTCAGATGAGGACATTCGAAAAGGTGTTGATTATGAAAGAGCACGAATGAAAGCGATTCTAAAGTTTATTGATAACAAATTGGGAAGAGACATTTCCAATCAAGAAAAAGCAATAATTGACACATATTGCGAGAATTGGTATCACACTTTCAAGAGTTACAATGACAGTCATAAAAAATCATGCTAAAAGCTTTAAAAAGAGGAAGCTTATGAAACACGGAATTGTCAATAAGGCATATTTAAAATCTCTACTTTTTCGGATAAAAGAAAAAATAGCAGAGAAGTGGAATAGAAAATCTTTCAGATATGGGATTGCTTTCTTTGTCTTAATACCAATTTTTGCTGTAATATACTATATATTACCAACAAACTGTTGGAATACAGAAAGCAATGCTTTTTTTTCATTTTGGCATTCTATTTATTTTAGTATAGTGACTATTACCACATTAGGGTTCGGTGATATTTATCCGATTACCACCTGTTCAAGAATGTTAGTGTCATTGGAATCTATAGGAGGTGTTGTGTTTATTGGGTTGTTTTTGAATGCTTTATCATCAGAGCAAGCAAAAAAAGTTTCTGAGTTGGAAGAGAAACGTCATAATGACGATCTTTTTGAGATAGAAAGAAACAAATTAAATTTGCAGAGAAAAATGTTCAAGACAAGAATAAACCGCTATTTATTATCCGCGTATTGTCTGATTACACCTATTGAAAAAAGAAAATTTACCAACATAAAAATCTCCATTGACGAGATTACTTTTAATGATATGTATGATATGTTTGAACCAACATTACTTTTAACTCAGAATCTTAAAACAAGTTCATTAGAAATGTTTTTACAAACACAAGATGAATTGTTTGATGAAATGTCGGATCTGCTAAAAATGGTTAACGTAGGCTGTTGGACAGACTTGTTAATACCCATGAATAACTTTATGCTTCATTGCGTAGAATTCGACTACAAAGATAGTTTGTTGGGAATTAAACAGACACTTCAAGGAAAAGCAGCAACTGATTTTTATAGTGAATTTATCAAAAACTACAACGAAGAACTAAGATTCAAACCATCTAACACTGCAAATCAATTCATAGCATTATATAATCTTATTATTAAAAATCTAAAAGAAATTCAGCGTATCCAAAACGCTCTTTCTTTCATCTTCAGTCAAGAGGATTTGCATTGTCAGAATGAAGACAATGCACCTATTATTATTCACTAGTAATGTGATTCATAGAACGTTGTTTGTTTTTGGCACTTAACAAAAGATTCGCTTTTCACAATAATCGTAATTTCTCAGACAAGAGATTGTAAATTCCACACAGCAACCCATTAATCTCACGCTCCAAAGCCGACATGTCCCTGGAAGGGAAACTCTTCCTGCCTTGCGATGGTGTCTACTTAGGATGAACAGTGGACAAATCTTTTAGGATTGTTTGGTGAGCCATTCGTATGCGGATTTCGTAAATGGTTTATTCCTGATGTTCTCAATATTATCGAACTCACCACTGAGTGGTACAATTAAGTTCGAGTTCTCTTTATATTCTTGGAATATTTCATCGCCAACAATTCCTTTTGCCAACTCCATAATAGTATTTAACTGGGGGTGTTCTCCACAAACAGCTAACACCATTTGTCTATTCCAAGACATGCCCTTACCATCCCCGTTCAGTTTGAACAAACGAAACATCCACTCCATTGGATTATCTGATGCCTGAATGTATTTCACAAATAATTTGTTCCAATATGGTTCATTTGCCAATCTCATGCAAGGAATAGTTTCGATTGCCTTTTCATCAAAAGGATTTTTAATGAAAACCTCATTGTAAAACCTATCAATTAGAATCTTTGAGAAACAGACCGCTTGTTCCTTTGTGAATATCGGCGAGAAGCCTTCCCCTAATAAAGAAGCACACTCAATCCAATGTATTCCGAGAGCATTAGACGCAAATTCTTTTGTGGTCCTAAATAATTCTTCATGTGCCGTTAAAAATGCATCTTTATCAATAGTTTCATCACCTTGTAGCAAATATAACTTCCGTATGATTTCTCCATATTGTTGAGTTTGGAAGAATTCATAGTAACCAATTGGCAGCATTGGATTTTGTTTGAGATATTCTTTATGGTCAATTTGTGACATAAATAAAATATTTTCAAACAACAACAACCTATCTTCCATCATCCCTCTTACCACGATAGAGTTTAGTTTGTGGAGCATAGATTCTTTCTTGTTAGCGATCTTTTTTTCGGTTTCCTGAACAAAAAGAGCTCCGTCACTGCTATAAAGGTTCAATGCTTCTTGGTCTGACAATTCATCTCTCCGGTATTTTCCTGAAAAATACAAGAAATATTGGTTACGATAGCATACTTTTCTTAAATCGACATAACCATCCGTTTTATCCCATAAGTCATCAATCAAGAACTTAAGTAATTCTTCCTCGTCAGGAGAGACATTTATCAATAATTCTGAAAGTGTTTTAAAATCCACTTCTTTCCCCTCAAAATTATCTTCACCTGATTGTGAATTTCCTTCAAAATCAATTTCAGGCATTATGTTTCCCGCTTTCTTCACGGTTTCTCTGACACACTGCATTCTTTCACTAGTATCAACAAACTTCTTACAAACGTCACGTAAAACAAGTTTACCATGTCTATAATCTTCTAAAAGAACAAATCTATAATCTCTGAAAATTTTGTATAAGTCTGGCGAAACAAATTGAATCATACAGATTTTTACCAAATCAGCAATATAAACATCTTTCAACATAGAAATATTGACTCCTTCTGCATTTTTCATACTTCTCAATAAATCTAACTCAAAAGATAAAATGTTACAAAAACGATACACATCACGCATATTGGGAAAAACAGGTGTATAATATTGTGGATGTTTGTTTATATTGTCTTCTATCTCTTTGATGTTTTGAGATGTATATCCAAACTGTTTTAATATCTCAGCTATTCTATCTGTCAATTTGCCCAAAACGTTATCATCATCAGCAGGGAACAGCAATTCAAAGTTAAAAAACTTTTTCAGATATACTTCAGTATCACTTATTGATGCAGATCTTAACGTTTCTTTTACGGCTGCTTTATCCGCAGCTACTACATACGCTATATACGGAAAATCAGCAGTATTTCTGATTAGTTTTATCAAAGCCAGCAGCTCGTCAGTTTGCAACCTATCGACATCGTCAATCAAGACTACGCGAAGCTTCCTTTCCTCTTGAAGTATTTGTGAAATTCTATCATGTTGTGTTTCAATAGAAATCGAATCAAAAAGGTTTAAGGATGCTTTTGCTGCTTTACCTGTAATGTGGTCAGAAGCAACGATAGCGTACGATTGCAACAACTTGCGTAACTCTTTATCATGGAAGCCCAACTTCTCCCTAAGAAGATTGAAAAAGTTAAATATCATTTGTCCTGAATCATTGCTAAGCCATGGCTTAAATTCTATAACTTCAATGTTCTTATCGGAACAGACACCCTTAATTTGTTCAAAGAACGATGATTTGCCTTGACCATAACGTTCACTAAGCAATACAGTAAATGATCCCATATCATGGTTTTCGGTATCATTGAATTGTTTTATAGAAAATGTCGAAACAATTTTTTCCACCAAAACTTGCGCATAGGACTTTCTTTTGAGTTCATCTTTTTTTGTAGGTTGATCTATAAAGAATGAGGTGTATTCTGACTCGGTTGATGTATTATTACAACTCGAGAGAACATTCCAAAAAATAGCATAAATTTCAACGACAACGGCAAGGATGGCAACGACATCCAGATAGGAGGGAAAACCACGACCTATTCCATAAAACTCATACAAACCTGAGAAACGGAAGATAATAAGAACACATATTACCTCAAATGTAAGGATGCGTCTAATAGACCACCACGACTCACGTTTCATTTGTTTGGAAACAAAGAAGTAACAGACAGCCATTAGAACAATTAACACAAACTGTACTAAACCGCTATGGTTTTTAACATGCATTAAAAGCGGGTTGACAAACACAGTCGCCATAGCGTTGTTAAGAGGCACCCAAAAAACCGCAATTAGACATAAGGATATAATGAAAGCAGGAATATTCCACCGCAAAAATGATTTATTTGTCTTTCCCATTTCAAACAAATTTATTTCAGCAAAATTACAAAATAATCCCAAACTTAGGCGAATAAAAGAAAAAAAGGGCATCACGCCCCCTTTTCAATTATTGCAATCTCTTCGGGTGTCAACTCGTATAACTCATACACTAACTGGTCAATCTTTCTTTCTAATACAGATGTACTTACTTCTGAGTCAATACGTTTAGCTTCAAGAATCTTATCAACCAAATCAACGATGTTTTTTTGTTTTGTGACCAAGTTTTTGGGTATTGGGATAGAATCAAGCTCATATCCCCCTATCGTAGGTAATTGATACTTTCTATGATACCAAAAATTCACCACTTTCGAATTCAATAATCCGCATAAAAATTTCAAAGAATAGTTCTTGTCCAGCGAGTCATATCGTGACACATTAACGGTGTCTAGAAAATAGTTCTGTTCGTCGTCATAAGCCACAGACAATTGCATTCCGATTCGCTGCATTACTAGTTTCTCGGGCACTTCAAAAAAAGATTTTGAATGAGGTAAACTTCCTGCTTTCTCTTTCATTAGATCAGGACGATACCAAATGTATTCGCCAGCCCAAATAAAAGTATATGGACGAATATTTCTGCCTCGATATACCTTTTTATATTCATCACCCTTAGGGATTACACTTATGAATCTTTTATCATTACTGGTTTTGATTCCACGAGAAAAATGTATAATATTGCCTAATGTGGTACAATTCTCTTCGATAGCTTTCAACAATTTTTTATCTACTGCTGGTGTATCAGTATCAATAGACAAATTACTATTCTGCATGATTTCTTGGGAACAAATATGGTACAATGGTTCAAAATTTTCTTGACGGACATCAATCCAATAATCGTTCTTATATTGAGCAGACATTAGTATAATCATTGGCTTGACTGTGGCATCAAAAGTTCCATAGTTTAGATTTACGACCTGTAACACAGAATGCTCCTTGAAAACTATCTCCCGCATTTTTTTGAAACTATCTGTTGCTTTCCACGTTACAGGAACAATGAATGATATAATCCCTTTCGGAGACGATAGCATAAAAGATCTTTCAATAAAATAGGCATACAAATCACATTTGTTTCGAGTCGAACGGAATGATCTTTGCAAGAATTCCCGATATTCATCAGGCTTAATATTGGCAATATTCACATACGGCGGATTCCCCACCACAATGTCAAACCCGCCCTTGTCGAAGATGTCCTTGAACCAGGTGTGCCAGAGGAAGAACTCCTGGTTGGCGGAGGGGTCGAGAGAGGAGAGACGGGCGACAGCTTCGGGACGGAGATCCTGATGACGGATGTAGTTCTTCACGCTGTCGTTGATCTCGCGTCGCGCCTCCGCCTTCTTCACGTGGTCGGTGAGGCTGAAGTACTCCCGCAACATCAGCTGGAGATTGCGCTTGGTGTCGGTGCTCACGAACTCGATGCCCAGCTGGTTCGCCCCCGCTTTCTGCCTGCCCTTCCCCAAACTGCTGTGTTGACCTTCGCTGCTCATCATCCGACTTAGATCCACCCCTTCGAAGCTCTCTATCAAGCTGTTGCCCTGCATGAACTTGTAGTCGAAGTTGGGCAGCGGCTCGGGTTCGTCGCTGTCAACCACGATGCTCAACCAGAACCGCAGACGGGCAATGTCGATGGCACCCTTTTCGATGTCCACACCATAGATGTTGTTCTCGATAATTTCCTTTTTGAGGTAGAGACGGGAGGGTAGAGACGCAAAATTTTGCGTCTCTACAACGTGCGATGTCGAAATAGCTTCGCGACAACGCCACAATTCGTTCAACAATCCCATCGGGAACGCGCCGGAGCCAATGGCGGGGTCGCAGATTTTCACCTCACGCAAGGCGCGGTCGAGAATGTCACGATAGGGTTCCAATTCATCGGGGAGTTCGTGATTCTCAACAAACGAACGAATCGCACTTGATAATTGTACATTGTTCATTGTACATTGTTCATTGAGATATGCGATCAACGACTCCTTGCACATGTACCGCACAATCTCTTTCGGGGTGTAGAACGCGCCTTTGGCCTTGTTGTCCTCCAACAGACTCTCGAAGATCTTGCCCAACATCTCGGGATCGACACCAATCTCGGCGTCGTCGGGGTCGTTTTCATCGACGGTGAAATTGTAGGAGGCCAAGAAAGTGAAAAGGTCGTTGAATAATGAAGCCGGCAGCCGGATGTTCATCTTATCCACTTCGTCACGCTCGAACAAACCGCCGTTGAGGTACGGCAAATGCTCCCACTGTCTCAACAAACCCCGGTCCCACTGTTCGTCGGCAAACAGTTTCTCACGCTGCTCCGGCTCGGTGTTGAAGATTCCGAAAAAGAGCGGTTCCAAGACCTGTTCAAGAAAATCGGCTTGATGAGGACTGGAGCAAAACAGGTCTCGCAGGAACGTCGGATTGCCGTTGAGCCAGCCTTTTTTCTGCAAAAAATGGAGGAACACGATGCGGCCCATCATCTTTTTGACGTAGTCGTGGAGACGGGTGTCGGATGTTCCGTCGGTAGAGACGCGCCAT
>JAEEGI010027318.1_pt1 | contig 10929 bp, 7 predicted proteins | sample 8958751 | NCBI WGS metagenome assembly JAEEGI01 (sample SAMN16246545, study PRJNA631951) | gut metagenome | biome: gut microbiome; feature: rumen; material: KS-attached | host: Bos | place: Iran: Karaj | collected 2018-10 | reverse complement strand
CAACATACATAACGCACTCGTCATTATAAAACTCAATGGGATCCAGGGCTGTTTTGGACGGGTGGAAACAGTCTGCGTGCGTGATCTGAAGTATGTTTTTTGCTCTGTCGAGTGCGACGAAACCGGCATCGGTGTATGCTCCGGCGACCACTTTTCCATCTTCGAATGCGGAGAACGTGACCCCGTTGGAAAGCATCATATTCACGATATAATACTGTTCATGTGATTTGATGCCGTACACCTGTCTGTCACCATCTTTATATGTATATGCTGACAGACAATCTTCAAACTGATCCCAGTTCCATGCGTTGCTTTCAACAAAATCACGAGGGTCTGGCTGAGAAAGAGCCGTTACAATGTTCTCATTGACCGCTATGACATATCCGGACGAGATGTAGACAAGATCCGGCCAGGCGAACGGTATAACTCCGTAAAGATCATTCTTCCACAACACTGACTGCAGCATATTGGGCGTTCCGTATTTTTCAAAGTCCTTTATATCAAGCAGAGTGGACAGACCCTGATAATACCCGGCACGTATATCCGATACCATCCAGTAGGAGTTGCCGGTTACGAGGTCATACTGCTGTGATCCGGTAATAACTCCGTTACGCATCTGTTCCAGCGTATTTGAGCTATAGTTTATCGTGATCGAACAGTTAAGGTTTTTTTCCACTTCCTTGATCCTTTTCAGCGCCATATCGGCATTCGCCGTATCGGGGACAAAACCCAGAACCGATTCTCCTACTCGAGAGGATAACCCGGCAAAACCGTCCCATCCCCACAACACCTCAAAGCCGTCAAGATCTGTTTCACCAGTCAGGCCGGCATCATATTCCGGTACTGTCTCATCCGCGGCACGCTGACAAGCTGTAAACATAAAAACTATCATCAGTAATAAAGACAGTATTTTTATGGTTCTTGACATTTCGTAATCCTCCCTTGAGCTTTTTTATTATGATATTTTATCCTTTTTCTGTTAAGTTGTTAACTATTATTGTGTTTTCGTTTTCGCCCTCGCACTCAGATATTTCAACCCTTCATCATACTGATATTTGGAAATAGCATGGCGGGTAAGAAACGCATCAAACAGCTGTTTCTGCTTAATGAAAAACCGTCTATTTTTTTCTCGCAAGAAAGCGACTCCATTCCCTGGGAATCCAGAGCGCGCTCATGTTTTCATCCTCTGGCATTAAAGATATTCTTTAAATATCATATTGCTATTATATCAAATCCCCTACTGATTTGTCAAGTATTTGTCATAAAATAATTTTTCCCACAACTGATTTGTTTGCCATAAGAACAAGCAGGATATTGCGCGTCTGTGTATTTATATTTCTCATCGGCAAAGCTTTAAGCGTAATTTATGATGAGTCTGTGCTAAATTAGCGCACTCAGAGATATTTTATAAAAATGAATTTCGAAACAATTAATAGGAACGATTTGTAATGAAAAGTGAAAAGCACAATGTAATGAAAGATTGAACAAAACTTTTGCACTGCAACGCAACGCAGTGATTTTCTTTTCTCAAATTGCTGAAATGGATGATGTACTGTAACCGAAAAATTAATGTTTAATAATACCTGCTCGATTCATTTATCAAGCTATAATTTAGTTACTTAAGGGCGATAGCAAAGATGGATTAAAACTCGGATTTCAAGGCAAAAAAATGCATCACTCAAAACTACATTTGAGTGATGCATCTTTCAACTATTTCGAATTGTCTCAGTAATGCGTGAATAAACCGCGCTTATCCGAGTTTATAAATAGATTCAACTTTCGGTTCAGCGCATCTCAAATTATGATGGATGGCTGATAGAGAAAAACACACTTATCGTAATTTGTTTTGATTTTAAAACTTGTCTGTTGAAACGACGGAAAAGTGTTATGTTCTATTTTATCAAAACTACGATATTTCAGGGGAATATATAAAGAACGTAAAGTGGAATAGAATACGAGAAAAATATAAAAACGATTGCTCTTGTGGATTGACTTCGGAGATAAACACAAATCAGTTTTTCAGTGCAGTTATGGGAACAACAAACACGCCATCAGGACGACGATACGCCGCTGTTGACAAGCCGCATATCACACACATCACAGATGGGGGAACGCCGTTTTTTTCTTTTGAAATTTCATCGCGGATATTCAACAGGTTTTCCGCTGCGGCATCAATTTGATTTACCCCGAGCTTTATTTCAAAAGCACACCACCGTCCGTCGTCAAGTTCAATAACTGCGTCTAACTCACGGTTTTTGTAGTCCTGATAATGGAACACATTAGCGCCTAACGACTCAGCATATATTTTCAGGTCACGCTCACACATTGCCTCAAATATAAATCCGAATGTTCTTAAATCTTTCAGAAGCTTTTCAGGTGTAGCTTTAATCAGGGCACATGCAAGCGCAGGATCACAGAAATGTCGCTTTTCACTCTGTTTTACTCTTATTGACGACCGTATGTTGCTTGAAAACGGAGGCTGATTATCGAGCAAAAACAGACGTTCAAAAACGTTAAGATACACTGCTACGGTATTTCTGTCTATCAGTTCATCGTCAAATGCCTTTATATCATTGAGGAGCTTATTCTGAGTTGCCGTTGTGCTTTCATTTCTTGCAAGTGAACGAAGCAAAAGATTCATTTTCTGTTTATCATACTTTATTTCATCAATTCTCTGAGCATCATCATCAATGATTGCATTGATATACGATTCAGGAAGAATTTGTGCATCTTCAACAGATACCCCAAGATTTCCAGGCCAGCCTCCGCGAACCGCATAATATATTAAATCGCGAAGATCGACATTACCTGTAAGAGTCTGAGTCAAAAAACCGTTGCAGAGATCTTTAAGAGAAACGATACCTGATGAATCTCCGGATTCATATAGAGACATTGTTCTCATATGAAGTTTTCCGATTCTTCCTGCCCCACTGTGTAAAATCCCTTTTCTGTCAGGCGTTGACGATCCCGTAAGAATAAACTGCGATTTCTCCCCTCTTTGGTCAACCGTATATCTGACTGCATCCCAAATCGGTGGAACCTCCTGCCATTCATCAATAAGCCTTGGTGTCTCTCCCTCCAGCACTATCGACGGGGATATCATGGCAAGCTGTCTGTTCTGGAAATTATTGTCAGGAGATCCGAGCAATATTTCGCTTTTACTGTGAAATGATGATGTCCAGGTTTTTCCGCACCACTTTGGACCTTCGATGCAAATCGCACCGAAGTTTTGAAGGTATCTGACAACCTGTTCATCTATAACTCTTTTTTTATACCTTTCTTTATCTGCTATGCTCATTATCTTCTCACCTTTCTTTTTCATTGACATTATATCATATTCCGCATGATTTTGCAATACCGTTCAGCATAATTTTTAATTTTTATTCAGCACGATTTCCGCAATTCATTCAGCAATATTTTATAAAATGTCGTCTTGTCATATAAAACTGATGAAAGCTGTATCGTTTTTATCCCATCTGAAAAGAATGAAAAAACCATTTTTAAACCCGATAAAATCCGATGTTTTTTGCAGTAAATCAAGTCGTCAAGACGCAAACCGTTGCAAACACTGGCTTTTAGAGCCCTACGAACCAGTAGGTCGGGGGTTCGAGTCCCTCACAGCGCGCCAGATTTCCTCAGATACAAATCTGAGGATTTTTTGCTATCAGAAGTATTTTTTCGGGGACTCGAACGGAAACGGTAGTGAATTGACAGTCCGGTGGACTGTCAAGAGCCGTTTCTGACCGAGAGGCGTCGAGCCTCGAGAGGAGTCCCTCACAGCGCGCCATTTTTCAGGCTTCCATAATCAGGTGCAAATACGCTTGGTTATGGGGTTTTCTTTATGCCCTCTTTACCGTTACGCTTAGCATAACTTAGCATCTTCATTCTTTTTGCTATCTGAATTCCAGCGACCATTGTAAGAGGATGGACAGAAGAGGCTACAATAACATCTGGTTTGTATCACTATCTGTAAAAATCAAAAGATCTCCACAGGAATTGCGCGCACTAAAGCTTTTTGCCGCATACGAATTTGCTTTGTCTGTAAATACAAATAATTCTTTCAAGTCAGAGCGCTATTAAAGCTCTTCAAACATCACGACGTTCCGTATTACGCTTTTTTCTTTGCGAACATAGTACACGCACCCCTTTTTGATACAGTTTTTTTTCTGACGAAGTTCACGCGTAAGAAAACCCGGATGCAGATCACATTTGCAAAACCCTACGCACTTACCGCACCCCGTGATTTTTCCGTTTATACAACGCCGCGTGTATTCTGTTTTTTCTCTGCGCTCGTAAAACTCGTACTCCGTAAACATGTTTTTCTTTTTTTCCTTTCTTACTGCCGAACGACAGTTTTTTCTCCGGTATAGCGCGCTGAAATACGCAACCGCGAATGGTTTTCAAAAAACTCTCATATTAAATATCCGAGTTGTTGCACGACCCTACATATATAATGAAATATGCAAAATGCGATTTTGTAAGATTATTACATCGGCATAATTTATGTTTTTTCGCTTCAGGTATCATTGAAAAGATCAGAAAATCCGATAAAATCAAGTATTTTCAATTTGTTTATCCTCGATAATGATATGGAAAAATATGAGAATTGATGTGGATAATTCAATATTTTTTTCAAATAATAAATTTTGAACTTTTTCCGAATTCGTAAATAACCGCAGATTTATGCCAAAATGCGACTGATAAAGCATGAATATCGCACTTGACAATCTTTCGATTATAATTTATAATATAAATATATATAAATATATAGATACAGCATCACCGGCATTTGTTTTGTAAGGATCTTAAAGTATTTTCGACATGCAGGCATATGAAAAAAGAAAGACGAAATGATGCTGTAAAAGAAGAAAATTATGAAAACAGAAAAAACCACCGTAAAAATCGGTCTTGAACAGCCGGTAAAACTTTTACACGTTACAGATACGCACCTTTCGCTTGCAGATGAAAGAGACGACGAACGAAAACGCGCGCTTGCAGGAAGGTTCAAAGATCCGAACATAGAAAAATATCTTGAAGAGCATATAAAGTATGCTCACGAAAACTGCGACCTGATGGTCCATACGGGTGATCTTATAGATTTTGTATCGCATCCTAACGTTGAAATAGCGAGAAAAATACTGAAAGACGACAAAATCTTTTTTATTGCGGGCAATCACGAATATTCGCAGTATGTGGGAGAGGCATGGGAAGACAACACATACCGTATGAACAGTTATATGCAGATGGGATACGGATTAGGCGTTCCGATGTTCTGGAATTCCTGCATTGTGAGCGGAGTGAACATTATTGGCATAGACAACAGCTATTACCAATTTGAGGACTGGCATTTATGGCGGCTCAAACGCGAGGCAAAAAAAGGGCTGCCTATTGTACTTGCGTTTCACGATCCGCTGTATGAAGAAAGTTTATACAACGAGCATATGAAAAGATTTCCAGGAAGATGCACATACCTTGTGGGATGCGATGAGGAACACTTGCTGCCATACGATGAATTCCGTGCAGTGCAGCAAAGACCTACAGATGCGACATTGCGCGTTGCGGAATATATAAAAAGCGAACCGCTCATACGCGTTATCCTTACGGGACACCTTCATTTCGGTTTTATAAGCAATCTGACAGATTCTCTTGTTCAGATCGTTACAGGCGGCGAGTATGAAGGAGCAGCAAGAGAAGTAACACTAATATAAATTCAGTCAAACAATATCACATAAAACAAAAAAACGGAGAAACAATAATGACGATCGAAAAACTCAAACTGACAAAAGAATGGGATAAAACATTTCCCAAAAGCGACAAAACAGAGCATACAAAAGTATGTTTTGCCAACAGGTACGGCATCACTCTTGCGGCAGATATGTATATGCCGAAAAACTGTGAAGGAAAGATGCCCGCAATAGCGGTTTGCGGTCCCTTCGGAGCGGTAAAAGAGCAGTGTTCAGGGCTTTATGCGCAAACGATGGCCGAATGCGGTTTTCTGACGATAGCTTTCGACCCTTCGTTTACAGGAGAAAGCGGTGGAAACGTGAGGTATATGGCATCGCCGGACATAAACACCGAAGATTTTATGGCGGCTGTGGATTTTCTTTCACTCAATGACAAAGTCGATCCTGAAAAAATAGGCATAATAGGAATATGCGGCTGGGGCGGTATGGCGATAAACGCTGCTGCGCTCGACACAAGAATCAAAGCAACAGCAGCTGCTACGATGTATGATATGACACGCGTAAACGCAAAAGGATACTTTGACGCCGAGGACAGTTAAGAGGCAAGATATGCAAAGCGGGCGTCTATGTGTGCTCAGCGCATAGAAGACATAAAAAACGGGGAATATAAAACAGGCGGAGGCGTTGTAGATCCTTTGCCCGACGATGCTCCGTATTTTGTTAAAGACTATTACGATTATTACAAAACAAAACGCGGCTACCATCCGAGATCGCTCAATTCAAACGCAGGATGGAACGTTACGGGCTGTGAATCATTTATAAATCAACCTATTTTGCAATACAGCAATGAAATACGCTCTGCCGTTCTGATCATCCACGGAGATGCAGCGCATTCATACTATTTCGGCAAGGATGCATATAATAATATGATAAAAGACAGCAAGTATACGGATAATAAAAGGCTTATGACAATACCGGGAGCAACGCATACTGATCTTTACGACGGAGGCGGCAAAAATGCTATTCCTTTTGATGAAATTCAGGCTTTCTTTGAGAAAAATATGGAATAAAAAGGCATAAAAAAAGACAGACAGCTGTTTTTACTGTCTGTCTTTTTTTATTACCGGATCTGGTTTGTGCAGTTATTTTTTATGTTTTTATTCTCCCCATACAGAGTCAACGCCCCTCTTTGAAGGTGCGACCTCTTTTGAGATATGCTCCTCGACCGTTTCAAGGCGTGATTCGATATACTCAGCAGGACTGCCGTTGAAGTCGAGCCATTCAAACATCGTGTTCCATGTTGCTGTGCCGAAATACGAATACTGCGAATTCAAAAACAAATCGTAATACATATCCGCATCGCGGCGGTCAAAGAAATAAGTATGGTAAAGGAATTCTCTGACAGATTCGGTCGTGGGGTATTCTTCAAACGGTTCATAAAGCGCATTCAAGGCTATAGCGGCGGCTTCGATATTCGGTGAAAAGCGGGAAAGGACTATCGCTCTTTCGAGATTGAAGTGACTTGTTGATATAAATCCCGGATCGACGTCGGGTCCGGAAGGCCATGCAACGATACCGAAGTTCGTCATTACCTTTACTATATTTTCAAGATATTCCGCCATATGCAGAACACCGAATACCGTTCTTCCGTTATTGAGCGCATCAATATGACTTTCATTGATGCTTATAGTATAAGAAAGAGGTCCGTTCATTATATCCAAAGCCTCGTTCATTGCCGTCATTGCCTGAGGACTGCGGAGACCCGATCTGTAGTTGCCGTCCGGACCTTTTTCGGCAAGCCTGAATCCGTTTGACAGCATGTAGACCATGCCGATATCTCCCGAATACTGGAAAGTGACAGCATATTGTTTTACCTCGCTGCCTTCCTGAACGTAATATTGTTCAAGAGAGTCACGAAACGTCTGCCAGGTCCACTGTCCGTTTTCAAACAAGTCTCTGGGGTCAACGGCATTGACTGCCGCGATAAGATCTTCGTTTACAACGGTAAGTCCCTGATACGATACGGAAGACGCAGGCCATGACATAGGAATAAGCCCGTATAAATCATCTTCCCAATATAAAACTTCAAGGATATTGCGCCTGCCCCACTTATCTTCGTTACGGAAATCTATAAAATCTTCGAGTTCCGAAAGCCCCATAAGAGCTCCCATTTTCATATCTTCACGAAATCTGTCTGAAACGCCGCAGAAAATGTCGCAATAATACTCCCCTACCGCATTATTCATACGAAAATTGTTGTAATCCGCATAAGAAGAGCCTGTATCGGAAAAATATTTGATATCAAATTTACAGTTCAGATTTTTTTCAACATCTTTCAGGCGCTGCATCGCAAGATCACCTAAAACAGTACCGATTTCATACCCCAGTACCTGTTCACTGCCCGCATAGTGGATACCCTGACCGCCGGTTTCTCTCAGATATTTTATAGTTACGCCTTCAAGATCTGTTTTATCGCTCTGAATGGACAGATCAAGATCAAATACCTCGGGCTCCTGTGTTCCGCATGCCGCAAGCATAAGAAGTGACAACAAAATGAGAATAATCGTTTTTACTGCTGTTTTCATGCTTTATTTATCCTTTCTCGCAAATAATTCAAATGAGGGGGAATAATTCTGACGCCTGAATTTTTAAAATTTCCGTTGTGTTGCCGCGGGATTGTTATGCGATATCAAATCATTTTTGAAGGTTACAAGATCAGATCAGCTGCTGCTCGTTTATCATCAGCTTGAATTTCAGTCCCAGCATTTCCGCTGCCTTTCTGCAGAGGATCATACGTTCCATAAAGATCTCGAAGTATTCCATTACAGAACCTACGCGAGGATCGACCTGTAATTTCAGTTTTATGAGTGAGCGAGCCTCGTTTATTTTCAGTTCCGCTTTTGTAACGGAATAGTTTACCCTGTCATGGATATCAAAACTCGGAAGTTCCGTATTTCTTACCCTGCTGCGTCTGACATCCGATTTATCGGCAAGAATAAGCGCCGCTGCGAGCGGGCTGACGGGCACGCCCGTGCCCTCGTCGTGATTTCCTATTGCGGATACTATAAGTGCAATTTCATCCGGGGGAAAATTCATATGATCGAGTATTCGAAAAGACATCATCGCGCCGCTCTGACTGTGGTCGTTGCGGTTGATAAGATTGCCGATATCATGAAGGAATCCTGCTATTTTGCCGAGTTCGATCATTCTCTGAGGATATCCGAGAGTTTCAAGGATATATCCTGTTTTTTCCGCCACAGCCGTAACGTGAGCAAAGCTGTGCTCGGTATATCCAAGCATTGCGAGACTGTCGTCCGCCGCCTGGACATATATTCGGACAGCCGGGTCGTTTCTGATCTGGTCGTAAGTCATTTTATCTCCTGAAAAGCAAAAGTATTGTGATCGGGATTTATATATAATCATCCTTTTGTGTTTAATATACTTATTTTATCATTTAATACTTATATTGTCAATAGTTTATTGTGAAAACTATATAAATAAAGCTATGCGATCATAGTTTCTCCTTAATCACTCATTATAGTATTCAAATAAAAGAATAATCACATAACAGGGATCACGTCACCGTTATGTGATTATTAATTTGCGGAACTATTCACTTATAAGTTCGTCGAACGTCCATGTTACGTTTTTGTTTATAGCTTCCTGAATTGCCGTGCTTGCAGAATCAAACACTTCAGAAACCGATTTTCTTCCGGTAACTGCGGAATTTACATTTCCCGTCCATGTATCGTAGCCTTTTTCAAGGAACATCCCGTCGTAGTTGAAATTAATGTTTTCAAGCATATATGAATATTCGTCAAGGTCGTCTGAAGAATAGAATATCTGACTTTTAAGCAAACCTTCCCAACCGATCGAACCGTCAAGAGGAGCAAAAACAAAATTCAAAACAAGACCTATATCGGAAATATCCTTATCGGTGCAGTTAAGTATCCAGTTAAGACGTCTGCCGTGATGAACATAACCGGAAACACAGTTTTCGTCTCCGTTGGGGCCATATGGGAATCTTATCATACCGTATGCGTAATCCTGTGCCGGAAGATAGTCGTTGGAAGACGATTTTTCGTTATAGTGCGTTGAAAAATACGATTCGTGGCTCATCAGCGCCGATTTTTTGTTTTTGACGAATTCGCCTGCTCCCATTGTGACATAAAGTCCTTCTTTGTAAAGATCCGCAAGAAATTCGATCGCGGCAATACCTGCCGGATTGTCAAAGCCGAAAGAATAGTTGCCGTTTGTGCCTTCGATCATCTGAAGACCGTTTGCAAACATAAAGCCTATCGCATCAGCGGCATATGATGTGCCGCAGATAAACGGAACAAAATCTGCTTCGTAGCTCGCATAGGAAGCTGCGGACTGAACAGACATCAGAAAATCCTTGAAATGCGCCCAGTCCCACTCTCCGTTTTCATGGAGTTCGTGAGGAGTGCGAAGCCCCAGAGTACGCAGCATATCGGAATTGAAATGGATAACGCCATGGTATTCGGGAGGAAACTCCCACGCATACTGATAAAAACCGTAAAAACGTCCGTCAAAAACGCCGTACTGCAAAAAACGCGGTGTACCGAATCTGTTATCAGAGCGCTCTAAATTCGGAATTTCGTCGAGTGAATACAGCAGACCGGCTCTGTAAAGATGTATGCCTCCGTTTGAAGCGTGACTGTCCAGAAAATCTATAGAACTGTAACCCGCGGCGGTTTCTGTGATGATCCTGCCGCTGCCGTCTTCCCACGGAATAACATCAAACGTGCAGCCGTATGTTTCAGTGAGGTCTTTAAGGCGCTTATGCGTCATATCGCCTGCCAGACTGAAATACGCGGAAGGCAAAAGCTGTTCGTTCCAGGTGCTGCCCCAGACATAATGCTGACCCGTAAGATCGACCTGAAGGTCCGCTTCAAGGTCTACATCGAATTCTTCTGCGCTCTGTGAGCTGCATGATACAGTGACAATAAGGGATAAAAGCATTAATACGGACAAAGTCAGAGATATAATCCTTTTCATAATTTAATCTCCCGGCGTTTTTTTTAATTATATCAGTATGTGCGCAATTTGTCAAGATTTATCCTTGAATTTAACAAAAAAAAATAGCATCCGGGATGCTCTGTCTGAAACGATAAATCCCGGATGCATTTGTATAAGCCTAAAACGGATACTTTATAATACATTATGAAGCAATTTTTGTGTTTACTTGATCACGTCCGACATACAAAAAACAGAATATGATTTC